>OQVT01002481.1_pt1 | contig 11871 bp, 12 predicted proteins | sample 1691561 | NCBI WGS metagenome assembly OQVT01 (sample SAMN03418260, study PRJEB22391) | human gut metagenome | biome: human-gut; feature: organic feature; material: feces | host: Homo sapiens | place: Tanzania | collected 2013-01 | reverse complement strand
GAAGTAATTTAGTAAAATAACAAGAAAAGTGTAAAGTAGAATCAGTTAAAGTCAACCATTAGCTTTACTTTAAGTTGTTTTTTATGCTATGAAATTACAATTAAGCAAGAATTTCGTTGCAAATGTACGATATTCTAAGCAAAAACGCAAGTTTATCTCCAAATTCATAACCGTTTTTGGTAAAAAGAGTCACTGCTGGGGCAAAATCATAGAGATTCTGCTTAACAGAGACTTCGTTTTTCTAGAAAGCAGGGGGGGTGGGGACAGTTCTGTTTCTTTATTTTTTTCGTAAATGTAAAGAAAGAGGCTTCATTGTGTTTTTTTCTTGCAATGTTTCTTATTTATGAAACATTATCCTTACCTTTATATGCAAAATGAAAATGTATGGAACAAAATATATTCCGACTTGTCTTGACGGACGAGGCACAAAACTTCATTGAGAGTTTACCCGAAGCGGTATCCTACAAGGTTTACTACAACATCAAACGTGTTGCAGGTGGTGAACGCAATAAGGAACTATTTAAGAAGTTGGAGAATTCGAAAATATGGGAGTTTCGTACATTGTATAATAAAACGACTTAACGCTTATTCGCCTTTTGGGATAAAGACAAAGAGACATTGGTGATTGCGACTCACGGCATCATTAAGAAAACGCAGAAGACACCAAGTAAAGAGATTGCGAAAGCAGAAGCTATCAGAAAAGAATATTTCAAAAACAAGTAATTATGGCACAAATGAATCTTACTCCGTTGAACGATGTGCTTGACAAGCATTTCGGTAAAGTTGACACTCCAAAACGTGACGCTTTCGAAAGTGATGTGGACAAAGCATTGCATGCTTACAGACTGGGCGAAGCTATCAAGAAAGCTCGCATAGAACAGAACTTGACGCAGGCGTTAGACAATGCCCATGCTGAGCGTACAGAAACAAAAAAAAGAGAACCATTGCTGATTCTCTTTGTGATTCCGGCGGGATTCAAACCCACAACCTTCTGATCCGTAGTCAGATGCTCTATTCAGTTGAGCTACGGAACCTCTCGGGTGCCTCATTTCTGAATTGCGAGTGCAAAGGTACTATGTTTTTTTCACTCGACCAAACTTTTTGGGATTTTTTTTCAAAAAAGGTGCATTTTCCTTGGTTTTCCTGTCATTTCTTAGTCTTTTTCACACCTGTTTTTCGAAGAAGAGAGAGACAATTATGCAAAATGAGCCTCAACAACAGCGAGACAAAAAAAACGCTGTGCCCCACCCTTGCCTCTTGATTTATATATATGAATTTAGGTATGATAGATTACAATTAGAAGAAATCCGTTGGCTGTCTCACGAAAATATTCTACCTTTGCAAGCATGAAGAAGACATTTGCCGTATTGGGAATGATGTGTGCAGGATGTGCAGCAAGTGTGGAAAAAAAACTCAAAACCACAGAAGGGGTGACAGACGCTGCTGTCAACCTGCCTGCACGTACAGTATTGGTGGAATATGACGAACACCGCACATCGCCAGAACAACTACAGGCATCGCTGGCGCAAGTGGGCTACGACCTTGTTGTGGAACAAGACCGCAACGTAGAAGCCATTGAGCGAAGATCATGGCAGCGACTCCTGCGACAGACCCTGCTCTCGTGGGGCTTTGCCCTCATGGTCATGTTGGTGGCAATGGGGTATATTCCGATGGGAAACCGCAATACGGAAAACCAAATGATGCTCGTCATCGCGCTGCTCAATCTGTGTTACTGCGGACGGAGCTTCTACTGTAATGCGGCTCGACAGCTCCTGCACCGTTCTGCCAATATGGACACCCTTGTGGCACTCTCCACTGGTATTTCGTTTGTCTTCAGCAGCTTCAACACCTTTTGGGGCGATAGCTTCTGGGGGGCACGAGGCATGGCGTGGCACACCTATTACGACGCATCAGTCATGATCATCAGTTTTGTGCTGACAGGCAGACTCCTGGAAGAGCGTGCCAAGCACAACACAGCCTCAGCAATCCGCGCCCTGATGGGACTCACTCCAAAGACCGCCCATCTCGTGACAGACGACACGGTAAGCGATGTGATACTGGCTGCCCTGCAACGGGGTGACACGATAGAAGTGAGACCAGGAGAGAAAGTACCCGTGGATGGTACGATTATTTCAGGCCACCACACCAGCATCGACGAGAGCATGATGACAGGTGAAGCAGTGGCTGTGGAAAAAGCCTCGGGCGACAAGGTGTTGGCAGGTACCATCGTGAAAGAAGGCACGTTCCGCTTCAAGGCAGAAGAGGTGGGTCAACAGACTGTTCTGTCACAGATGATTCGCATGGTGGAAGAAGCACAGGGTTCAAAAGCACCCGTACAGCGTGTTGTGGATCGCGTGGCGGCAGTATTCGTGCCAGCCGTAGGACTCATCGCCATTGTCACCTTCCTACTCTGGTATTTTATCGGCGGCAGTAACTGTCTGCCGCAGGCTGTCATTTCTGCCGTGTCCGTACTGGTCGTAGCGTGCCCATGCGCCATGGGACTTGCCACGCCAACCGCCCTCATGGTGGGAATAGGCAAGGCGGCAGAAGCCGGCATATTGATCAAGGATGCCACCGCATTGGAACTGTTGCGCAACGTGGACAGCATGGTAGTAGATAAAACAGGAACCATGACTCTCCCCTCACCCGATGGTCAAGGCGAACAGCTCAAGCCCTTTGCCCGTGAAGCCGTGGAGGAATTGCATGAAATGGGCATCACCCTCTACATGATGAGTGGCGACCATGAGGAACGCGTCAGACACTGGGCACAGGAGGCAGGTATCAGCCACTACAAATGGCAGGTATTACCACAAGACAAAGACGATGCGGTAAAGGCCCTGCAACAGGAAGGCAGACACGTGGCCATGGTGGGAGACGGCATCAACGACTCGCAGGCATTGGCACGTGCCGATGTGAGCATTGCCATGGGACGCGGCACCGATGTGGCGATGGACGTGGCGCAAGTCACACTCATGGGCGACGACCTCAGACGCATCCCCGATGCCATCCAACTGTCAAGACGCACGGTGGCAATGATCCGCCAGAACCTCTTCTGGGCATTTATATATAATGTGGTGTGCATCCCACTGGCAGCCGGACTGCCTTACGCCTTTGGCGCACACTGGCAGATCACTCCGATGTGGGCATCAGCCCTGATGGCCTGTTCGAGCGTCAGCGTAGTGCTCAACAGTCTGCGACTGAAACGAACCGACACCGAAATTCCGTCATTCACGAAACAAGTATAACAAATGGAACGTAAACAAATCACCTTCGACACCTTTATCCGTGGCGTACTCTTCGTTGCCGTACTGGCAGGTATCATCCTCCTACTGCGCCGCCTCAGCGGAGTGCTGCTGCCTTTCTTTCTGGCATGGCTCATTGCCTACCTGCTCTTTCCGCTGGTCAAATTCTTTCAGTACAAATGCAGGCTACACTTCCGCATTCTCGGCATCCTTTGTGCCTTTCTTGTGGCAGGAGGCATTGTGTCACTCGCTTTCTGGCTCATCATACCACCTATGGTGGAAGAAGGAATAAGAGTGAAGGATCTGGTGCTCCATTATATAGAGACCAATGCCACCTTCAACAACATACCAAGTCAGATACAGGAATACCTGCACCGTCACCTTACCGGCGATGAGGTCAAAGCCATGGTCACGCAAGAGGGCTTCATGCAAGCCATGAGAGAGGCCATGCCCAAGATATGGGCCATCATCACCCAAAGTATCGGGGCGGTAAGCAGTCTGCTCTCGGTCACCATGGTATTCCTATACACCCTGTTTATCCTCATCGACTATGAGAGACTGACCACTGGATGGCCCGACCTGTTGCCACAACGCTACAGAGCCTTTGCCGTGCAACTGGTACACGACGTAGAGGACGGTATGAACAAATATTTCCGCGGACAGGCCTGCGTGGCATTCTGCGTAGGTGTGCTGTTCAGCATCGGATTCCTCATTATCGACTTCCCCATGGCGGTAGGTTTGGGCATGCTCATCGGCCTGCTCAACATGGTGCCTTACCTGCAAATTGTAGGTTTCGTGCCAACGGTACTGCTTGCCATCGTCAAAGCGGCAGACTCAGGAGAAAACTTCTGGATTGTGTTACTCATGGCACTCATTGTGTTTGCGGTGGTACAGATCATTCAAGACACCATTCTCACCCCACGCATCATGGGTAAGGTCATGGGCCTCAACTCTGCCATCATCCTACTCTCACTGTCTATTTGGGGGTCGCTGTTGGGCATGTTGGGTATGGTGATCGCCCTGCCTCTCACCACATTGCTCATCACCTATTACCAAAAATACATTGTCAAAAAAGGATAAAAATCAGATAAATATTTGTCATTATCCCATTTTGTTCGTACTTTTGCATGCAAAAGACCATGGTTTATGGCAAAGAATATCATACGGTTATAGACATACAAAGACAACATATTAAGAATAATACAAAAAATTACAGAACACATCGATATTAAAGGATACAACAACAAACAAACGACACAACAAAATAAAAAGATTGTTTTTAACAATGGGGAAAGGATTACAACAACATATTGTGCGAGCCATTGTCACTGTGTTCTTCATCATAGACACAGTGGCTTTGTCGGCACAAAACAACCAATACCGCATGGATGACGGTCTCTTCAAACTCTACGAAAAGGCTTACAAAGAACGAAAAACGCTGGCAGGAAAAATTCTCGCAGATACCATCATAGAAAGAGCCAAAGCCATAGGAGACCGAAATGGCGAAATCACGGCAATGACCATCCTCTTGCTGTACAACTACTATCAGGAAGACAATATGCCCGCTGTGGAACGCGAAGCAAAAAAACTGATGGATAAGGCTACTGCATACGAAAAATGGACCTACTACTATTTCGCAGCAGCCAACCTCACCAACTATTATATCAGGGAAAAAAGATACCTCGAAGCCTATACGATAGCTCTGCAACAAAGAAAAATCGCAGAGAAAAACAATCATCTCATAGGCATTCGAGACAGCTACTATTCACTGGCAACCATACAACAATACCGAGGAGAATATTCGAGAGCTATCGACAATTACCGCGAGTATATCAAATACTCGAAAGACCACAATATACCTTCCAATTTCACAGACACTTATACAAACATCTGCGATTGTCTAAGAAAGACTCAAAGCTTTAGAGAAACACTCCAGGAAGTGAAGGAAGCATGGGCCGAATGTAAGTCGGACTACGACCGGTTTGACATTAAACTACAGGAATGTTACGCACTCTTCATGCTGGGAAGGTATGATGATTTCAGGAAAGAATATAACTATCTGAAACAACATGAAGCATACGACCGTGATCTGCACGGCGACGTGAAAGAAGCTGTGGAAACATTCAAAAAAATGCTCGACGGAAAAGACCAGGAGGTGTTGGAAACCATCAAGAGACTCAAAGAGGAAAGCGAACTGGAAGGGTACAGACTGGCTGTGGCATACTATAAATACAAAGGGGACTACACCAAAGCGGTCAAAAACCAATGGATGCTCATTGATGTTTATGGAGATTACGCCGGCGAACTGGTTCAAAACGATGATCGTATCGCAAAAAACATGTCCAACATACAGCAACATGAAAGAGAGGTGCAGCAGATGGACTATCAAAACACTCAACTGGCCATGGCCAACGCACAACTCTCACTCAACAACTCAACCCTCGAACTCAACAAATCACAGGACAATGCACAACTCGCACAACTGCAGGCTGACAGAAACAAACTGAACTACCAGATTTTCTCCGAAAGCTCCATCCTTCACTTCCGCACCTCTGGCACGGAATTCTTCAATCTTGTCAAAATAAAGTACAAATACCTCACCTGTTCCTCTCAATCAACTATATCTTATCTGATATATTTTATATTACTGGTATAAATACACTCATGTCAAGCGGTTTTGACATACCATATCTGTTGACGTAAAATATTAATAAGGCTATAATATAATAAGGAAAACATAAAAACGAGGGGGTATTAAATGCAAAAAACAACAGAAAAATTTCTTCTGCATGCATCAGAAATTGACCGGTTCAGTCAATTAACCAGTAATTTGTTGCAGCAAATGAAAATTAATCCAAAAGACATTTTACGTTTTCGATTAAGTATTGAAAATGTTATGGAAATCTGGATGCATGAACTTGGAGAAAGCACCAGCTGTACCTTTACAAGTGGTTCTAAATTTGGCAGAACCTATATTCTCTTATCTGCTGAGGGAAAAATGGTAAATCCCAATGAATATCAGGATGAATTAACATCAATGATCAGTAATGGAAGTTCTCTTCTGACTACTTTGGGTTTATTTCTTGAGTACCATTACGAAAATGGAAAGAATTTTCTGAAGTTAACCTTATCAAAGAAACAATCCGGGCAACTAAGAACTGTGATGCTGGGGATCCTTCTTGGTATCATATGCGGAGCTGCTCTTTCCTTTGGACTGCCCAACGTAGGAAATATGGTGCAGACCTGGTTTGTTTCTCCGATATTTGATACATTCATGAACATTTTAACTCTTATTGCAGGCCCAATGATCTTCCTGGCTGTATATTGTGGAATATATGAAATGGGAGATGCTGCAACCTTTGGCAAAATTGGCAAAAGTCTGATCATCCGATTCACATCATTTGCCTTTCTGATTCTGATCGCAGCCGGTTTGATGGTCTCCTGGCTTTTTATATCTTTCTCAGGAAAGAATCACATTTCAGGAAGTGCCATTATGGATCTTTACCAAATGGTACTGAATATTATTCCAGGCAATATTATTTCTCCATTTCAGACAGGAAATGCACTGCAGATCATTTTTCTCGCATGTATATGTGGTGCAGGTACATTGGTGTTAGGGGATTCCGTATCAGGAATGGCAAAAATAGTTTCCCAGCTCAATACTTTAATCCAGCTGCTTATGACTTATATCAGCAAGCTGATTCCGCTGTTTGTATTTATCTGCATGATGAATCTGTTTTTATCCGGTAACCTGAAAAATATATCCAGTCTTATAAAACAGATTATTTTAGTTACACTCATTACAAGTATAACTCTCATGTTTTATATTGGCCTGGTCTGCTGGAAGTGTAAAGTAAAGCCTGGAGTTTTAATAAAAAAATTACTTCCTACCTTTTTAATCGCACTTTCTACTGCCTCCTCATCAGCCGCTTTTGGAACTAACATTGAAAGCTGCAAAGCACTTGGCATAGATAAAAAGTTAATTAACTTTGGTGTTTCTATCGGACAAATCATTTTTATGCCAGGTGTGGCGATCCAGTTTTTTATTGTATCCCTATGTATAGGTCAGAGCTTTGGCACAGAGATAACTATCGTCTGGATCATAACCTCCATTATAACCAGTACGATTCTGGCAATTGCAACACCGCCAATCCCCGGTGGAGGTTTATCCTGTTATACCATTTTATTTACACAATTAGGAATCCCTTCTGCAGGAATTGCATTAGTGATCAGTATAGAGTTACTTATGGATGCATTTTTAACAGCCTGCAATCTTGCATTTTTGCAGACAGAGCTTGTACTTTCTGCAAAAAAATTAAACTTGCTGGATGAAGCAAAACTGCGGAAATAATATAAAAAAAACCGGTCAAAAGACCGGTTTTTTCATTTCTCTTATAATTACAATTTTTTATTTTTTCTCTTTTGTACATTTCTCCGATTACATAGCACAGCGCTGCAACGATCATACCATTAATGGATGCAATTCCCCATGTCACTACGTTTGCCACAATCGCGCCAAGAATAACTCCGGCAACTGCAAACCAGTTGACTGTTACGATCTCAAAGGTATCTGTATCGTAAGCTTTTTTATTCATAAAATTCCCATTGTAAGAATCTCCATCAGTACCCCAAGCAATGACGGATTCAAATTCATGGATACCAGAACAGGCACTGCCTCTGTGCCCAGCTCTTTCACTACTTTATAGACGTCTGTCTTCTGTGCATAGGTAATCTGTGCTTTTTCCAGAATCTCATAGACCTCTTCTGCATAGTCTCTCTGATAAACAGCTGCATCTGCCGCAAAAGTAATCTTCACCTGTGCATCTGCCGGCACATCCTTCAGGATCACTATTGTTCCATGAAGCTTCTCATCCTCTGCGAACTCTGCCTCCTTATATACCTGTCCGTTTACAGTAAGCTCCTGCGGTTTGTCCAGAATATTGCAGAAGCGGATCTTCCAGGAACGTTTCTGCGGAATCACTGCTGTATTTCCCTGTGCAGCTTCTATAATAAATACTGTTCCATTCTCATCTGCAGTCTTCGTCATTCTGGTAGATACCCAGTTCTCATCCAGGTCTTCCGGTGTGTCCCCACCGTCTTCCCAGAGTACAAATTCCCCGGATTTTCCAGGATATACAAGTACTTCCAGTTTCTCAGGATTCTCAATGGAATTATCATATCCTTCCATGTCCTTCAGCGGAATGATGCTGCCTTCACGCACAAGTACCGGCATCTCGTAAATATCTCTCCAGAGATCCACTTTTCTGCCGCCCTTATATGCTCTTCCGTTAAAGAAATCATACCAGATTCCCTGCGGGATCCATGTCTTTGCGCCTGCAAGTCCTGTTACCGGATCCAGCTTATCTGTAATTGGAGATACCATCATCTCTGTGCCGAAATAATAGTTGTTCGGCACTTCATAGGTTTCCTCACGCTCCGGCTCCAGATAATACATCGGCTGTACCAGCGGCAGTCCCGCTCTGCTTGCACGACGGTTCATAGTGTAAAGATACGGAACCAGCTTATGACGCAGTTTCAGGAAATTCTTCATTACTGTTTCTACAATCTGGTTGTATTTCCACGGTTCTTTTCCATTAAACGGGTTATCTGTGCTGTGCAGACGATTCATTGGTGAAAAGACTCCAAGCTGTACCCACCTTGCAGTGAGCTCGTCGTCTCTGTATCCAAACATATGTCCACCGATGTCATGACTCCACCATCCAAAACCGATGTTGCTGGCATTTGCTGTGAAATATGGCTGGAATTTCAGACTCTCCCAGGTAATGACCGTATCACCGGAAAAACCAACCGGGTATCTGTGGCTTCCTGGACCTGCATATCTTGAGAAAGTCAGCGCACGTTTTCCTTTCCACTTGCTGTCCAGATAGTGATAGTGGTTCAGCATCCAGAGCGGATCCAGTCCCGGAACCTTGGTTACAGTTCCCTGCTGCCAGTCAAGCCACCAGAAGTCTACTCCCTCTTCTTCCATCGGATGATGCAATTCCTCAAAATATGTCTCAATGAATTTCGGATCTGTCATATCAAAAAGTACCGGTTCCTTACTTGCAGGATCAATTCCCATCTTCTCTGCAACTCTCGGATAGGCTTCTTCATAAGCACGCACTCCATCTGCCGGATGTACGTTCAGTGTAATCTTATACCCATGTTTGTGCAGCCAGTCCATAAATTCAGGCGGATTGGGGAAAAACTTCTTATTCCAGGTATATCCTGTCCATCCGCTTCCATATACAGGAGGTACATCCTCTACCAGATGCCAGTCCATATCTACAACTGCAACAGAGAATGGCACTTCTTCTTTCTCAAAACGCTCTACCAGTTCTTTGTATTCTGTCTCTGTATATTTGTGATATCTGCTCCACCAGTTTCCGAACGTATATCTTGGAAGCAGAGGTGTTTTTCCACATAATCTGTAAAAATCCTGCAGACATTCCACATATCTGTGACCATATCCAAAGAAATAAAAGTCTGCTCTGTTTCCCTGACGTGGCTCTACCATTCCATCTTCGCCCATAGCCATTGTGTGGGAATCATCCAGCACTGAAAAACCGTTTCTGGACATAATTCCATGACTCAGCAAAATCTCACCGTCTGCTTCATCCAGGGTTCTGGCTGTTCCCAGCAGATCTTTTGGTTCATCACCATAATGCCACACGCGCTCGCTGGCTTTTCCACCCGCTACACGTATCATCAGACCGCTTGGAGAAAATTTCTGCCTGTCATAGTGGATTTCCAGATCTTTGGTGTAAATATGTAATTCCTCACCGCCATCGCTCACCCTGAATTCCGGCACCGGGAAATCACGATTGCATACCATCTGTGTTGCTCTGTCCTCAAATCCTCCGTCTTCGCTGTACTCAAAACGGATCAGGGCAGTTGTCAGCATTGTAATCCTGAAATGATCGCCCACGATCACAGCTTCCTTTCTGCATACAGGATTACCTTCCAGCACAAATTTCTTTAAGTCCATAAAAGCTTTTCCTCCTTTACATCAACAACAGTTGTAACAGCTGCTTTTATGTCTATTTTAATCTTCTGCAGTCTGATTGACAACGATTTTTTTCAGCTACTGAACATTTATGTGACATATACTTGTGATATTGTTTTCTAGAACGTGTCTAAAAAATGCTTTACGCAAGATATGCGTCACAATTTGTGGGAGATTTTGGGAATGATTTTTCAAACACGCTCTAAAACGGGGAATGCTTATATTATCAGTATGCGGAAGTGGATAAATTTTATCCGCCTGATTAAATGTTTTAGAGAGCAAGAATAAAATTTATGAAAAGTGTGATCCAGAAATTGTACGATGTGTACATGAATGAAAATGGTGGGACAGATAGTAAAATGGTGACAAAGATCGCAGGAAATCTGTGCAAAGAGAAAAAAGAAGCTGCCTATCAATGTTATCGGGAGCTCAGAGATAAACTGAGCGAAGATCTGGCAGGGGAACTGGACTTATTAATGGATAAACAACTGGAAATTTATCCACAGGAACTGGAGGAGAGTTTTGCAGTAGGATTTAAAACAGGTGCCAGATTGATGTGTGAGATTTTGTCTGAAGAAGCAGATGATGGAAAAGACAGATGATGGAAAAGACAGATGATAGAAAAAGAGAATTAAGACAAGGATAAAAGAATATCAGTAAATTAATAATATCAGATACTGATAAATATAGTATCTGATATTATTGGTTTTAAATATAATTTTTAAATAAATTGCAAAACAGATGCTTGAACCAATTGGATTTGGATCAGATAAATTAGTACAGATTGAAAGATTCTCTATTAAACGGGATCTGAATTAGTTGCAGGGGTATTATCATTGAGCGTATCTGAGTTTATAAGTTCATCGATGCTGATCTCTCCTAAAAGACGCTCAATTGTATGCATATGTTCATTCATAACTTTCTCGGCGAGAGAAGAATCCTTTTCGGTGATGGCATGGACGAGCCGTGCATGCTGAGAGTCTATTTCTGGTGCTGTACTGTTCTTCTGCATGAAATAGGAGCGGATTCCCGTGATCATATTCTCGGTAAGCTGTGAGGAAGCGTTTAGTACACTCAGAATCAATGGATTGGCGGAAATCTGTGCAATCTTCAGGTGCAGGTTACGGTCCAGATCACCGCGGATTTTTTCATCCTGGGTACTGTCCAGTTTGGCGATGATGAGCTGAAGTTCTGCAGCATCTAGTGGTGTGCAGTTCTGGGCAGCAAGAAAAGCAGCTTTACTTTCCAGTGCACCTCGAAGCTGTAATGCATCCTGAATCTTACTGTTATACATCTGAAACAGAATGGATAACGGTTCAGTGAGACAGTTGCGAAGATCTGATGCAATATAATTGGCACCACCATGTACGCTGACTGTGATTCCAAGCAGGGAAAGAGCTTTCAGTACTTCGCGCAGTGCTGGTCTGGAAATGCCAAATTCTTCGGCCAGAATACGTTCTGCCGGAAGTGCATCTCCCGGTTTCAGTTCACCGTTCTGTATTTTTTCGATGATCTGTGTCAGAACATCGTTAAATGTGCTGGTTTTATCTATTTTTCTAAACATCTATTTTCCTCTTTCTTAACCTTTCATTGTATATCTGAATACAGGTATACAGTTATTAT
>OQVT01002478.1_pt1 | contig 11886 bp, 13 predicted proteins | sample 1691561 | NCBI WGS metagenome assembly OQVT01 (sample SAMN03418260, study PRJEB22391) | human gut metagenome | biome: human-gut; feature: organic feature; material: feces | host: Homo sapiens | place: Tanzania | collected 2013-01 | reverse complement strand
CCATGTATCCGATACGCTGGCGGGTGCCAGTGAACCGGATCCACGCCGGAACTAAGACGCAGCAGCCGCAAAAGCAGCAAACAAAACAAACTGCAGCAGGCCGCGCAGCGAATAGATACATGCGAAGCGTAACACCCCCGATGGCCAAAAAACAAAAAGCGGATAAGCGGGGCGGGACCGACGCCCCAAGAAGCCTAGCGAGTTGTTAATCTAAAATTACGTGGCGCGTGCGCGCGCGTCCTATAGATAAAACAAGGCGGCTTAATTGAAAATAGGCGCAGAAAAGCAGCCGAAAAGGCGGCAGAAGAAGCAAAGAAAGGCGAGAAATCACAAGAAAAAGTACGGAAATTACTTAGAACGGGCGGGCCGTACAAGTACATGCAACCACGACAACCAACCGCCAACAACCGCGACAAGCTGCAGCATGGCAGCACAGAGGGGCAAGGCCATAGCACAGGCAGCCGGGGGCCGCGGGTCCTTCTGAGGGGGTGCCGCCCCGCGGGTACGCTGAGGCGCGTACTTTCCTTCTGTATACAAAAAAATTTTGGCGCACTTCCTTCCTTCTCGTTTTGCTTTAGTTTCGCAAAGCGTACCGAATTTTGTTACTTTAAAATCGGACCGTGCAAAAAGAGGAAATTAGCAGCAGTGCATAGCGCTTTCAAACGACCGCGCCAGGAAGAGGAAACGAAACGCGGCCAGCCAGGGCCAAGCAGCGCCCGCCGTGCTGGAAGCTGCCGAGCCCGACCCGATCAGCGCAGAAGATACCGGAACGCGGGCCGACTTCTGAAAGACGGAAAAACTGGCAAGGCCGGACAGCGGGCCGTAATTTTGTTATGTAGGGACGCAAGCGCGGGAAGCAGCGGGCACCGGATCGAGCACCGAGACACCGGAACCGCAAAAGTTTGGATAATTGCGCAAAAATGGGCGAATAGCCGCGAAAAGGGCCCAACATTGCGCATAATTATTGTTATCTGCAATGACCGCGCTTAAAAGCTGACATTTTTGAAAAAAATTTAATGATTTTTAAAAACTACCCACATTTGTGCATAGTTTTCTTTAAAATATACAATTTTCTGTATAATTCTATGCAAACAAAAGCAAGATTGCAACAAACCAAAAATGCTTGATTGAGTCAAAAAGGCAGCGGGCACGGCGTCCCGATCTGCCGCGCTGGCGGGTGCCAGTGAACCGGATCCACGCCGGAACAAGGGCACAGCAGGGCAGAAAGCCGCACCGCCGTTTTAGTCTTTTAAATATTCCGCGGCGTCGTTTTCGACAATATCCGCCATTTCGTTTAAACAACGGTCTATATTTTTAGTAAAGCGGTACTTGCTACAATCGGCCATTTCTTTTGTGAAATCGCTCATTTTACGGCTATCTGATTTTAGCGCCGCCCGTTCTCGTATTACCCATTTTAAACACGAACGGACATTAAAAAGAAACTCTTCAAGCCACCCACCAGGGGCCGCAAGTGTCGGGGTCGAAATATATTCAAGTGTTTTTTTGTCTGTGATGCCGCGTATCCGCTCAGCGGTGGCCGGATCGACACCAAGATAGTTGCCAGCAGAAACGGCAGCGCGCCGCGGTATGGCTTGGTCTGTGAAAAAGTATTCTAGGTCGCAATCCAATTCATCGCACAGAACGCATATTTTGAAAACATCCGGCACAAAGATAGCTGCGTTTGTATCACTTTTTCGTGCTTTGCCCCACGAATGCAGCGTATTAACCGAAAACATACCGCCGTACTTTTCGGAAAGATACCGATAAAACGCCGCCCGACTCTTATAACAGCCGCTAACGGCGTCGTCCGGGCAATCATCGCAGCGCCATTTTAAAAGGCGGTCTAGCTTTTGGATAAACTGAGCCCGCATCTCTTTTTCACTTAAAAACATCACACACCCCCGCAATGGGTGCACCAAACACACCCAAATACAAAACATGAATTCAAAAAATGGTTACTTGAAAGGGTACTACCGCACACCATGAAAATATTATATGATGGTGATGACGAAAAAGCTAGCCAAAGCCGAACGCGAACGCCTTGAAAGTTTGCGCGAGTGGATGGCATTTATAGAGCATTTGAGAGGAGCCGAAACTATGAATGTACGAGCAAACGAAGACTTGAGAGCAAAAGCAAAGGCCGCAGGCGTCCGCTTATGGCAAATAGCGCCGCGCATGGGTATGAGCGAGGCAACGTTAACCAGGCACTTGCGTTTTCCGATGCCGGAAGATGAGCGCACCGCTTTTCTTCGAGCGGTGGAAGAGCTGGCGAACTAAAGCGCCAGGAAGAAAGAGCAACAAGGCCAAAACAGCGGACAAATAACCGGGGCGGGATATGTACCTACAGAAAACGTGGATATACGGCAATAGAATAGAGGTGCGGAAGTATCACACGTTTCGGTACGGCGTAAAGGGTGAGAGACGGCAGAAACGGAAGAAGCCGACGCCGGAACAGCTAGAACTTGCAAACGAGAACGCGAGCCGCAACAGACTGCGCAGATTGATGGTGAACAACTTCGGGCCCGAAGATCTGCACGTAACGCTGACATATCGGAAAGAAGAAAGGCCGACGCCGGAAGAATCGCGGGAACTTCTACGAAAGTTCTTTAGAAAGATGCGGACATACTACAGGCAGCACGGGCAAGACTTCAAATGGATCCTAGTAAAAGAGGATGCCGACAACAAGGAAATGCAGCACAGCATAGTGATGAACGGCACCACGGAGGCGCTCGTATTCATGCGCAAGGCGTGGCCGCATGGTGGCGTGCACATAGTCCCGCTTTATGATAATAAAAACTATAGCGGGCTGGCGGAGTACTTCACGAAGGAAACGAAAGAAACATACAAGAGGCACAAAGAGAATGGCGAACCGTATCGCACAAGGTATTCATGCAGCCGTAATCTGCAGCAGCCAATAGAAAAAACGGAAGTAATAAAGGCGGCGAGCTGGCGGAAAGAGGTGAAAGTACCGCCAGCGCTGCAAGCTAAGGGCTATCAGATCGAGAAGGGGACCGAATACAACGGCGTCGATCTGATGGGCTATGTTTTCCAAACGTACACATTTATAAAATACGATGACGGATAGAAACGGCAACACCGCCGCAAAGCCGGAAGCCGTCGCGCCGCAATCCAGGCGGCGGCATTGCGAACGGGTGGCGACGCACACAAATGCCGGAAATGATGACAGCCCGCGGGCGTTCGAAACATAGTATAGTTATAGCTGAAGAGCTTGAATTTTTCATACAAAAGCAGCTAGCAGCGGCGCTTGAATGCACCCAGGCGCCGCCGATCTAGCAAAAAAACGTTTCATAGCGCTTCACGCGCTGACTATATAGACATTAACCCCATGTACAAGGCCCCCGAAAGGAATCACACACCAAGATTTAAGGGGTTTTTGTACTCTTAAAAGCCGATGACAAACGAAGAGCTGGCAAGCGCCATTCAAAATGAAGGACAGAAAGAACGCCGGGCGGAACTTCTGACGGCGCTATGGATCCAAAACACAGGCATAATTAGGCGCACCGTTTGGCATTACGCGCAGACAATGAAGGACCCGCAAGAAGCTGCCGAAGATCTGACGCAAGAGTGTTTTTTTGCTTTACTTGATGCCGTGGCGACTTTTAACGAGGGTATGGGCTACAAGTTCACAACACACGCAGCGTATTATTTAAAGCGCCGAATTATTAGAGTCATCACGAAGAATAGGCCCGTAATTGTACCTGCTTTCATGCTGGAAGAAATACGGAAATTCGACCGGATCCGGGCCGAGCATATGAAGAAATACGGGCGGATGCCGGGCCGCGTCGTTCTATGGCGCGAATATGGCATAAAGCCGAGCCAGTACGACCAAATCATGCTATACAAGCGCCGCTTATATACGAAATCTTTAAGCGACCCAATAACGGGCAAGGACGACTTCGCGGCAGAAGTGGGCGAAATAATCCCGTCGGGCGAAGATCTCGAAGGGGACATAACGGACAAGATACGCCAAGAGGAACTAGAAACGAAGCTTTGGGCCTATGTCGACGATTTAGAGCCTAAAGAATCCGACATTATACGCGCACGCTACCAGCGCGGCGAAGATCTGCAGCATATTGCGAAACGGTACGGAACCACCACGCAGGCCATAAGCGCAGCGCAGCAGAAAGCTTTTAAAAAGCTAGCCACCGGAAAAACAGGCAAAGACTTGCGCGAGTATATCAGCGATGCGCAGATTTACCAGCGCGGACTAAGACGGACTAATTTTGCTTCGACATGGTATAGTTCGACAGAAGCGGCAGCAGAATGGTTATTTAAACAGGAAGAACGCGCCAAATAGCAGCGCAGCCAGGTGCCAAGACTTCACACGAGCTTTTGAAAATAGGGCATGGACCAAGGGAGAACCGCGGCCCATGCCTTTTTTGCGTGGATACAATGCAACCAAGGGCAATAAACCGGACAAGGTTGCAAGAGTAAACCAACAGGCGCACACACAGCCGCCCAAGTGGTGTATGCTATATGATGATGACAGCTAAACCAAAAGAAGCTATAATAAATCACGCAAACGCGTGGTTTTGGCGGGCGGCAACCGATACAACCAACTTTAACCAACTACAACCAACCATAGCAACCAACCGCCACCAACTGACAACCACCGACAACCACGGCAACCGCCGCCACGGGAAAGGTGAACAGCTATGCAAAAGAGCCTAAAGCAGCTAGCGGAAGAGTACGGAATAACCCGCCAGGGAATGCGAAAGCGCATCAACAAGCTACCGCCGACATGCTACCGGATGCAAAACGGGGCGCTATTGGTTGATGAGAAAGGGCAGCAGCTACTAGCAGACATGGAAAACGGGACAATGACCATGCAGCCGCCCGCACCGGATGCGCAAGAGGTCCGTATAAAGTCGCTAGAGGTGCAAATAAGTGCCCTAGAGTCCCGCATAGCGGACAAGGATGCACGCATAGCCGCCCAGGATGAGCGGATAAAAGCCGATCAGAGCGAAAAGAAGCACTTACATGAGCAAATCACCGTGAAGGATGAGCAAATCGGGCGCTTGTCGGATCTTCTGACACGTGAACAGGCATTAGCGGCCAACGCGGCGAAACTACTAGCTGACGCACAAGCACAGGTCGCGCAGCTGACGGCAAAGCCGGGCGAAAGCGCAGCCAATGCCACCGAGGTGCACGCAGAAGATCTGCCGCCGGAAGATACCGCCGCGGATGCTGAGGCGGGCAAGGATGGCAGCGCAGCGAAAGCGGGCGAACAATCGCCCACCGAGGACGCCGACGACATAAAACGGGCAAAAATGGGCTTTTTTGAACGGGTGCGCTTCATCTTCGCAGGAAAGTAGACATGCAGCCGTCACGATCTGACGGGAAAGGGGCCAAAATGACGAAGGAAGAGCGGGAACTTTTGACGGGCTTTTTAAAAAAGGCTATCGAAGCAGCCGACGAAGCAATAGCACACTATAGCTTTGTGCTGGAAGACATCGAGAACGCACCAAAGGCCGACCGGATCCGGGCGGGGGAGTATCTGACCACCATGCGGGAAACGTGGGCCGGAAGTCGTGCGCGTCTCATCTCGAAGCTGGAAAGACTCGAAGCAGGCGAAGAAGTAGATATTTTTGACGATGGCGAGGGCGAAAACGTAGCAGCAGACACCGAGGGCGTGCCGGATCCGAAGAAAGCCGAGCTATATAAAGCCGTCGCGGATGAAATCCAGTAGAAAGAAGCAGAAGGGGGCCGCATGGTCCCCTTTTTTGTACCAGGAAGCGGGCGAAGCACAACCGGAACACCAAGAACCGCAGCGAAAAAGCAGGCGCGCGGCGCGAACCATTGACAAGCAGCGCTAAAAGATATATTCTTATTACAATGTTATTTACAAATGTAACAAACCAGCGAAAACACATTGATAACAGAAAAGAGGTGATGAAGTGAAGGACACAGAGCAGGCATTTAGCTTTGACTTTGAGCAGCAGGCCAAAAAGTGTAAGCTGCAGCCGAAAGAGCGCCGCGTTATAGTCGGGCTTTCGGGGCTTGTCTCTGACAATGACGCAGATTTTAAAGCCTACACAATCAGCGTGAAAGACTTCGCACAGCTTGCGGGAGCGACCGAAAGTGACGCAAAAGCAGAAGCGAAGAACATCGCGGACGCCCTAGGAAAAAAAGCGTTTTGGATAGAGAAAAGCGGCAGCAGCGCCCGGATACAGTGGCTAACCCGCTTCATAGTGCACGGCGAACACATTATTTTTTGCATTGATCCGGCTTTAAAGTCGTGCTTTTCCAAGCTGCACAGCGCAGATCTATTTTATGCCGTGGGACTCACAGGAAAGCACAGCCGTGCGCTTTACGAAATGTTGAAGCTGCACGAATGTGACGGCGGCTTTACGCTGACAGCGGACGCACTCAAACACCGGATGGGAGCCGAAACCTATAAAGGTTTTGGAATCTTCAAGACCCGAGTGCTTGAACCGTCAATAGTTGACATAAACCAGCGGACAGACCTACACGTGAGCTATGAAGCACTAGGAGCGGACGGAGAGCCAGCAAGGACAACGCAGCGCGTCGAGTCCGTAGCCTTCAAGATGACGGCGAATTCTGCCAATCATGCGCACGATATGCAATAAAATGAGCTTTGCACGATGTAAAATTGAAAATTTGACACAGAAAAGGGCTTTTGAATAACAAAAAGCCGCTCGAAGGAACCAACCAAAACGAGCGGCGGGCCGTGCCAGGTGCGGGAACACCCAACACAGCTAGAAACCATTATACAAAACTCTTTTGGATGCTGGCAAGGCCAGCGGAAAGGAACCAACAATGCTTACAATTCAAGAACTATTCACTATCATGCTTTTCTTGACGGTCACGGGCTTATATCTTCATGAGGTCCGTGAAAACGAAGAGCTTAGAAAGAACGCCGCAGCCATGCGCAAAGCACTGCGCAAGCTGGAAGCATAGAGAGGGGGCACACATGGCCACATGGATGCTAGAAGACAACACAGAAGCACGGCCCGACATTGGGACCGTCACCGCAGCCACGCGGGAAGAAGCTACAAGGGCACTTTTGAAAGTGCTGCAAAACTATGATGATTATTTCGAGTTCGTGCCAGGTGATGGCGTTATTTATTCATTCGAGCCCCAAACGGGCTATATAGGGCCTAATCCGACATTTTGGGATGAATCCACGGACGAAGATCTAAACGCACAGTATTGGGACACCGACCAGGCCGCCGAGTGCTACACCGTGACGAAAGTATACTATTCATTCGCGGATGGCCCGCGCTTCCATAGCTTTGACGATTTCGAAGAAGCCAGGGACGCGGCGCGGGACGCATGGAAAGCCGACGCATACAACAGTACTAACGGAGACGGGCGGGCGTTTATCGCGTCGATACGTGGGAAATCCGACCAAACAGCGTATTTTGTTCGCAGCAATGCCGGGGAAGAGTACGCCAAGTATCTGCCGTCATGCGAGATAGCAAAAAACGGCGTCATGTACGAGTACTTGCCAGGATGCGACGAACCACAAACAACATTCTTAGAGTACCCGAGGACGAAGCCGGGCGCACCGGATCCAGCAGAAGAAGCGCTGAAATTTATCAATTCAGCGCACAAACATTTTTTCGAGGAACATGCAGCTATCACGGACCGCGGGGACGACTTCGCGGCGATTGTTTATACAATGGGCATTGATGCCGATTGTAGAAAGCACTTCACGGAGCTTTTCGACGCACGGGGCGGGTGCATCATACCGGACGGCATAGCAGCCGCATGGCAGACGGGTGGAAGCTTGAAAATAGCCCGCCTTGCATTCAACCTTTTCACTCACGGCGTACTGGAAGAAGAGCGGGCCGAGGACTACACCCCGAAAGCGCTTTTGTCGGGCCTTGATGAGAGCCACCGCGCGGGCGCACTGATGGCGCTTACATACTTCGCATGATGCGAAACGGGGCCCAGGCGGTCCCGATCAGCATAAATAAACCGGATGCAGGAACATCCAAGAGAACAAGAAAGGAACCAACAAGATGTACGATGAAAAAGGCAGCAGGCCAGCAGGGCGCGACTTTTACAGCGCGAACGAAACGGCCAAAATTATTGGAAGACAGCGAATATTAGACTTTGCGGGCCATGACGGGGTAGCCGCGCCGGACATAGGCGCATTAATTGATGCATACCATGCGACAGGCGGCAGCGTGGGCGATATGCGAATAGCTTTCGACTTTTTTAGTTTGGGCGTCATTTACGGTAAAAAAATAGAGCGGGCACGGCGACACGGCGGAAAGGTGAAGCCGATCGCAGCGGCACGCAATGCCAATAAATGGGGGGGGCAAAGAGGCCAAAGAAGACGCCAGCAGGTAAGACGCAGATGCATGGATGCTAAAAACACACACCTAAGACACCAAGACGGCCCTATAACTGGTAAATATAGGGCTGCAGCCCCTTGCAAGCTGCAACTTGCGGGGGCTTTTTTTGTTGCCGTCCATTCTGCACCGTTCACATACAGAAACACAAAAAAGTGTATGTTATCGTTATTTTGACCGCAGGCATGGGCAAACATTGCCACAAAATAGGCAGCAGGGCGCACAGCGTGCCGCCTAGAAGGGGCTAGAATAGTTTTAGGGCATAATTTACCGCATAACGATGAAAACGCCTTAAAACGCCTAATTTTTGATTTTAGGGGGGGGTAACTATGAACTTAGAGACATTTAGAAGCGTTTTGAAGGGTCTAACGCCGGAAAATGCGCAGCACGCCGAGAAAATGGCCCGCGAAATAGCGCAGAATGTGCGCGAAGATGCTTCACGCGGCTTTTTGCTAGGTTGCCTAGCTGGCTACTTCATGGGCTACCAGGCGGGCACCGATGGGCGGCCATGCATTGAAGATCTGCACAACCCAGGTCTAACAGTGGGCGGGCTTTATGCTTTTTATGATATGGGGTACACGAAAGCCACGCGGGAGCAGATGCCGGAACAGGAAAGCGCAGCCAAGCAGCAGCCAGCAGATGGGCGCACAATGCCGGAATTTTGAGCACGCAGGGCCCAGAATGCGAAAGATGGATAAACGGAACGCCTAAATCTTTGACGGGCCTATATGGGGCGAATTTGAAGCCGTGCGGATGATACGGCGCCACCTTGCGACGACTTGACAGCCGCCCAGGCGAAGAAGTGCCGTCAAAGCTGCAGCAGGACGGCCCGCAGACAATACGAACGACGCGGCAGGCGAAACATGCACACCGCAGCGAAAAGCGGCCTAGAAATGGCTAAAATACGCCGTTTTTTAAATTCGGCATCATTCACGGGGACAAGACGGCGTTGTCTAATGCGTGCCTTTTGCTCGATTTAGGACAAATGGATGGGGGAACATGGGTACCAAATAAAAACAAGCAATTTTATGCAGATTTTGCAAAGATCACGCGCGCGCACGCGCGTATATTTTTAAATATTTTTTTTATATATACTTTTAGGGGCCCGAGGAGCCGCGTAAATGCGTGGGTTATGGGACTATTTAGGACAAATGGATGGGGGATTTAGGACAAATGGATGGGGGATTTAGGACAAATGGATGGGGGATTTAGAACAAACGCAAAATTGTTTTTTGTCCTAAATAGTTTTATAGTTATTTGAGACAATTATATTTTTTAGAAATGGCCTAAATCAAAATAATGGGGAACGCCGAAATGCCGCAAGAATTCGTAAAGATAGACAACACAATAAACAAAGTAAAACTAGTGACCATGACGACGCGCACGCGCCGCTTAATGATGGCACTATGTGCAAAGATGAAAGACAAGGGGGAAGAAATTATATCGTTCAACTATAGAGAATTAGCGGCGCTAATAGGGCTTGACGGCGACCATGCAGCACCCGCATATATGTTTAAATTGCTAAATACGATGGCAGACGAACTATTATCAATGCAATGCACCACACTAGACGAACGCAAATGCTATAAATTTGCTTTGTTTCCGACTTTCGAAAACGACCAAGAAAACCAAACCATAACAGTGCGGGTCAATCATGATTTTGCGTTTTTATTAAACATACTTGCTGGCCGCGGCTTTACTTTGTTTGAGCTTTCGGAGTATTGCAAACTAGATGGAAAATATGCGCCGCTGATTTATCAGCGCTTGAAACAGTATAGAAGCACGGGCGTTTATACTGTGAATGTCGAAGAACTGCACGAATGGTTAGACTTGCCTAAAAGCTATACAAGTAGGCGGATTGTAACACTTGTTATAAAGCCAGCAATAAAGCAGATTTCAGAATTCGGATTTTTTAAAAATCTAAATGTGAATGTTAAAAAGGCTAAAAAGAGGGGGGCACCCGTAACAGGTTACGAATTTACTTTTGACGCAGAAACCAAGGCGCAGAAACCAGCACAGGAAGCCCAGGCACCGGAAGTGGAGCAGATCCAGCCAGCAAAGCAGACACGGAAGCGAAGCACTAACGCTTTTCTAAACATTCCAAAGGCACAAACGGACTATGATGCAATAGCAGAGAAGCGAGCACGGGAGCGTTTCGCGGTCCCATCAAACTAAAAAGAGCACGATAGAGCGCACCGGAAGCGGCAGCGCTCTATTTTTGTGCCAGTCTCAAAATGCACCATAATGAAAAGCCAAAAAACACACCATAATTTTGCAAGCAAAATACACGTGTATTTTTGCTTTGTTATGAAATACCCTAAAACACACCATAATTTCACGCTAAAATGCACGTAAAAACGAGCTTTTACGACATTCAAAAAACCCAGCTTGATTGAGTTGGAGCAGGTGCGGTAGCACAAAAGACCACAGGACGCGGCGAAAAAATCACCCCAGGACGGGCGGGCGCTGACCTAGTAGCCACACAGCGCCCAGCGCGGACCACTTCGAGTGGTGCCAGTGAACCGGATCCACGCCGGAACTAAGACGCGGCAGGGCGGCAGGAGCTGGCCGCAACCATAGCAACCAACGACAACCAACCACCAACAACCGCGACAAGCTGCAGCAGGGGCAGCCGCGCGACCGATTGACACATTGAAAGCAAGAAAAACTATCATGAAGCGAAAATGCTAGAGGGCCAACGTTTGGCGAGTGTGCGCACGGCTTGCGCGAAAGAGATGGAAGAAGGGAAAGAACGAGCACTTGCAAAGTGCATTTCATTATGCACACGTATGCCAACCACGGCAGCGCAGCGAAAGCGGGCGAGAGGGTGCCCCGGGGGGGCCAGGTTGAGCTTTTCGACCGCTTGAGACGACCGACGCCCCACCTTCGCACACAGAAACTTTGATTTTCGCGCGGATTTTTGGAAAGGCCGCGCGTGATGTAGTCCGCACCGGACGAAGCGCGGAGAGCTGCCAGCTTGAAAGCAAAGTGCCTAGCAATTCAAAATGCTAGTAAGTTAGTAACTTACAACCGCGCGCAGCTGACGGATGATAAAAACCGCGGGAACTGACGCCCGACCATTGACGAAAGCGAAGGAAGGAAAAGCGAAAAGAAAGCCGCTTCACGGATAAACGGCGCGCAGCCGTTCCCGCAGATGCGCCAGGCATTGAAAACCATATCCGAAAGAATGAGCGACGGGCCGCCGATCTGATGACCACGCGAGCAAGTACGTTTAGACCCTACCGCGGAAGACCGCACCCGGGAAGAGGTGGAAAGAAGGGCGAAAGGGCTAAAAAAGAGCAGCAAAAAGCGCCCACATACCCAGTTTTTAGGGAAGCGGGCGCGCTTTTTGCACTCTTCAGAAATTATAGCCAGCATTTATTTTATCATGAATTCACAGCCGCGCCAAATCATCAAAAGACAATTTTGACACGACGCACCGGACGGGACAGCCAGGAAGGGAGAAGAGGGCGGGCACGGTCCCGATCTGCCGCCGATCTGCCGCGCTGGCGATTAAGCCGCCTTGTTTTATCTATAGGAC
>OQVT01002477.1_pt1 | contig 11887 bp, 7 predicted proteins | sample 1691561 | NCBI WGS metagenome assembly OQVT01 (sample SAMN03418260, study PRJEB22391) | human gut metagenome | biome: human-gut; feature: organic feature; material: feces | host: Homo sapiens | place: Tanzania | collected 2013-01 | reverse complement strand
GCGCAGGCGGAATGTCTGATGTATATAAAGCCAAGGATCATATCCTGGGACGTTTCGTAGCAATTAAGGTGTTACGTAATGAATTTTCAGAGGATCGAAGCTTTGTGGCAAAGTTTCGTACTGAGGCTCAGTCAGCAGCAGGACTGGAGCATCCGAACATTGTCAATATCTATGACGTAGGAAGCGAGGAGGGACTCTACTACATCGTTATGGAGTATGTAGAGGGAATCACTCTTAAGACATATATTGAGAAAAAGGGACAGTTGTCTTTCAAGGAATCGGTAAGTATTGCAATCCAGGTGGCAAGAGGTATTGAGGCGGCACACAACAAGCAGATCACACATCGGGATATCAAGCCGCAGAATATTATCATCTCCACGGAGGGTAAGGTTAAGGTTACCGATTTTGGTATCGCAAGAGCAGCATCCAGCAACACGATCAGTTCGGATGTGATGGGATCGGTTCACTATTCGTCACCGGAGCAGGCAAGAAATGGCTTCGTAGACGGAAGAAGTGATATCTATTCTCTCGGTATCGTTATGTATGAGATGGTGACCGGACGTGTACCGTTTGACGGAGATACAACGGTTGCAGTAGCTATCCAGCATCTGCAGGAAGAGATGGTTCCGCCGAGCAACTATGCACCGAATCTCCCGATCAGCATGGAGAAGATCATTTTAAAATGTACACAGAAGAATCCGGATCGCCGCTATCAGACAATTGAGGAACTTTTGAATGATCTGCGCAGAGCGCTTGTAAATCCAGACGAGGATTTCGTTGTGATCGCACCACTTGTAGACAATGGTAAGACGAAAGTTATCAGTGGCGAGGAGTTAAAGCAGATCAAGGAGCAGCGCGGAGTTGAGCCGGTTGTAGAAGAGCCTAAGGATGTTGATGAAGAGGAAGAATATGATGAGGATGAGGAGGATGACGAGGAAGAAGAATCCGGTCTGAATCCAAAGTTCGATAAAGCAGTTACCATCATGGGTATTGTGATGGCAGCAGTTATTCTGATCGTGATCATTTATCTGATCGGAAGTGTATTTGGTTTATTCCGTTTTAGTTCCAAGCCTTCAGATTCCCAGAACACGGAGACCCAGACGGAGACCCAGACGGAAACACAGACGCAGACGGAGCAGATGGTTGTTGTAGAGAATGTAACCGGTTTGGATCAGGAAGCTGCAAAGAATGCGATTGAAGCGCAGGGACTTTATATGTTTGTGATTGCGCAGCAGAAGTCTGATAAACCGGCTGGCACGGTCATTGAGCAGGATCCGGCAGGCGGCTCGCAGGTAGCAGCAGGATCTACGATCAATGTGATTATCGCCGGAGACGAGAATGTAAGCTATACCGATGATAGCACAGATAATACTACAAACAAGACCGTTCCTAGTGTTCTCGGAAATCTCGAGAAGGATGCTGCCAATGCATTGAACTCGGCAGGATTTAAGGTTGAGAAATCTTATGAGTACAGTGACAGTGTGGATGCAGGAAAGGTTATTTCACAGAGTCCAAGCGGCGGGGCTTCCGCAGCAGAGGGCAGCAAAGTAATCATCGTGATCAGCCAGGGACAGAAGTCGGTTGATGTGCCGAACGTCTTAGGTTATACGGAGGAAAAGGCACAGAACACACTTGCAAGTGCCGGACTTAAAGTTGCCATCGAAGAGGCACACAGTGATTCCGTTGCAGTGGGCAAGGTGATCCAGCAGAGTATCGCAAGCGGTAAGACGGTTCCTGCTGGAACAACGGTAACAATTACGGTAAGTCTGGGTGCTGAGAAATCAAGCTACAGTTTCTCTAAGAGTTACAGTGCTGACGGAGCGATCGGTGCAAGCTATACATTGACCGGAAGTGATGGAAAGACCTATGATTCCGGAGAAGTGGATGGACCTTCTGTTTCCGTATCTGCAAGCGATATGCCTTGTGAGTCCGGAACAGTAACAATTACATGGGATATTGAGACAACGGATGAGGACGGTGTGTCCAATGTAACAACCAAGACAGAGACACACAACGTTACTTTTAGCAAGCAATAGAATACCTATGCAGGGAAAGATAGTAAAAGGAATTTCCGGTTTCTACTACGTTTATGTAGCGGGAACCGGAATTTATGAATGTAAAGCAAAAGGAAGCTTCCGGAATCAGAAGATTAAGCCGCTGGTCGGGGACAATGTGGAGATTGTTGTTCTTGACGAAGAGAAGAAACTTGGCAATGTAGAATCCATTCTGCCGAGGAAGAATGCGCTGATCCGTCCGGCAGTGGCCAATATCGATATGGCGCTCGTCATCTTTGCGGCGGCGAAGCCGGATCCGAATTTTAATCTTTTAGACCGTTTCTTGTGTATGATGGAGTATCAGCATGTGCCGGTAACGATCTGTTTTAACAAGTGTGATCTGGTGACGGAGCAGGAGATGGAAGCCTTGCGGGCAATCTATGAACCGGCTGGATATCCGATTCTGTTTACCTGTGCGAAGGAGGATCTTCATGTGGACGAGCTGCGCGCGTTGTTAACAGGAAAGACAACTTCGGTCGCAGGACCGTCCGGTGTCGGCAAATCCTCGCTCGTGAACCGGCTTCAGACGGATATACAGATGGAGACGGGACAGATCAGTGACAAGATCGGCAGAGGCAAGCATACGACGCGTCACTCACAGATCATTCCGATTGGAGACGATTCGTATATTATGGATACGCCTGGATTCAGCTCGATGGATGTGCCGGGAATGGAGAAAGAAGATCTCTGGCGGTGCTATCCGGAGTTTGTGGAGCATGAGCCGAAGTGCCGTTTTATCGGTTGTAGCCATATCGGAGAGCCGGATTGTGGCGTAAAGGAAGCAGTGGCGACCGGCGCAATCTCACAGACGCGATATGATAATTATGTTCTTCTCTATGAAGAAATGAAAAATAAACGCAAATATTAGGAGAAAATTATGAACTGTTTATCACCTTCTATATTATCGGCAGATTTTGCAAAATTGGGCGAACAGGTATGCCTGCTGGACAAGGCAGGTGCGGAATATGTGCATATTGATGTGATGGACGGAAGTTTTGTGCCGAGTATTTCATTCGGATTTCCAATCATCAAATCGATCCGTCCTTGTACAGAACGCATTTTTGATGTGCATCTGATGATCGAGGAACCGATCCGTTATATCGATGAATTTGTGGAAGCGGGAGCGGATATCATAACGGTTCACGTGGAGGCGTGCAAGCATCTGGACCGCACGATCGCTGCTATCAAGGAGCGTGGTGTTCTTGCAGGTGTTGCACTAAATCCTGCAACTCCGATCGAGACGATCCGCTATGTGCTGCCGAAGGTGGATATGGTGCTTATTATGACTGTGAACCCTGGATTTGGTGGGCAGAAACTGATTCCGTACACTTTGGATAAAGTAAAGGAGCTGAAAGCTTTGCTGAATAAAGAGAAGCTTAAGGTGGATATCGAAGTGGACGGAGGAATCAATCTGTCGAATGTCGAAGAGGCGATGGACGCAGGAGCAAATATCATCGTTGCGGGTTCGGCGGTCTTCAAAGGAGACATCGAACAGAACGTGACAGGATTTCTTGATGTTATGCAGAATACGCTTTAGACATTGCGCAATGGATTGGCAGATGTCTGGTGAACGGAAAACAGGAGAAAATGAGGGGCGGTAATAAAATGAGATTTCTAATTGTATCAGGCGGAGAAGCAACGGATGAATTTGTGGAGAATGTCATCAAAAGAGGCGGATATGATGTGATACTGGCAGCGGATTCGGGAATGGATTTCCTGTACCGGACGAAGATTCTGCCGGACATTATCGTGGGTGACTTTGACTCGGTAGATCCGGAGGTACTGGAGTTCTTCCGTGAGCATGAAGAAATTGATATCTGTGCATTAAATCCGGTGAAGGATGATACGGACACGGAGTTTGCAATCCGTGAGTCGATCCGAAGAGGTGCTACGGAGATTACGATCATCGGCGGAACCGGAACGAGACTGGATCATGTGCTTGGCAATATCAGCCTGCTTGGAATCGGGCTTGAGGAGGATGTCCGCATGGAACTCCTCGATGCGAACAACCGCATCCGCATGACGGATCATTCCGTGGTACTTAAGAAGAAGCAGCAGTACGGAAAGTATCTGTCACTTCTTCCGTACAGTGAGAAGGTGACCGGAGTCACCTTAAGAGGTGTTAAGTATCCGCTCGACAACTATACAATGGGCGGATTTAATTCGCTTGGAATCAGCAACGAGATCGTGGATGAGGAGGCTTCCATTGAACTGAAGTCCGGAAGACTTCTTGTCATTGAGTCGCGTGACTGATCCACGCCAGCATCAGCTGGCTTTATTTTAATCATACAAAAAGGGGAATACAATGATCGTTTCAATCATTGAACAAATCTATACTTTATTGTGGGGAGATCTGATTACGATTCCGCTGCCTGGGGGCGGCAGTCTTGGAATTTCATTGTTAGTCATTCTTTTGATTCCGACCGGAATCTATTTCACAATACGAACGAAATTTCTTCCGTTGAGACTTTTCCCGGATATGGTGAAGTCTCTTCTGGCGAAAAAAGAACAGAAAGACAGTTTATCCACCTTTCAGACACTGATTGTTTCAACGGCCACACGCGTGGGAATGGGAAATCTGGTCGGTGTGGTTGCGGCAATCTCTGCAGGTGGTGCCGGTGCCGTATTCTGGATGTGGGTGACGGCACTCATCGGATCATCTACGGCTTTCGTGGAAGCGACACTTGCGCAGCTGCACAAGGAGAAGGATCCGCTTTACGGAGGTTATCGCGGAGGCCCGGCGTACTATATCCATCATTATTTTGAGGATAAATTCGGAAAGAAAAAGCGCTACATACTGATTTCGGTGTTGTTTGCAATCGCGGGGCTGATCTGTTGGTGCGGAATCAGTCAGGTGATCAGCAATTCCGTCGCTTCTTCTTTTGAAAATGCATTTCACATTAAGCCGCTTTATACAACGATTGTTCTTGTAGTGATTGCAGCGGTCATAGTGCTAAGGAAAAATGCAACGGTCAAAGTGCTCGATGTGATTGTGCCGATTATGGCAATGTGTTATTTCTTTATCACGATATTTATTATTGTAAGAAATATCGGGGTACTTCCGTCGGTGTTCGGACAGATTTTTGAGGAAGCATTCGGGATCCGTCAGGTTGTATCCGGCGGATTCGGAGCGGTATTGATGAATGGTGTCAAGAGAGGTCTTTTCTCGAACGAGGCCGGTTCCGGTTCGGCACCTTGTGCGGCGGCTGCCGCAGAGTGTGATACTCCGGTCCGTGCTGGACTGACACAGGCACTTGGGGTGTTTATCGATACGATTGTGATTTGCAGCTGTACCGCGATGATCATGCTGACGGCACCGCAGAGTGTGGTCGCTGGAAAAGAAGGCATGGATCTCTTACAGTCGGCGATGAAGTATCATCTTGGCGGGTTTGGAGTGATCTTTATTGCAATCACGTTATTCCTGTTCAGCTTTTCGACATTCCTCGGAATTTTGTTTTATGCAAGAAGCAATGTCGCCTATTTGTTTGGAGATAAGTGGATCTGGCAGACATTGTACAAAATCCTTGCGCTTGTGATGCTTTTTATCGGCGGCATCGCAACCTATACGTTTGTGTGGGACCTCGGGGATGTCGGAATCGGACTTATGACGATCTTTAATATCGGCATGCTTTATCTGCTTGGCGGGCAGGCACTTGGGGAATTGCGTGAGTATGAGAAGAAGAAAAATAAATAGAATTGTTTATTGAAATCAAGAAGAGGTTGACAATTGAGCAGCCTCTTTTTTGTTTTGTAATTCATGTCGTATAAATTGTAATTCATGTCGAAAAAATTAATAGGCGCTTCCGAGCTGATATAATTATACTAATCAGAGAATATTCAAATAGACGTTTGTGAAACTCTTAGACATTCAAAACGTGAGAGGAGACGCTTATGAAAAAACGAATACAAAGTGGAACAATAGGCAAACGCGTTGCGGGCTGGATACTGGCGGCAACCATGGTGGTTACCATGCTTCCGGCAAATGCACTAAGCGTGTATGCGGCTGCGGATGAATCGGGCAGTGCGGCGAATGCATCATCGTCAGGCGGCGATGCATTCTCTGCGATCGGCATCGATACCAGCGTGGCGCCGGACGGATATGATCCGAACAGCACCGATAATCCGTACGGAAGAGATACGATCAAGATGAATACGGTAGCAGAGCTGTATACGATCGGGCTGGGCACGGATGCCGGCACATTAAACAAAGATTTGGATGCCGGTACAGGTAGTGCGTCCGCAAAAGGTGAGACATCGAAAGATACTAAAAGAGAGAATGCCGATCTTACCGCAAGTCTCTACGGTGACGGCGCGGGACTGAAAACGATAGAGGCAGCATTAGGTAAACAAAGTACAGGGAATGTGTCAAGCGCGGAGTTGCGTGCGACCGGTAATTATACGAAGCTGAATTCCGGCACGCACAATAAGGATAGTAATTATTCCTACAAAAACTATCTTACCGGAATCGATAATGTTGAATCCGATCAGGGTGTCATGTTTGATGTGGCAGCCGGTAATTTTGACGGAAATGAAACCGGAAAATCTTCACAGATCGCGATGGTGTACAGCAAAAAGTATGCGGCAGATGGTGGTCTGTATCTGAGATTTGGTGATGCAAAAGGAACTCAAAAGGGGGCATATGGTACAGAGATCGAGCTGCTCTCACAGAATAAGAAGCTTGGAAATCCGGATCTTAAGGTAGAGAAAGAGGATGGAAGTGCATCGGATAAGAAGGCAGAAAACTTCGCGGAGAATCCTTATCAGCTGAAGAACTATCTGCAGGTTGCAACCGGTGACTGGAATGGTGACGGAATGGATGAGGTTGCAGTCTATATTCCGGAAGAAAACAATTCCAGAATCGCGATCTACGCCTTACAGAAACCGGAAAATGATGGCTACAAGCAGGCATCCAACTGGTCGCTTGCGTGGACCTATTATCTGAAGGAAGGAAATGTGGTGTCCAATATGATCTCCATGACAAGCGGAGACGTGGACAGAGATGGTATTGATGATCTCTCCTGTACCTGGGGATATTATTATGGACCGACACAGAACAAGGGCTCTAAGGCGGTTGTTATGTTCGGCGCGAAGGGAAAGGATATCTTTAAGAGAAGCCAGCAGTTTGATGTCACCTATGGATCAAGCAATATCGTGCGAGCATCCTTTGAATTAGGTGATACGGATACTATAGGAAGTATTGATTATGAAAATGTCCCTACTAAGGGAGTTCACGCACTACTTGTAGATGATAATGAATTGAATATTGAAATCGCAAAGTTCTTCTTAGAAGACAATGGCATGGAAGTAACCTGTGCTTATGATGGCAAAGAAGCTGTTGACATATTCAGGCGAAGAAGTATAGAAACACGACTAACTCTTATTCCTCGAAAGACCTATACAACGGCAGGATACATCGATGCAGATCTTTATTCCTTCTTGTACTACGAGATATCGGCTACGGATGCGGTTTCTGACAACGCAATTCTATTGAATTTAAAATCGTCGAATTTTGCCAAATTGTATTTTGCGGGCAGTTCGAATGACACTTCTTTTATCATCGACAGCAGTGGGACAATTATTTACGAAAACCCTGGAAACAGCGAAATATTGAAAGACGAAAGCCTCAAGAGAGCGATCATTTCCAATATCCTTGCAGATACCGTGAAGAAATCCGGACACGTCGAACAAAAAGGTAAGGCCGATGACTATGTGTGCTTCTATTCCTCTTTGGATCAAGAGAGAAAGACTGGAAGAAATATCTAATCTTGATAACTACCTATTTGTTTCAGCCCGCCATGCCGTGGCTAGATACATGAGTGAATCACTGCGTTTCAATCATGAAGAACCTAAAGATAATCTCCAAAAAGATGAGTTGTCTGGCGAAACGCTACTATGCTATAAGGAATTGGAAGCTTATATCATGGAAGAAATCAATGCTATGCCAGAACAGCGTAGAAGAATTTTCGTGATGAGCCGTCTGGAGGGAATGTCTAATTCTGAAATCGCAGCCAAACTCGGAATAAGCAAGCGTACTGTGGAGACCCATATCTCATTAGCGCTGGCTTATTTGAGAGAAATATTACCAATAATCGCACTATTAACTCTTATTAACAGGAATTGATTACGTGTGCCTGCCATTTTTCTGCTCTTCATTATATAAAAAGGCAAAAATATGAAGAAAGAAAAATATCAAGCACTGAATAATTTTTGGACTCAATGCGGCAAGGAAGGCTGCAATGAGTCTGAGCTCCAGGAGGCATTGAATGTCTTCCGGTATAATCGCTATGCATACGAACAGAAGCGCAAGAGAAAAGGTATCATCATAAGATGCATGAAATATGCAGCAGCATTGCTGTTCCCGATGATTGCTTCCTATCTTGTCTGGGATTATACGGCACGTTCCTATTCTGAAAATGATGAACTGCTGGAATGCTATGTACCTGAAGGCAAGGTGGACAGTTTGCTCTTATCAGACGGCACCAAGGTAAAAGTAAATGCCGGTACAACTATTTTATACCCAAAACGATTTAACAAAAGAAATCATCTGCGCAACGTATATGTAAACGGTGAGGCACATTTCATGGTATCCAAAGACCGGGAGCATCCTTTCGTTGTCCACGCAGGAAACTTGAAAGTGAAGGTGTTGGGTACTCATTTCGGTGTAAAATCATACGATAATGAACCACAGATATCGGTAACATTGGAAGAAGGTTTGGTGAGCGTATCCGACAAGAAAGAAGAGGTTATCCTACATCCTAACCAGCAGATGAATTACGAGCGCCAGAGTGGAATCATGACCGTAAAGGCTGTAGATGCCACCGCCTATAATTCATGGACATCAGGTGATCTGAACTTCTCCCAGCAAACATTGGAAGAGATTCTCCGCTGTTTGAAACGCCAATACAATGTACAGTTTATAGTAAAGAGCAATGTGGATCTAAAACAGAGATTTACTATGAACTTTAAAAAAGAGGAAAACATTGGCAATGTCATGCAAGTGTTGACAGTTGTATCTGGCAACCTGCATTACCTGCAGAACGGAGACAAAATCACTCTATTTGTAAAATAACTATTACTTAATAATTTAAAGTCAAAGAATATGAAGCATTTTGTAAGTAAAAAACTAGCATGTTCGCTCGCTCTATGTCTTTCGATGTCTTTGTCCTCTTTCGGTCAAAGTCAAGTGATTCACCTATCGAAAAGCAAGGCTACGGTACAAAGCTTTATTAAAGAGATTGAATCTCAGACTAAGATGTCCGTGGATTTTTCACAAAACACAATTGACTTAAACAAGAAAGTCGATGTCAACACGAAGGTTCCCACTTTGGCAACATTGATGGATGCCATTCTGGATGGTCAGCTTCTTACCTACAAGATTGTAAACCGACACATCATCATTGTCAAGAAAGAAGCCAAGGCTGGTAAGCAAACTTCACCAAAGGGAAAGCATACCGTCAAAGGCAAGGTCTTGGATTCACATGGAGAACCGGTCATTGGTGCTACCGTTATGGAGAATGGCACCAAGAATGGTGTGGTAACAGATATCGACGGTTACTTCACATTGCAGGCATCAACCTCCAGCCCTGTATTAAACATAACTTATATTGGCTACGAACCACAAAAGATAAAGATGCAGAAAGGTCAGAATGCCAAGACTATCCAGTTGAAGGAAGACTCACAAAACCTCAATGAAGTTGTGGTTGTAGGCTATGGAACTCAGAAGAAATCCGATTTGACCGGAGGAGTCATTGCCATCAGCGAAGAAAAGCTCAATCTTGTAACAACCAACAACCTGATGGATAGATTGGCTGGTCAGGTACCGGGCTTGAGCATTACCACCGGTAATGCCACTCCAGGACAGGACCAGTCTATCCGCGTACGTGGTGTCAATTCGTTGTCTGCAAGCAACGAACCTTTAATCGTATTGGACGGAATTCCATATAGTGGATCCTTGGGAGATATCAATCCTGATATGGTGGCAAGCATGTCTGTATTGAAAGATGCTTCAGCTGCTGCTATTTACGGTGCACGAGGTGCCAATGGTGTCATCCTCATCCAGACCAAGCAGGGTAAGGTAGGCAAGGCAACCGTGACCTATAAAGGACAGGTAGGTTTCTCTGAGCCGGAACGTCGCCTGGGCATGATGAACGGCAAGGAATACGTCAAATATCTGCAGGACTATTTCCATCTGAAGAACGGTCTGGAGTATTCAGAGCTGACCCCTGAAAAGATTCTGGGTGCTGATGAGTATGCCAACTATCAGGCAGGAAGGGAGACCGACTGGCAGGATGTTATCTTCCGTAAGGGATTTACCACCAATCACGAATTGGGTATTTCCGGCGGAACAGAAAGCACTACCTACATAGCAAGTCTTTCTCACGTTCTGACCAAAGGCGTCATGGAAAATACGGGCATGCACCGCACCAATGTTTCGTTGAACGTTAACCAGAATTTAGGTAAGTGGCTCAAGATTGGAGTCAACATGCAGGCTACGGAGAAGACGCTCGACGGCCCTGGTCCTTCCTTGGAATCGGGTTTGAAGTTAAGTCCCTACTCTTCCGTTTACGATGAAGAAGGCAATATCAATTTCTACCCAATGACCAGAAACACTTTGTTCAGCAATCCGCTTTCCAACATCAAGGCAGATTATGACCGTAAGTACCGCAATATCTTCCTGTCATCCTATGCAAATGTAGATTTACCGGTCAAGGGATTGAGCTTCCGTACCAACTTCGGTTACAACTACCGCTCAAGTTTTACGGGTTCCTACTATGGTAGAAATACCCTGAGTGGTAAGACAAGCAATGGTTCTGCCAGCATATCCAACCGTCACTACTATGACTATACTTGGGAAAATGTATTGAAATATGCATTGGAAATCGGTGAGCATAAGTTTGATGCAACAGGTTTGTTCTCTATGCAGCAGACCAACAGCCAGTATTCGGACCAGTCGGCTGAAAGTTTCATGAGTGATGACTACGGCTATCACAATATGAATGCCGGTGAAAAGAACATCAAGGTCAGCTCTTCACTGACAGAAACAGCCATGCTGTCTTACATGCTGCGTCTGAACTATTCATACAAGAGTCGTTACCTCATCACTCTGACCGGTCGCCAGGATGGCTATTCTGCATTTGGAACAAACAACAAGTATGCATTCTTCCCATCTGTGGCATTGGCATGGAACATCAATTCAGAGAAGTTCATGGCTGGCACCAGCAAGTGGCTCGACCAGTTGAAGCTCCGCCTGTCATACGGTTCCAATGGTAACCAGGCAATCAGTGCCTACCAGACTTTGGACCGCCTCTCTGCTGTGAAAAAGTATCTCTTCGGTGATGAAGCAACACCGGTAAATGGTGTCTATCTTCCTACCAACGGTGTGGGCAATCCCAACCTGAAATGGGAAACAACGAACACATTCAATGCCGGTTTGGATTACTCTTTCCTCAACGGTCGCCTGCTGGGTTCCTTCGACTTCTACGTATCCAACACCAAGGACTTGCTGATGAGCCGTTCCGTACCTTATATGAATGGTTACCGCTCCATCATGGACAATATCGGTTCTACCCGCAATATCGGTCTGGAGTTTGTGCTGACAAGCGTCAACATCCGAAACAAGGACTTCGAATGGCGAACAACATTCAACCTGGCATGGAATAAAGACGAGATTACCAAGCTTGCTGACAATGCCACCCAAGACCTCACCAACAAATGGTTTGTCGGAGAGTCATCCAGAGTTTACTACGATTATAACGTAGTGGGTACCTGGCAGACGAACGAGGCAACCTGGGATGCAACCAAGAAGAAATACATCAATGCAGACGGCAAGGAAA
>OQVT01002475.1_pt1 | contig 11891 bp, 5 predicted proteins | sample 1691561 | NCBI WGS metagenome assembly OQVT01 (sample SAMN03418260, study PRJEB22391) | human gut metagenome | biome: human-gut; feature: organic feature; material: feces | host: Homo sapiens | place: Tanzania | collected 2013-01 | reverse complement strand
TTCTTAATAGCGTTGGCAAGCATTTCATTGATGGCCTGTAAAGTGCGGTGACGGTCAGTCTCTATAGTGTCGGTGTCCTGCTATTGCCTTTCCGCATAGTTCGTTTACGTTGGTCTCTTCTATCTTCAAATACAGAATAGGTGTGTGGTATGTCGGCTCCTAATTGGTGAATGGCAGAGCACCGCATAGTAAAAAATGTTATTTCCCCGCTTTAGCACATTCGGCACAGATGCCTTTTACGATATATTCCGCCTCTTCCATTACAAAGCCATCGGGTAGTGGAACATGGGGTATGCGTATGCTTGTCAGACAATAGGTGCGGTTGCATTTGCGACAAGTCAGATGAACATGGCCGTCACACTGTCGGGTATCGTCAAAATGGCAGACACAGTATTTCTGCATGCCCGTTCCATCGTCAATATCATGGAGCAGATGCACACTGGCAAAGAGGGTGAGTGTGCGAAACAGGGTGGAACGATCAACTGTAGGCAGTGCCTTTTCAACATCTGCCAGACTAAAAGCATCACTGAAACCATGGCGTATGGTGCGCCATACCATCAGGCGTACGGCTGTGACACGGATGCCGGCATTGTCGAGTGACTGTTCGTCGGAGATTTCAAGGTGGTGCATACAGTTGTAATGAATAGAAAATAACGGGAACCTGAGCTGGCAGCTGTTGTGAAACTGCTTGTTGCTCAGGCTCCCATTAATAGGATTATACTAAATGTTCAATGAGGTCGGCACGTTCACCGGGCAGCATGTCGATGACCGGCAGTTCAACCATGGTGTAGCAACCAGGTTGCTGACGCATGGAGGCACGAGCCACATTGACCAATACCTGAGCAGTTAGCGCAGGGTTGTTGATGCTCATGTCGAATTCAAAACGCTGGTTTTGCGTCTTTCCACTTACACCTTTGCGCACAAGATGTACGCCATGCCCCATATCGCGAACAGCATCCACTGATTCAACGGCAAAGACGTGTGTCTCATCATTGGCAAAGTATGGATCGGCTTTGATGGCAGCTGTCACCTCATCAAGCTTGGCACCGTCTTCCAATTCTACATATACCATGCGGCGATGTATGCCCTCGCCCAAAGGAATAGTCATAGAGAGCGCATTCTTTACACCCGCTTTCGAACGAACGCATACTGAGTGTCCCATAGACATTCCAGGTCCGAAATTGGTATAGGTCAGACCTTTTGGTGCGAGGCTCTGCATGAGCATACGTACGATAGAGTCAGAACCTGGATCCCATCCCGCAGCAATCACACTGACGGTACCGGTTTTCTTGTTAACCTCCATCAGTCTTTCGCGATAACCACGGATATTGGTATGTATATCAAACGAATCGACGGTGTTGATGCCCAGAGGCAGAATCTGCATGGCATGTTCTTCACATGATCGAGTAGGAGTGGCAAGAATGGCTACATCTACATCTTTCAGTTCCTTGATATCCTTGACCACGGGGTATGCGGCCAATTCTGTGGGTTTGTTGTCTGCTCCGTTTCTGCGGACGATTCCTGCAATCTCGAAGTCTTCAGCGGCTTCAAGAGCTTCTACGGCGTATTTGCCGATGTTGCCGTAACCAACTACGGCAGCGCGAATTTTCTTCATGTTCGTATCTTGTTTTGAGTTGTCTTATTGTCTGTCAGTGTGCAAAATTACACTTTTTGCATGAGAATCGTTGCAGTTTGGTGGAATATTTTCTTCTCTGACCTTCAATTCTGACAATTTGAAGATTTGTGGGCGTCTAACACAATAAATCGTCATCAATAAGCGTTATTACTGTTGTATTAATACAAAATTATAAGTTATGATAGATTATATTAAAGGCGAACTGGCAGAGCTCAGTCCTGCCACAGCCACCGTTGAGGCTGCCGGTGTGGGCTATGCCATGAGCATATCGCTCACCACGTATAGTGCGATACAGGGAAAGAAAACCGTGAAACTCTATGTCTATGAGGCTATCCGCGAAGATGCTTATGTGCTCTATGGATTTTCAGGAAAGAAAGAGCGCGAGATGTTTCAACTGCTTATTACTGTTAGCGGGGTGGGAGCAAATACTGCCCGAATGGTGCTGTCATCGATGAGTGTGGCAGAATTGTGTGCAGCGATCTCCACCGGTGACGAGCGACTTATCAAGAGCATCAAGGGAATCGGACTGAAAACTGCCCAACGTATCATTGTTGATCTGAAAGATAAGATTGTAGCCTTGGGCATTGCCGACGAACTGCCTGCTGGCGGTTCGGTGGCTGTCGCTGTTGATACTGCTGTCAGAGACGAAGCTGTGGCAGCCCTTACTATGTTGGGATTCTCGCCTGCTCCTACGCAGAAAGTCGTGGTGCAGATATTGAAGGATCAACCCGATGCGCCAGTGGAGCAGGTTGTGAAACTGGCATTGAAACAAATCAAATAAACAAAACAGGAAGCGATTGACGTTCCGTGTAGGTCATATCGCCATGGTGATGCTGAGCATTGGTGCTTTTGCCATGGCTCAGCAACACAAGCAGGCACCGTTGGAAGTACCGACGGTGCCGTTGCCCGTTGTGGCTGACAGCGTGGCCGATAGTGTGGCAAAGCCCCGATGGACTCCGCAGCGCACCGCTCCTTGGTCTGTTGCCGACCTCGACACCATCCCCCTTGACCTTCGCATGCCGCGCAATATTGCGCTCCAGGTGGACTATGACGACACCGCCAACACTTATGTTGTAGGACAGAAGATGGGAGGACGCTATCTGACTACTCCCCTGCTGATGTCCCCTGATGAGTATGGCCAGTGGTCGCTCAAACGGCGGATGGGCACCTTCTTCCGCCAGAAGAATGCCGAAAATGTGGCAGCCAAGGGCAAGAACAAGTTTGATTTCGCCGACATGCATTTTGATCTCGGTCCTGCCGACAAGATATTTGGTCCCGGTGGTGTGCGCATCAAGATGATGGGAACGGCAGAACTGAAACTGGGTGGCAATATCAAGAATATCGACAATCCGTCGTTGCCCGTACGCAATCGCCGAACAAAATCCATTGACTTTGACGAGAAGATCAACCTTAATGTGACGGGAAAGGTAGGCGATAAGTTGAATATGAACCTCAACTACAACACCGATGCCACTTTCGACTTCGATACCAAGAATATCAAGTTGCGATATGAGGGAAAGGAAGATGAGATCATCAAACTCATTGAGGCAGGCAATATCACCTTCCCTTCGCAAAACTCGCTGATCAAGGGTGCATCGAGCCTCTTCGGCGTACGTACCGATATGCAGTTTGGACGGTTGAAACTGCAGACCGTCTTTTCGCAGAAGAAATCATCAACCACCAGTGTCTCATCAAAGGGAGGCGTACAGCTGACACCTTTTGAAATCAATGTGGCAGATTATGAAGAGAATCGTCACTTCTTCCTTGCCCAGTATTTTCGTGAACACTATGATGCCGCCATGCAACAGTTGCCCAATCTCACTACAGGCATCCAGATTACAAGAGTGGAGGTGTGGGTGACCAACAAGACGGGGACTACCGCCAATACTCGCAATATCATAGCCCTTGCCGATCTTGGTGAGAGTCGTTCGACGCGCTGGGGCAGTGGCGGAACCGTTTCTTCTGTTCCTGCCAATGCCGCCAATGGCGAATATCAAGCCATGACCACTGACTATGTCGCAGCACGTCAGTCGGAACAAACGACGACGGTGCTTGATGGAGTGCCTCAGTTTACGGGCGGTAGCGATTACGAGAAACTCTCTTCTGCCCGTCTGCTCAACAGTTCGGAATATACAGTCAACAGTGCCCTTGGCTATATATCGCTCCATACCACCTTACAACCCGATCAGGTGCTTGCCGTAGCTTTCGAATATACCTCAGGCGGTCGGGTTTACCAAGTGGGTGAATTCGCATCCGACCACACCAATACTTCAGAAGCGATATTCGTTAAATCGCTGAAGAATACCAGCAACCATCCGATGCAGCCCAACTGGCGGTTGATGATGAAGAATGTGTATTATCTGGCATCTCAGGTGGAGCGTACTAAGTTTCGTCTCGACATCAAGTATCAAAGCGATACTACTGGTGTATGGCTCAACTACATCCCCGTGCAGCAGGTTAAAGATACTCCCCTGTTGCGGGTATTGGGATGCGACCGTCTTGACAACAACAATCGCCCCAACAGTAATGGTTATTTCGATTATGTTGAGGACTACACCGTCAGCGACGGCCGTGTATTCCTGCCAGCAGTCGAACCCTTCGGCCAGACCTTGCGTCGCTATCTCGCCTCTCATGGTGTCAGTGCCGATGAGGCTGAGCGCTATGTGTTTGCCGAACTCTATGACACCACCCGAACGGCAGCACGGCAGATGGCGGAGAAGAACAAGTATATGCTTGTCGGTCAGTATCGGGGAACGTCAGCCAATGTCATCTCGCTCGGTGCTTATAATGTGCCGCAAGGGTCGGTGGTGGTGACTGCCGGCGGTGTGGTACTGACTGAAGGAACAGACTATAGTGTTGACTATGCTGTGGGCGAGGTGACCATTCTCAATCAGAGCATTATCGATGCCGGCACCAATGTCAATGTATCGCTGGAGAGCGATACTGACTATGGCATGCAGCGCAAAACCATGTTAGGACTCAACTGGCAGTATGACGTCAGTAAGGCATTGCAGTTGGGCGGCACATTACAGTATCTGACCGAGCAACCGCTGACCTCGAAGGTGACCATGGGTAGCGAACCGCTGCGCAACATGTTGTGGGGACTCAACATCAACTGGCGACAGGAGAGTCAATGGCTCACCAATATGCTCAACCGTCTGCCCTTCCTCCATTGCACAAAACCCTCGCAACTCTCTTTCACTGGCGAGTTCGCCCAACTCTTGGCAGGTCAGGCAGGCGGCACACAGAGCCATGCCTCGTATATTGATGATTTCGAGAATGCCAAAAACGGCATTGACGTCAGCGAACCCAAGGCATGGGTGATGTCAAGCGTGCCGAGCATGTTTCCCGAACATGCCGACCGCGACTCAGTGACAAGTGGTTTCAACCGTGCCTTACTGGCATGGTATAATATCGATCCTATCTTCACTTATCGCTCGTCGTCGCTCACCCCCACTCATATCAAGAGCGACCTCCAGCAGTTGTCTAATCACTATGTGCGATCAGTCTATGTTAGCGAACTCTATCCCAACCGTCAGCAGAGCACTTACAGTGGTGTGACAGCCACGCTGCCCATCCTCAATTTGGCTTATTATCCCGAAGAGCGCGGAGCCTACAACCTCACTACCGACCTCACCGCCGATGGACACTTGCGCAATCCGCAACAGCGATGGGGAGGCATGATGCGCCGCCTGGATACCAATGATTTCGAAACCGCCAATATCGAATATGTGGAATTTTGGTTGCTCGACCCCTTTATCTATGCCGACCGCGATGGCGGTGCTGCTGATTACGGTGGCGACCTCTACATCAATCTTGGTGAGGTGAGTGAGGACGTCTTGCGCGACGGCAAGAAATTCTCGGAGAGCAATATGCCTGTTGACGGACAAGGATCGTTCATCCGTACAGCATGGGGTAAGGTGCCCCAGCAGCCGACAGAGACCTACGCCTTTGCCACAACAGCCGGAGCACGCCTCAAACAAGATGTGGGACTCAACGGACTGACTGATGAAGAGGAACGCTCCCAACCAGCGTATGTCCGCTTCTTAGAAGGTGTGCAGGTCAATGACAGTGTGCGTGCCGCCATCCATGCCGATCCCGCAAACGACAACTACCACTATTACCGTGGTCGCGATTACGATGAGCGCAAGACCTCCATCCTTGAACGCTATAAGCGAATCAACATGCCGCAAGGCAATTCGCCCGATTCCGACAGTCAGACCGAAGGCTATGATACCAGCTATAAGACCACGCCCGATGTGGAGGATATCAATCAGGACTATACCCTCAACGAATACGAACGCTATTACCAGTATCGTGTCAGCATACGCCCAGAGGATATGCGCCTGGGATATAACCATATCACCGACATTCGAGAGACAACGGTGCCGCTGCGCAACGGAACGAGTGAAACCGTCCGGTGGTATCAGTTTCGCATTCCCCTCAGCCAGTATGACCAGCGGGTGGGCAATATCAACGACTTCACCAGCATCCGCTTCATGCGCATGTTTCTCACCCAGTTTCGCCGCCCAGTGGTGTTGCGCTTCGGCTCTCTCGATTTGGTGCGTGGCGAATGGCGTATCTATCAGCAGCCCCTGACCAATGGCGCGACTACAGGAACCATCGAGGTCAGTGCGGTGAATATTGAGGAAAACAACGACAAGCGTCCCGTCAACTATGTCTTGCCGCCAGGCATCAGTCGTGTTACCGACCCCTCCCAACCGCAACTCGTGGAAGACAACGAGCAGGCGATGAACCTCGTGGTGCGTAATCTTGCACCCGCCGAGTCGAAGGCGGTCTATAAGAACACTATGCTCGACCTGCGCCGGTACAGGCATCTGCAGATGTTTGTCCATGCCAACCACCTCATTGATGATGCCACAGACTTGCAACATGGCGATTTAGCAGTATTCGTGCGGTTGGGTAGCGATTATAAAAACAACTATTATGAGTACGAGATACCGCTGACGCTGACTCCCGATCGCAACGACTACAACAAATACAGCATCGACGATCGCAGGGCTGTGTGGCCAGAGGCCAATATGCTCGATGTCAACCTCTCCGCCTTTACCCGTCTGAAACGACAGCGCAACAAGTCAAGGGCACAGGGTGGGGCTGTGTTCACGCAAATCTACTCAGAGCCCGATGCCAGCCATACCGGTTGCACGGTAAGCATCCTCGGCAATCCGTCGCTCGGTGAGATCAGAACGCTGATGATCGGTGTGCGCAACAAGTCGGGCACGCAAAAGTCGGGAGAGGTGTGGGTCAATGAGCTCCGTCTGCGCGACTTCAACGACAATGGAGGCTGGGCTGTGAGTGGCGCCATGAATATGCAACTCTCCGATGTGGGGACGGTCAATGTCAGTGGAAGGATGATGACCAGCGGATTTGGCGGACTCGAAGAGAGCGTGCTGCAGCGCTCCACTGACGATTACAAGACCTATTCAGTCACCGCCAGTATCGAACTGGGACGCTTCTTCCCCGACAAAGCCAAGGTGTCGGCACCGCTATACTATTCAGTGACGAAAGAGGAAACCCGTCCGAAATACAATCCGCTCGATACCGACCTGACCCTCGACGAGGCACTCGATGCCGCAGCCAACAAGCAGGAGCGCGATTCCATCGAGCGTATCGCCGTCACCCGCACCACCAATACCAATCTGTCGCTGTCCAATGTGCGTGTCGGCATCCGTTCCAGAAAAGCCCCCATGCCCTACGACCCTGCCAATTTCTCGTTCTCCTACAGCCACTCCCACCGCCAGACCAGTGGCGAGACCACGGTCTATGAGAAGGAAGATCAGTGGCGTGGTGCTTTCAACTATGTCTATGAACCCGTGGTGAAGCCCTGGGTACCGTTCCGTAAGATCAAGGGCCGCTCCCAATGGGCGCAATATCCCAGGCAGTTGGGAGTGAACTGGCTGCCGCAAAGCATCTCGTTCAATACCGAGATGTTGCGCAACTACTACGAACTGCAAGAACGCGACATGGAGAGCATAGGTGGCCAGCAGTTGCCCCTGACCTTCAGTCAGCAGTTTCTGTGGAATCGCGAGTTTGCCGTACGCTGGGATCTCACCCAGCGCCTCCACCTCGATTTCCAGTCAGCCACCCACGCACAGATAGAAGAACCCTACACCCCCGTCAACAAAGACCTCTATCCCGAACAGTATCAGGCATGGAAAGACTCGGTATGGCAGAGCATCCGCCGCTTTGGCGAACCGCTCGACTATCAGCAGCGCTTCTCAGCCACCCTGCAGTGGCCGTTCAGCCTGTTGCCCGTCTTCGACTGGGTGACCGGCACTGCCAAGTACGACGCCCACTATAGTTGGCTGCGTGGCACAGAACTCGACGACGGTACCAGTCTGGGACATACCATCACCACCAACCGACAGGTCAGCCTCTCTGCCACATTCAACATGGAGACCCTCTATAACCACGTGCCCTTCCTGCGCCGCCTCAATCAGCAGCGTGCCAAATGGCAGACTGTCGGCAGACAGCCTGCAGTGCGTGGCAGAACAGCGGTAAAGAGACAGCAGCCGAAGAGCAGAGAGGAACGCATCCTGCCCAAGAATCAAGGCACATGGCAGCGCGAAGTCAGACTGTCGGCAGACACCGTTACCATAGTGACCCACGATAAGGCCACGCGCCGCCTCACCGTCACGGCACGCACCCGCGACGGGCGCACCTACCCCCTGCGCTATAAACTGTTGGACCGCCGCCAGCTGCGTATCGACTCTCGCGACACCGCCACCATCCTGCTGTCGGTAGCCGAGCGCCCGCCCTTAGACCGCCAGTGGTGGTATCGCTCCCTGCAGTCAACCACCCAGGTACTCATGATGGTGCGCTCTGCCAGTCTCACCTATCGAGACGACTACTCGCTGTCGGTGCCCGGCTTTCTCCCCACCATAGGTGACGTCTTCGGACAGCGAGGCGGCCATCTGATGGCACCTGGTCTCGCCTTCGCCTTCGGCACGGTAGATGATGCCTATGTCAGTCGAGCCCTCGACCGCGGATGGCTACTCACAGCAGACAGCATCGCATCGCCAGCCACTGCCAACCACACCACCGACTTGCAGTTGCGCGCCGTGCTGGAACCCCTGCGCGGGTTGCGCATCGACCTCCATGCCAGTCGCACGCACACACGTGCGCGTACCATGCAATATATGTATTCCGGCATGCCCACCACGCTGAGCGGATCATTCTCTATGACCACCCTGTCGCTCAAGTCGGCACTGGAATCCACGGGCAGTGCTACAGGCGGATACCGCTCCGCCTCGTTCAGCCGCTTCTGTCGGTCGCTCGAAGGCTATCGGCAGCGAGCCGCCGCGGCCTACGGTAGTGTGCCCGATGCCTATCATGCCACTGTCATGATACCCGCCTTCCTCTCCGCCTATACCAGCAGTGGAGGCAGTGGCAGCTTCTTCCCCTCGCTGGCGTCGATGCTGCCCAACTGGACCGTACGCTATACAGGGCTCTCTGCGTTGCCATGGGTGGCAGACCATTTCAAGAGCATCACGCTGTCACACGCCTATCGGAGCATCTATGCCGTAGGTAGCTACTCCGCCACCAATGCCGCCACGCTTGCCGACTATAGTGTGCCGACGGTCAGTCTGAACGAAGCCTTCTCACCACTGCTCGGCATCGACGTGTCGCTGCACAATGACCTCAGTGTGAAACTCGAATACCGCACCACGCGCATTGTCAGCCTATCCACTACGAGTGTGCAGATCAACGAGAGCCGTTCCAACGACTGGGTGCTGGGCATGGCATATACCATCAGCGACTTCAACCTCTTCGGCACCGCCGGCAATCGTAGGGTGAGCCGCGCCCAGCGCAGCCAGCGCCAACAGCCCGATAGTCAGAAGAGTGTCAAGACAGGTGTCAACCACGACCTCTCGTTGCGTCTCGACCTCTCGTTGCGTCGTCAGGCATCCCTCTCTCGCGATATAGCCACCGCTACGAGTGCCGCCAACAGCGGCAATACCGCCCTCCGCCTGTCTTTTGTGGCAGACTACACCCTGTCGCGCCTGCTCACCCTCAGCGCTTACTACGATCGGCAGACCAACACCCCCTTGCTGTCATCAGCAAGCTATCCAACCACTACCCACGATTTCGGACTGTCGCTTAAAGTCAGTCTGTCGAGGTGAGGGCGAATGGCAACTCCGCTTTCGCGTACAGTTATTTTAGTTTTCAAGAAATTTCGACCACACGACCACGGATATTTGCAATGTTCTATCTGTTAGTGTCTTATGGTGTGGTCGAAAACCTAAATCATGGGATTACGACCACACTTCGACCACAGAATGGCGTAAGCGTATCTGCGATGCTCATATCTATCCATAAAAATAACAATTGTCATTCAGAAATAAAACTGATCGGTATTTGGAAATAACGTTTAATAGAGGTCCTGTCCAATGTTTGATAAAGGTATTTTCTATGTTTGAAAAAGGTGTTTTCAATGTTCGAAAAAGGTGTTATCCAACGTTTGACAATGGTGTTATCCAACGTTTGACAATGGTGTTATCTAACGTTTGACAATGGTATTGTCCAACGTTTGACAATGGTATTGTCTAACGTTTGACAAAAATATTATCAAGGTTTGAAAAAACGCTGACAAACTCAAATACCCCACTTAGACATAGATATATATGCTTGCTCAGAGATTTATGATGCTGATAGATGGCAATCCGCGTGGTTGAAGAGCTGTTGAAGTGTGGTCGAAACAGTGGTCGAAGTGTGGTCGAAATTTAAGGATTCGACCACCACTTAAAGTTCTAAGCCACTGCGTGTTAGGTTGATGTTGTGGTCGAGTGGTCGAAATTTTTTGAAAACTAAAATAACTGTATGCGAAAGCGGTGCTGTTGATTCACCACTCTCTCTCATCAACTAACCGAGAAACAACAGCGTGAATAGTCGTTTACCGACGACAGTCTTTCGTGTACACGTATGTATCGCGCTGTGTCTCATCAAGGTGCACAAAGTGCATTGCAGACTCGGTCTTGGAATCGTCGTGCGTTGCTGGTGTGCATGACACCTTGGTTGATGATGGAGAAACACAGGCGATGGCCGTTGGCAGCGGTGCAATAGCCAGCCAGTGCTGATACGCCTTCGAGTGTTCCGGTCTTTGCCTTGACATTGTCGGCAGCAAACGAGCCGCGCATACGGTTGCGCAAGGTGCCATCGCTGCCTGCCACAGGGAGCGAGGGCAAGAGATGGAGATAGACCGTGCTGTTGCGGTAGGCATAACGCAGGAGGCGCACCTCAAGGTCGGCAGAGAGATAGTTGTAGAGCGACAGCCCACTGCCGTCGGCTATGCGGTAGGGACGATGGCCCAGTCCTACCTTGGAGATCAACCGCTTGACAATGGCAGCGGCATCCTTGGCGCGCGCAGGGCGGTGACCTTGATGGGCTGCCAACTGGTAGAACATGGCTTCGGCATAGAAATTGTCGCTCTGCTTCATCATGCGTAACAGTATCTGGTCGATGCTGTGGAAACGCGAACAGAGGTGGAAGGCGCTGTCGGGCAACGTGCCGTCGGATATGCGCACGTCGAGCACCACTCCGTCGTCAACGAGCTGGCGGATGAAGCGATCGACAAACTGCGTGTTGCGACCGATGGTCAGCGGCGACAGCGGTGGATTGTCGTCGTCCCAACACCATCCCTCGCCCAAGAGGTCGGCATCCTTCATGCTGCGGTCTGCCACGATGCTGCCGCGGATGGTATCAACGCCCATGCGGCGTATGCTCTCCACAAAGGCGTTCATATCGTCGATGTTGAACCGGGGATCGAAACCGCCTACGCAGTAGAGGTCGCCCGTCAGGGTGTGGTCTTCTACCTTTCCGGTATAATAGAGTTGGGTGCGAAACTGGTAGGATCCGCCCAACTTGTCGATGGCGGTGATGGCGGTGAGAAGTTTCATGGTCGATGCCGGACGCAACATCTGGTGCTCGTTCACCTTATATAATATAGAGTCGGCTGTCAGGTCATAGACCTCCAGACCCACAGTGCTGGTTTCAAACATAGGGTGGCGGAGCAGCGAGTCGAGTCGATACTGGATGTTCTGCGGCCATGGCAGTGCCACATCGATGGTATCGACCTGAAAGGTATCGGGCTCCTCTGTTTCCTGGGCAGAAGCAGCCACAGCTGCCCACAATAATAACAGTATAATCTTAATCTTACTCATAATATGGGTGCAAAATTACAAAATAATATGGTTTGATGGTCGATTTTCCATAAGAAATTAGTATTTTTGCACCA
>OQVT01002474.1_pt1 | contig 11893 bp, 11 predicted proteins | sample 1691561 | NCBI WGS metagenome assembly OQVT01 (sample SAMN03418260, study PRJEB22391) | human gut metagenome | biome: human-gut; feature: organic feature; material: feces | host: Homo sapiens | place: Tanzania | collected 2013-01 | reverse complement strand
TGGCAGTTACGGCAACGGGCCTCAGCGTAGGCGACAAGCTGCTCGTGAAGAAGGCTGTCAGCAAGCAGACTAGTAACAGAATGGGCCCGCCGCCGATGCACTAAGGAGGGCGTGAGCATGTCTGTTATTGAATTAAAGGATATTATGAAAACATATCATATGGGTGACAGCGTTGTACATGCTCTCTTCCATGTGAATTTAAAGATTGAATATGGTGAATTTACGTCTATCATGGGCCCGTCTGGCAGCGGCAAGTCAACGATGATGAATATCCTCGGCTGCCGAATACAAATCCGTCATACCATGATTTCACAAGCTGTTTTTCCTCTGACATTCCCATTGTTTCCAGTGCACAGAATACTTCCTGTTCTGTGAATCCAAAGCAAGTTTCATATTCTCTGGAAGTTGTTGTAACAACATTCAGATTATTCAGGTCAGAAAAAACGGATTCTTTTGACACTCTTGTAATTCCCGTCATCATCGCTCTTTCCAGATAGGGGTTTGTTTTAAAAGTCGCATTGAAAAAATTTCGTATAAAAGCGATAAATTCTTTCCAGTACTCATACAGATACGATTCCTGCATTGGTGTATCATATTCGTCAAGAAAAATCAGTATTTTCTTTTTGTAATAACGATACAGGCAATTGGACAGATTTTTGACCGCATTGCAGATCGTATCATTTGCCACCGGTTCTTTGATTCCTGGATTTTTTGCATAATTATCCAGTTCTTCGAAGCATTTTCGTTCCCCCTCTGTAAGTCCCTTCCATTCCAGCAGATAACGATGTTCAGAATATGCTTCATTGATTGCCATAATAACTCCATCTCTGGTATCCTGATAAGTATTTCCTTTAACAGAAGCGAAGCTGATAAATATAACCGGATATATCCCCTGTAAATTCCGATACTTTTCTTCTTTCCATATAGACAGATCCTCAAACAAAGCTTTCTTGTCTGTATATAAATTTGAGAAGAAATAATTCAACATACTCATATTTAGAGTCTTACCAAAACGGCGTGGTCTTGTGATCAGTGTAATCTCATCCTGCGAATCCCACCATTCTCTGATCAGATCAGACTTATCAATATAAAAACAATTATTCTCACGTAACGAAGAAAAATCCTGTTTTCCAATACTTATCACCTGATTCATTGCATTCTCCTCTCTCTATTTATACACTTCCCGACCTGCATATACAATACATATTACAATATCAGTATTGTAACATCATTCCGGCAAATACTCAACAAATCCTCGCTGTCCCAGGAATTTCGCTTTTAGTTTTTGGTATAATAACGGAAGGCTATTGCAAAATGCAACAGCCTTCAAAAAAGTTCCCACTATTTTATCAATTCAGACCTCATGATTATTCCATGCACTCATCAAGAATTGCAGCCATCTTGTCGATGTGTTCTTTTGTGATCACAAGCGGAGGTACGATTCTCAGTACATCACTGCCTGCAGAGATCACCAACAGTCCTTTTGCCAGCGCAGCCTTTACAACTTCGCCAACCGGGCGGCCCTGGATCACGATTCCCTGCATGAAGCCCATGCCTCGTCTTGTTGCAGCGCATTCATGTTTTGCAACAATTTCATCCAGTTTCTGTTCCAGATATGGAGTCATTTCCTGTACATGTTCAATGATCTTATCATTCTCATAAATGTCAAATACTTTGCTGACTGCAGCACATACAAACGGGTTTCCGCCATAAGTAGTGCCATGGTCACCTGGCTCCAGAGAAGCTCTGGCAGCTTTCTCGCCCAGTACAAATGCACCTACTGGCACACCGCAGCCAAGGGCTTTGGCATTTGTCATGATATCCGGCTGTACACCGTATGCCTGCCATGCAAAATAATGTCCGGTTCTTCCCATACCGCACTGAATCTCATCGAAGATCAGCATAATATCTTTCTCATCACAGATCTGACGCAGACCTTCCAGGAATTCTTTCTTCGCCGGATAGATACCGCCCTCACCCTGAACAACCTCAGTAATAATTGCGCAGGTCTTATCTGTAATCTGAGCCTTTACACTCTCCAGATCATTAAAATCTGCAAACTTCACACCGCCCATCAGTGGCTCGAAGGGTTCTCTGTAATGAGCAGTTCCAGTTACAGAAAGAGCTCCGATGCTTCTTCCATGGAAGGAATGGTTCATTGCAATAATTTCATGATCTGCATGTCCGTCACGTACATATGCATATTTCTTAGCTGCTTTTAAAGCACCTTCGATTGCTTCTGTACCACTGTTGGTAAAGAATGCCTTGCTCATTTTGCCTGCCTTTACCAGCTTCGCACCTGCCTCGATAATTGGCTCATTATAATATAAATTGGAAATATGCATCAGCTTATCAATCTGCTCTTTTAATGCTTCATCATATCCCGGATAATGATATCCCAGAGAATTTACAGCAATACCTGCTGCAAAATCCAGATATTCCTTTCCCTCGGAATCATATAAATAACATCCCTGTCCTTTTTCAAAAACAACAGGAAAACGATTATAAGTGTGAAGGATACTCTCTTCGGATTCCTTCATCTGTTCATTCATGTTCATTATAATATTTCTCCCCGTCTTCTCTTAAGATTGCAGTACCAATACCTTTATTTGTAAAGATTTCCAGCAGTAAACTGTGAGGAATTCTTCCGTCAAGGATATGTACTCTTTTAACACCTTCTTCAATGGCATCAATACAGTTTTTCAGCTTCGGAATCATACCTCCGCCTACATAACCGTCACTGATAAGTTTCTCAGCCTCATCTACATGAAGCTCGGAGATCAGACTGGAAGGATCATCTTTATCCTTATAAACGCCTTCAATGTCAGAAAGAAATGCCAGTTTCTCAGCATGAACAGCCTCTGCAATGGCACATGCCGCATCATCTGCATTAATATTATAAGTAGCAAAATTATCATCATAACCTACCGGGAAAATGATCGGCAGGAAATCTTTCTCCAGAAGATCTTCCAGGATCTTCGGCTCAACCTTTGTAACCTCGCCTACAAATCCGATATCTCCGCCCTCTGTCTGTTTCTTGCGGCATTTCAGCAGACCACCGTCTTTACCGCTGATACCAACAGCATCTACACCAAGAGATTCCACCATGGCAACCAGTTCCTTGTTCACCTTCGCGAGAACCATCTCTGCGATCTCCATGGTGTCTTTATCTGTAACACGAAGACCATTAATAAATTTCGGCTCCATACCTACCTTGCCAACCCAGCGGCTGATTTCCTTACCGCCACCATGAACAATAATCGGCTTGAAACCAACCAGCTTCAGAAGAACAACATCCTTGATCACATTCTTCTTCAGTTCATCATCCAGCATAGCACTTCCGCCGTACTTTACAACCACAATCTTACGATTAAATCTCTGAATATAAGGAAGCGCCTCGATCAGCACCTCCGCTTTGTCCAAATATTTCTGATTAACCATCTGCTTTTCTCCTCATTTCCCGCTTCTCTCTGAAAACAAATAATTCTCCTGTTACAAAGAAAATATTCTGTTGTTTCAGGCAACGGCAGCATTTAAATTTTCTTTATTATGAACGATAATCTGCATTAATCTTCACATAATCATAGGTCAGGTCACAGCCCCATGCAGTTGCTGTGGCATCACCCATCTTCACATCAGCGATCGCTGTGACAGCTTCCTCAGAAAGAATCTTCGTTGCCTCTTCTTCACTGTAATTCACAGCCACACCATTCTCAATGATCTGAATCTTACCAGCCTTACTCTCAAAGAACAGATCCACCTTCTCAGGATCAAATTTCGCACCGGAATATCCCATAGCACACAAAATTCTTCCCCAGTTTGCATCATGTCCGTAGATAGCAGCCTTTGTCAGAGAAGAAGTAACGACAGACTTACTCAGTGTAACTGCCTGTTCCTTAGACTCTGCACCAATAATCTTAACCTCAAACAGTGCAGTCGCACCCTCTCCATCACCTGCAATCTTCTTTGCCAGAGTAGTATTGATATAATTCAGTGCAGCCTTAAAAGTCTCGTAATCCTCACCCTTCTCAGTGATCTCCGGATTCTCAGCCAGACCATTGGCCAGAAGAAGCACTGTATCATTAGTAGAAGTATCTCCATCAACAGAAACCATATTGTAGGTATCCTTAACATCCTCACTTAACGCTTCCTGCAGCATCTTCTTGGAAATCTTCACATCAGTAGTGGTTGCCGCGCCTGTCCATAGGCTTGAAGCTGATACCTCCGCCGCCTCTTGGGACATTCTCCCACGCCTCCGTGATGATCTCCGGATCCATGCGGGAAATGATAACGTGAATGTGCGGGTTGGTCATGCGCTTGGTTTCTATGACCACCACGGCCTTGAACGTGATCCCGCGCTTTTTGCAGAGTTTCCGCAGGTTCCGCAGAAAAGCGGCCTTGTTCTCCAGGATCTCCTCGAAAGAACTGTCCTTGACGTAGTAGTGTAGAACGGCGTGGAGATCCCTATGGCCGAAATTGGCGTTTATATCCCAGCGCAGGTGTTCCTCTGCCACCCGCTCGTTGATCCGCTCCTGCTTCTCGGTGGTGTGCCCAGTATTGGGGCCGCGCTTCACTCCTTTGGTGTGAACCCGGAAAGATTGCATTTTCTTGTGTTCGACACACGGACCAGCTTTCACCACCCTATGAACGTAGGCCATGGGTGCCTCCTTTTCTGCTGCTGGTCACTTTACTAATCACTCTTACCGGCGCTATACGGGGCCGTGGCCCCGTCGCTTTTTCCGGCTTGTAATCCGTCCGGGAACCTGATATAATATAGGTATATCGGACGGTTTTCCGTCGTCTATATTGCCACCTGCGCCGTGTTGACAGCACCGGGCGCAGGTGGCTTTTCTTTTTATGCCAGGTAATCCTTGGCCATTTCCAGCAATTCCGCCGCGTGTTCCTGGTCAATGATTTTGACCTTGCCGGGCTTCTTCGGATCTTCGTCAATGGCCCAGCACGTTTTCTTTGCTATGCTATAATTGTTGTAATTTTTGTTGCTCATATCATTTACTCTTTGGTTTGACATTATTGCCGTTTTACCTATTTTTGGCTGTAAAGATACAGCTTTTTCTTGAATTGAGCAACATTATTAACTAAAAGTTTAGTTTTCACATATATTTTATTGTACTTTTGAGTAAAACGACTGATTTATATCCTTATTTTTCTGTTTCTTTATTGTATTATTGCCTTATTTCTTTGTTGCTATATTTCTTTATTTTCTTATATAATTATATTTTTATATGGTTATATAATTATGCGAATATAGGTGTATTTGTTTGCTTATTTGGAGAAACCATCCACGGCCATGGCGTTCTGCCATCTTCGCATGGCATTGTTTGCTATCACCGTATTGCTTGATTGCCTGTCTATTTTCGTTGCTTTCTGCTGGGCTTGTTTGACAGTCTTTAGACTTTTCCAATATCTTAGTTGCTCTGTGAGGGAGAGGTTGCGCTTCACTATGTCTTGGTAGATGGCCGGTATCAGAGAGAGGCCCGCTTTGAATGTGGGTAACATAGAATTCTTTGGAGCGGATATATTCCAGGCGAACATCGCTTTCATCGGTTTGATAAATATCGGCAACATCCTGCGCAGAAAAATAGTCAGAAATAGGGGGAACCTCAGCAGCATCCTCACGGGGCGGATCTTTCGAGAAAAGGAAGGAGGCATCCTGATTGAAATAGAGGAAATACGAGGGAGAAAAGGTTTGATAACCAACGGCGTACAGCATAGTGTCCCGCTCAACGGATTGGTCTTTATACCAGCCAGCCGGAACACGAAAGGAAATACCGGTTACAGGGTCGGTGCAAAAGGAGGACTGGTTGGCAATAGGATATTCATTGTAGGAGGCTTTGAAGAGTATATCCTGCAGTGCGGCTTCTTCCTCTGGCGTGAAATCATCCTGATAAGAGCGCATATAATAATTGACATAGGTATAATTCTGCAAGGTGACATACATCGTGGTGTAAGAGGGGGAAGCAGGGTCGGTTTGCTTATACTTGCAATAGGCGTATTTGATCCCGTTGATGGTTTTGAACCCGTAATCATAAACCGAGTCAGACAGATCGAACACAGTGTCTTCAAAATCACTTTTGAGCTGATCTTCGTCAAAATCATCGTAGGACTGAACATCCGCTTCAGCAAGCTGTACCGAAAACTCCACATGATCGTCAGGGACGAAGGCATAAAAATAACAGTGGCCCTCCTCCATGTAATCCATCACATCGTCATAATCCAGCTTCAGCTCGGAAAAAATAGGCTCGCTGGGAGAACTGTCCGGCAGGGCATAATACTCAAATCGATCCGGAATGGTAAGGGTCACCCTTCCGTCATCCAGCATAAAGAGATATTCATAGCCCTCGGCATAGGCCGCAGTCCCCAGCAAAACAGATAGGGCCCCCGCAGCAAAAACAGCCCACATTTTTTTCATGGAAACAACCTCCAACACACGATTTTTTTGTGCTCAGGCCAAACCCGCAGCCTGTAATGATTATAAGTATAGCATAGTGTAAGCCATAAGTCATTCCGACATAGCGAAAATTTGTCAGATTTGTATAAAATGCTGTAATAAAAGGAAGAAAAGTATAGTTTTGGATAAATAAAAATAGAAAACAGGAGCGCATGAGAACAGAGAAAACAACAGAAAACCACAAAGGAACCGGCGGAAACCATAAATACATCATCGGACACCATAATAAAACCGAGAGATACCGCAAGAAAACCGGATAAGACTGAAAAGAACCAGATGAAAGCCATGAGAGAATGCGATGTCCTCACAGGATACCGGCATAGTGTGATATTTATAATTTACAGGAAGTGCAGATGGATGCACATTTTGTGCGGGTGAAAAAAGGAAATCACATTTCCTGAATCATAAATAAAGAGAGGAAAATACTTTGAAGGGAAATTACGGCGGTATTCATGCAAAGCAAAATAATGGAGTGAAGGCAGAAAGAAAATCTCGGCAAGCGGTGCAGCAACAAAATCAGGTTCACTTCGGAGCAGGTGTTGAAAAGCATACAGAAAGCCCAAAAGTTGCCCCAATCTCACAAATAGCGCAGTACGGTTCTTCCGATTGGCTCAACAGCATAAATCTGTTTGAACCGGCATTCAGTGTAACGGGAAATGAAACAAATATGCCAGGGACTGCAAGAAAAAAACAGTATATACCTACATACGCTAAAATGGATTTGGGCGGCACGTCGGTTGCGAATAGCGAAGATAACACGCTACTGCCGTCTATGGAAACGGGAAACAGAAATTTACAGAATAGCTTTTGGAAGAAATTTCTTGATTTTGCAAAGAAGGAAACTTCGGCGGAAAGGCAATTGCATCAGGAGATGCAAGAGTATATTACCAACTTTACAAAAACAGGAGATGAGTATGAGAAATATATTCAAGAGAAAGCGCAGAATGAGAGCAAAGAACAAAAAATTCAACAAGAACATGCGGAAAAACTCAGCAACTATGAATTTTGGGAAAAACGTGAAGCTGCTATGAAAAGATTTATGGCGGCAAAAGAGCGTAAAAAGGCTCGTGTAGCTGAAATTACTAAGAGCCTTTGTGAGGAATATAAGGAACGAACGGGGGTATATCCTAAATATATAAATGTTTGGTAATGAAACCACTTCCTTTGGATATAATTAATGCTTCTGCTCCTTATGAGGTTTATTGGCATGAAACGTCTCGAACTTATCGCTTTAAAAGTGATTTTGGTGTGGTACTTGCTATTGGCTTTGATGATGATGACATCATTGAAAATGCAGAATCATATGTCTTTTCTATCATCAATGTAAATAAAATACCTTCTCCACGAGACTTGAAAATGCGTGATACGGTGATGCTTATCATAGAGAACTTCTTTAATATGAACGAAGCAGCTCTCTTGTATATTTGTGAGAGTGGGGATGGTAAGCAGCATATGCGAAGCCGTCTGTTTGAATATTGGTTTTCCTCTTATCAAATGAAAGATAAGTTTATTTTGATGCCTGTCAGTATCGAAGATATGGAGGGAATTGAAAATTTTGCAGCTTTAATTATTCGAAAAGATAATCCGAATGTTTTAGATATTGTTGCAGAATTTTCAAACACTGTGGCTATGTTTAGGGTAAAACCTAATAGTCATGACTAATTTCTTTTGATATTCTTGATGGGCTTAAAAGACAAAGTCCAACAGGGTGATATCACATCAGCCAGTTGGGCAAATGTCACGATGGCCGATGGTATTCTTGAAGCCCTATTTGGGCTGGAGTTTGGTCACGCGGATTTCGCAGATGACGCAGATTTTCTTCTTTGTTGTTTGTTAGTCCCACAGATTTCACAGAATTCCACAGATTTTTGCCCTATGCGGGCTGGGATTTCGCAGATGTTGCAGATGACGCAGATTTTTTGCAGCTCATCTATCACCCATCACGATTGAGCGATTTTGCGGTATTTTGCTAGTGAGAAGCAAATTTTTTGGAATGACGTTTTAGGCACGGATTACACGGATTTTTATGAGAGATGCTAATCGTTTTACTTCATATTAGCGCCATAAATCCGTGTAATCCGTGCCTTATCTATATCCTAAGAAGCTTATGCCACACTCCTGTTCTTTTTATTCCAAATCAAATTCGAAATCGAAGCCGTTCTCATCGGATTCCTCCTCCTGCTTTGGCTTCGGCTTCGGAGGATTCTTCAGATTGCCCTTCTCATCAAACATATTGTAGGTGGTGCGAAGAACAATGAACTCGGTGCGACGGTTGATCTGGTTGCAAATCTCCTGATGCTCCTTGCTCTGCTTCAGGATAAACTCCTGGGTAAGCTCATCGCCCTCCTTGAGCCAAGGATATTTCTCGGTCAGTTTCTTGCGAACCTTCTTTGGTCGCTCCTTGCCATATCCCACAGGGGTAAGGCGCTCCTTCTCGATGCCGTGGGCTATCAGATAGTTGACCACCGACTGCGCACGGCGCTGAGACAATCGCTTGTTGTATTCGGCATTACCCTTGTAGTCGCAATGCGCACTCAGCTCGATGGTAACGTTAGGATTCTCCTTGAGCAGTCCCACCAGTTCGTCGAGCGACTTGGTGCTGGCTGGCGTCAGCGTAGCCTTGTCGAAATCGTAGAAGATGTTGTCGATGAGCACAGGGGCGGTGATGGAAGCCAATGGGAACTGGAGCACATACTCCTTGCTTTCCTTCGCCGAATCCACGCGCAGCTCCTCCTTGTGATTGAGGAATCCCTTGCAGGACGCCATCACCAGATAATCAACCTTGGTGTTGATAGGCATGGTGAAGGAACCGTCGCTCTTTACAGGCAACTTCTTGTAGGTTCCGTCGTTGCCCACCACCGTAACCTGGGCGGCTGGCAATTCGTAGCCATCCATCTCGTAAACCCAACCCTTCATGGTGGTAACAATCTCCGGATTCTCGAAGGAATAGATGTGGTCGTAGCCGCGTCCATCCTTTCTATTAGATGAGAAGAAACCGCGGTTGTGCGGACCTTCGAAGGTCATTCCGAAATCATCGGCTTCGGAATTCAGCGGATAACCCGGATGGGTTACCTTGTATTGCCTGGTTTTCTTATCCACCTTGGCGATGTAGATATCGAGACCACCCATGCCCACATGACCATTGCTGCTGAAATAGAGGTCGCCGTTAGGACGGAAGGTAGGGAACATCTCGTCGCCCGGGGTATTGATGGGTTCGCCGAGGTTTTCCACACCCCCCAGTCCGGCAGCGGTGATGCGCACACGCCAGATGTCGTATCCGCCCACGCCGCCCGGCATGTCTGATACGAAATAGAGCCATTCGCCATCGGGACTGATAGCCGGATGGGCGTAGGTGCTCAGGGTATCCTTGGTGAGTTCCAGCGGATTAGGCTTTCCCCATGCCGCATCCGATCGACTGGAAGTAACGATTTGGGCGAATCGGGGAGCAGAGGCATCGGTGACGCATTGCGTGAGATACATTTCCCTGCCATCGGGCGCGAAGCAGCAGGCTCCCTCGTCGTAGGCGGTGTTGAGGCCGCCGCTCACGGGTTCGGGCTTGGACCACTTGCCCTTGTCGTCCTTGACCGAGACGAAGATGTCGGCATTCTTGGTGCCCGTGATGCCACTCAGCTCGTCGCCCTCGGCCTCGTTGCGCGTCGAGGAGAAGTAGAGGTGGTCCAGGGCGTCGCCTGCCAGCACCGGGCTGTAGTCGGCCCGTCGCGAGTTGAAGACATCCATCCTCTTGACCTTGTATCGCGAGCCCGCCTGCTTGATGGCGGGTGCGTTGAGCGCCGATGCCAGTCCGCTCTTGGCCAGCTCGTTGTCGGGCATCGAGTCGAGCACAGTCCTGAACATGTCGGCAGCCTCCTTGTACGACGCGCTCTTGAGCAGCTGTCGGCCATAAGCCAGACGGTCTTCGAGCCCAGCCTGTCCGTATCTGAGCGCATTGGCGTAGGCAGAGTTGGCTCGCTGCGACTGGTTGATGCGCTCGTAGCAGCGCGCCATCTTGAGCGCCACCTTGCCGCGCTGCTCCCGCTCCTTGGGCGAGAGCTGCCGGTAAGCCTTGCGATACTGCACGGCGGCATCATAGTATTCGCCCAGTGCCTGGTGCTTGTCGCCTTTGCGCACGGCACGCTCGGCACCACAGCCGCTCATGGAGAGCAGCGTGGCGACAAGGATGAGAGTATATAATAGGTGTTTCATCTTTGAGTCTTTTACAAAGATAACGCCGGAATTGGCGATTTATTGCCCCAGGGTCAGTCTATTCCTAACCAGTAGCGGCTCCAGGGCAGGCGGCCGAGGCACCATACTGCGGCATAGGTGGTGGCGGTGGTGCTGAGGGCTATCATCGGCACCAGGGCAGCCACGGGCGCAGCGCCGTCGTAGAGGTCGTGGAAGGCGTTGAGTATCATGATGTGGGCCAGATACATGGCGTAGCTGCACGTAGATACCGAGATGACCAGCCGGCCTATGGTCGAGGTGGCGCTGAGGCGTACGCGGCTTAACGCGCCAAAGGTGCCGAGCGTCATCATCATCACGTTGACGGAGCAGAAGTCCCATGGTACCTCAAGTTCTACGGCATCCTTGGCAAAGGAGTCGAAGTAGAGGAAGGTCTGGGCAGTAAACAGATAGCCCACCACCAGCAGTGCCATCGACACCGACAGTCGCGGACATCCGTAGCGTCGCAGATAGTGGCCCAGGATGAAGTAGCCTCCGAAGCCGGTGTAATAGTAGAACGCCGGGGTGACGTTCCACGACGCCTCGCCCCACAGCGCGATGCCTGCATGGTGCAGATAGGGCAGCAGGGTGGTAAGCATCCACAGCGCCAGATAGCCCTGGAGTTCGCGCTTGCCACACTGGCGCAGCCAGGGCGAAACGATGGGCGCCAGCAGATACACGCCGATGAGCATATAGATATACCAGAGGTGGCCCACCTCGACTCCGTAGTTGAGCGGGATGCGGCACACGCTGGCGATGCAGGTGGCGATGCCGTCGCCGCTACGCAGCATGAAGTAGACGGCATAGGCCACGCACCAGAACACCCACGGGAAGAGGATGCGGGTGAAGCGGCGGCGGAAGAAGGTGGTGGTAGAGGTGGAGACGGGCAGCAGCAGATAGCCCGAAATCATCACAAAAAGCGGCACACAGATGCGTGCCACGCTGTTCATCCATGTCAGCAGCGGGATGTTGGCATGGATGACGCTCAGGTTGTCTCCGATGTAGTAATACTCGCTGGCGTGCTGCCACAGCACCAGCACGATGGCGACCACTCTGATGAGGTCGAGCGCCACATTGCGCGTAGGTTTGCAGGTAGAGGTCATTATTGTGTCTTGTTGTCGTTGTTGAGAGGCTGTCGCCAGTCACATCCCTCGCGCCAGCGGCTGCAACCATAGGCGGTCTTGCCCTTGATGATGGTGCCCAAGC
>OQVT01002473.1_pt1 | contig 11893 bp, 10 predicted proteins | sample 1691561 | NCBI WGS metagenome assembly OQVT01 (sample SAMN03418260, study PRJEB22391) | human gut metagenome | biome: human-gut; feature: organic feature; material: feces | host: Homo sapiens | place: Tanzania | collected 2013-01 | reverse complement strand
AACTTCTGCACTTCGAGATCCGCCAGTGTGGAGACTTCTGCAAAGCATCCCGGGAAGACAACCTCCTTCGGCCAAGGGGCGATGACCATCGCCTTTCTGTCACCCTCAGTCTGTTGGAGTGTCGCTTTAAGGGCATACTTGCGACGCCTGTTCCTGCGGATGTATAGTTTCTTGGGCTCGGTAACCAGGGTGTCTGTTGTCTCTTCCCCCACCTGGACATAGTCTTCCGGAGCATCCAGCACTTCCTGAGGATCAATCACATTCTCAACGACATCCAGATTGGAGTAGTCTATTGTGCGCTTACCGATATGACGCTTGTGCTCAGGTATGGCAACCAGTTTCTTTGCCTCCTCTTCCTCTATCTTTTTGAGGCGTTCCTGAGCCTCAGTATTCTCTTCGCCGGTGAAGAGGTCTAGAGTGAGCTGAACAGCATTAGGATCGGAAGGAAGGTTGCGCTCACATTTGCCGCCATAGAGCTGGAAGCGGAGTTTCAGGATATAGGCTTCAAGTTCGGCAATCTTACCGTCTTTTTGACAGAGAAGATTTACGAGATCTTCCTTCGAAAGGGATTCCAAATATGTACGCTTAGACGCTTCCATTGCCGTTTTTCTATATATCAAATATAAGTAAAATCTTTTGATTTACAATGGATAGCGTAAAGTATTTCTATATGTTTTTGCGATTATTTTTGAAGTGGCTGAAACCTTCGGACGCGCCGGTAATGATGATGTTCATCGACTATCATTCCTTCTATCATTATCACCAGTTCGCGCCATTCGATGGCCTTTGTCCCCGGACCGGAAAGTCTCTGGGGAACGTGCAGTTCACCACGTTCAAGAACCTTCGTGTACAGCACCAGACCACCGGGTTCCATATGCAGGAGTTTGATCCGGTCGCGCCTCGCATTGATGAACACATAGACACTACCGTCAAGAGGATCTTTACCCATCTTCGTGCGGACAAGTCCGCTGAGGGTGTAAAAGCTCTTGCGCATATCGGTCGGCTCCGACCAGAGCCAATATCGGAGACTGTCGTTCAGGCTAAACATTGCCCAGGATGGTACGAAGCATCTCCGTGCTGAAATTCCCCGTCAAACGCATCTCCGCCCCGGACAATGTCCTGACCTCAATCGTCATCAATTCCGTCTGCACGGATGCTTGCTTACGCCTTGACCTCCCAACAGGCATTGGGGCTGTCTGCATCAGACCGGAGCCGGACATTATCGGAATGAACTGACCACCGTGAAGTTCCTCTTCAGACAACAGACCTCGCGTGTAGTAATATGCCGTACGACTCAAACCCAATTCGTCGATTCTTTGTTTCCGTGTAATCCTATGCTCGTCACAGTAACGCTCTATCTCGATTACCTGCTCTTTCGATACTTTCAATACGCCTTTCATCCTGATGTTTTTTCGATTTGGTGCAAAAGTACGGAAGAAATTCACACTATTCTATATGTGCTAGACCGGACGCTTTCTATTTAACGTCGTTTTTGATGTTCTTAAGCGGAAGATAGGCCTCACTGACTTTAGAAAGTTTCGACTGATTATATGTAACCATATTACCTAGATTGTTATCGGCTTTCTGAAAGTAGTACTGCCAGCCTAGGTGATCGGCTATTTTCGAGTAGTCCAAGTTAAACGGCTTGATGGCTCTCACCTCGTTCATCACGGCGACGTCTGCACCGAGTTCCGTTGTGATATCGGCGATAAGTTTCGTGCTCGAATTGCCTCCTTGGGTGCATTGGCCTATGTTATAGGAGATAATCCTATAACTCTTGTCCGCCTTATAGGTGAGTGGAGCGAATTTGTGAAGTTTACCTGCTTCGAACGATTTCGACGATAGAATTCTGTTCATGGTACCGGAAGAAGAAGTGAATGTGACATCCACTCTGTCGGCTTTTTGAGCCGGAACTACTACATAGAAAGGTGTCGCAGTAGAACTCAACTGGACATTCGGAACGGAAAGGGTATAGGTCTTGCCGCCCTTAATCGCTACCTTTATGGAATTAAGCATGTCCGTTCCTTTCATTTGGAAACACAGTACGCTTGATTCGCTCTTGAGGGTAATCTTCGAATCTGCAGTAGCAGAAGGATTATGGTATGCAAGAGTCAGGGCGGAGGCATCGAAAGTACCTGCCTTGTAGGTCTGTGCCGTAGGCACATTTCCACCCTGCGAAGCCGGATAGACCACATCGGTAATTACCTTATGTCCACGAGCTCCGCTCTTGTGTTCAAACACACCTAAAGTCGAACTGGCTCCGGATTTCAAGCGAAAGACTGATGTGCCGGCATCTCCTGTTACGGACACTTCATCGCCTGTGGACCATAAGAGATCCGCCTTTCCGGCATTTTCGCTTCCTAAGGCCACTTTACTATCTTCAGAACTTATGCCTATCACCAAGTCGTCGCCGGCGACTATAGCATTTTCCTTAGAGCAACCCGCTGCCAAACACATGGCGGCGAGAAGCAAATAACTATATTTTTTCATAGTCTCATATCATTAATAGATGTCTAATTCGGCGACTTTCATAACGCTTGCAGCTGGCCCGGTTCCTTCATTATTCCAGCCTTTGAAGAAATGGATTACGAGATAGCGAGCATCGTATTCTTTAGAGAGTTTAATGTCCCACCAGCCCTTCATGTCTTCTCCGTAATAATCGGCAATGGTTTTACCTGACGCGGCTATGTGTTTTTCCTGAGCCGCTGTATATTCAGCAGTATTACAGAAGCCTTTTTTGAATTCCTCTGTCAATTCTCCTTCTTTAAGGAAAGATGCGTAAACGGAGTGTGGGGCGTGGTATCCCTTACCTGGAGTTACGTTAATATCTACTCCCTGGCTGTTCTTTATAGAGTAAGATGCTGTCACCTTTGTTTCCGGACCTTTAATTTTAAGGCCTTTGATGTGCTCCGTTTTTCCTAAGTCGATAATTACTTTATGAGGACCGGCCATCGCACCACCAGTTTCTTTAGCATTAAGTTTTCTTCTGAATTCCCACCAAGAGATATCATTTCCGTCTATCATATAGGCGGCAGGTCCGAGTGGTGTTTGCGAAGTCATAGTAGCCGTTCTTTCGGAGCCTATATATTTGAATGTCCATTCCGCCTTTTTACTGAGCTGCCATTCAGGGAAGCGGTGAAGGGTTCCTGCTTCGAATCTATTACGGTTTCTCGGGGTCTTTACTTGCACTGCACCATTCTGAAGGTAAACGTAAGCGATACTATTGAAGGTATCCTTACCTGCCACTGTAGGTGGAACTGAGAGGTAGAAGTTAGTTGCTTGATTTTTAGATAGTTTCACCCCCCCCCTCGCGGCAGTTTAACGTCACGTCTACGGTGCGTCCGTCTATGTGCTGCCATCTTACTGAAGTAACTATGTCGTTATCGCCAAATCCCTTAATCGGAATGCATACGATGGTGCTTAAAGGAGAAAGCTTGATAGGCTCGCTCGATGTATTACGGTGGAAGTACATTACCGCATACTTAGGGTCGAAGCTATCTTTCGTGTAGACTTGATTCTGTACCTTAGGAACTAGTTTGATTACGTCCGTAATAAGAGTCTCACTTAAAAAAGTGCTCTTAGGGTCGACAACAGAAGCCGGGTACACCACGTCGTTAATTACTTTAGGAAATGCATCTCCGCTCACGTGCTCGAAGAGACCTTGGGCCGTACCTATGCCTTCTTTAAGGCGATAGACGGAAATGTTCTGTTTTCCTTCCACTCCCATGTTATCGATTACTGCGATTTCATCGCCCTCTGACCATACGATAGGGAATTTACCGGCATCTTCTGTTCCAAGTGCGGTTTTGGTAGTGTTCAGTCCGATTTCCAGAAGAGGTATTTCTCCATTCTGGTCAGCCGGTTCGTTCGGTTTAATGTTTTCCTTCGCGCAAGCGCTTAACAAAAGCGCCGATGCGGCTAATACGAATAATTTTTTCATTACCACTCCTCCTCACAAATAGTTAATGCCTCGATGTTAGATTCATAATTCGAGCCAGTCAATACTTGCTCTTGGCCCGTGAGACTCACTATCGTGACGTCAGGGCTTTCATAAAGTTTTGTTTTGTTCATTGTTTGTTATTAGTTTATAAATAAATAATTTTATAAATTAAGTCAGAAGCAGTGTCATAATTACGGAAGTCGTCACCAGCACCAATCCGACGAGCGATTCATAAGGAATAAGTTTGAGCCTTTCCTTAAGGTCCATTCCTATGGAGCCTCCCGTGGCGTGGAAAAACGAGCCGTGCGGAAGGTGGTCTATCACTGTGGCACCCGCATTAGTCATAGCCGCAGCCCAAACCGCATTCACTCCTGCGGCCAGAACCGTCTGGGCAAACGAAGCCGATGCTATGGTGGCTCCTGCCGTAGTGCTGGCCGAAGCCGCGCACATCAGGATGGACGAAATAGGAGCGAGCAATACGGCGCCGCCCTCCCATCCGGCGATTAATCCTATCAGCAAATCCTTTACTGCCGAAGCCTTTATGACTCCCGCTATAGTTCCGGTTCCTACCAGAAGCACGGCTATCGGAGACATCTTCTCCAGCCCGTAATTCAGGCATTCACCCGTATTTTTCCATTTTCTCGTAGCGAGCAGCCCTGCCAATCCTCCTGCCGGCAATGCTATGGCCGGGTCGATGGAGATGTCGAAGATCGGGCGCAAGACCATAAGAAGCACTGCGACCAGCGGTCCGGTGATGCTCGCCAAGAACGATGGCAAATCCTTCTCGTCGCGAGCCCCTTCAGCCTCCTTTAGATCCGAAAAGCCCTTGTCTGGAAGCATAGGGAGCACTATGAACACTAAGGCTGCCAATCCTACCAATGCCGGAACTATACCTGCCGCCATTACGGACGACAGCGGTGCATCGTAATTTTCGGCTGCGATTATCGTGTTCGGGTTAGGAGAAACTATGTTTCCACATTTGCCGCCTCCGATAAGTGCCAGAAGTACCTTGCCTTTAGACAGGCCAAGCTCCTTTCCTATCATTATGGCGATAGGGGCTACGGTTATCACGGCCACGTCTATGAATACACCCACGCCGGTCAGTATGAAAACCGACAGGGCAAGTGCGAGAAAGACATTCTTCCGACCTGCCTTACGCACGATGGTAAGCGCTATTCTGTCTGCTGCGCCGGTCTTTACCAGCACGCCTGTAAGCACGCCGGCCGCGAGAATGCGAACTATCGCAGGGGTGATGTCCTTTACTCCAGAAAACATTTCCTTTACGGTCAGCTCGAACCCCCATCCTGACAGTACACCGCTTACCAATGCTCCGAGAATCAGAGCATAGACCGGGTGACATTTCCTAAGTATCAATATAATCGCAAGCGTAAGTCCGATTGCGACTGCAAGTGCACTATTCATAGGCCAATACTTTTTTAATGGCTTTATATATGTTCTCGCGTGCGATTTCAGGTCGCACTGCCTCGGCGTGGCTAAGTCCGGCAGGACTTACCGCCTGTATGATTTCGAAGCCTCCCTCGCGAAGCAACTGCTCGTCCCTTATGGCTCCGCTGACCAGCGCGACCGGGATGCCGTAAAGATGTGCCCTTTCCAGTACGCCTGCGGCAGTCTTGCCCTTAAGGGTCTGGTAGTCCGAGCATCCTTCGCCAGTGATTATGAGGTCGGCGCCTTCTATGATGGAATCGAACCCTATCTGGTCCAGGACCAAGTCGACTCCTCGCTTCAACTCCGCTCCGAGATAGGCACGGAATGCTCCTCCCAATCCTCCGGCAGCACCAGCTCCCGGCATATCGCTTACATCGATTCCGGTGTCTTCCAGTATCCGGGCGGCATATTCGCGAAGTCTGTCTTCGAGAATTTCCACATCTTCGGGCGAAGCTCCCTTTTGAGGCCCGAACACACGGCTCGCACCATTTTTTCCGATATACGGAGTGTCCACGTCGCAAGCCACGGTGAATTCCAGCCCGCGAGCCTTCTCGAGAAAGCCCTCGGCGCTTATCATTCCCATTCCGCCGTCATTAGTCGCGCTTCCTCCCAGCCCTATGAGAAACCTTCTGCATCCTTTTTCGATGGCTGCCAGAATCAGCTCGCCCAGCCCTTTAGTACTGGCCAATAGGGGATTCCTCTCCTCTCTTTTAAGAAGTGTGAGCCCACAAGCTGCCGCAGATTCGATTATGGCGAGATCTCCTGCCACCCCATAGGCTGCCTTTACGGGCCTTCCCAGCGGGTCTGATACTTCTGCCCACTCCATGTATCCTCCCAGTGTGTCCACCAGTGCCTCTACCGTACCTTCGCCTCCGTCGGCTACGGCCAGTTTCACGATTTGGCAATCGGGATACACCTCAGCTATGCCTCTTGACATAGCACAGGCCACTTCCGAAGAAGACAGACATCCTTTATAGGAGTCGGACGCGATGACGATCTTTCTCATACTTTGATGAATATGTCCTTTTTATACATAAAGTAAAGAATCAGATAGTTGAGCAGCAGATATGCAGCCCAGAAGATGACCTTGTCCCAGCCATCTCCCACGATTCGGCAAAGCCCGCCGCAGAAGAAGTTGACAGTGTATTTGAGGTCGAAGATCTTAGGCAGCATAAAGATGGCTATGGAATTCATACCTACCACCTTAAGTGGAAACGCCCACTTCTGATATCCCTTTACGTCTATTATCCAGTAGAAGATGGCGAGCATAGCCACGGAATAACCTCCCACCACGAGGGTAAAGGTGCTGCTCCACAACTTTTTGTTAAGCGGAATCCAGTGCGAGCCTATAAGCCCCACCACTATCAGCAGGGCAGCGGCGCCCAGCATATAGAGGGTCTTGGCATTACCGCTTTTCTTACTGTCCCTTATGAACTCTCCGGTAAAGTTGCCGAACATGGCCGTCACCACTGCCGGGAAAGTGCTAAGCAGGCCTTCCGGGTCATAGACTCCTTCCTTATAAATCCTTCCCGGGAAGAGAGTGCGGTCGATATAAGCCGCTATGCTGCCCTCGAGACTGTGCGGAGATGCGCCCGCAGGAGCATCCGGAGCCACTATGTAGCTTACCAGCCAATACCCTATCAGAATGACGGCTGCGATGATTATCCTTCCTCGCGGCTTGAAGTTCATATAGATGATGGAGGCCAACATTCCCGCCACGCCTATACGTTCCAGCACGCTGAAGAACCTGTGCGGCCCGCTTTGTAACTTAAGCAGCCCATTGCATATCATTCCGAGGAGTACCAAAATGGCCGCTCTCTTGAATACCTTCAAGTATATCTGGCCCTGACTCTTTCCAAGTCTTTGCTGCTTGGCATAAGAATATGGGAACGACACTCCCGCTATGAAAATGAACAGCGGGAATATGGTGTCGTGATGTGTGAGTCCGTCCCAAGCCACGTGGTGCATCTGAGTCTCCAGCCAGCACGACTCTCCGCCCGGAAACAGGCAGCAAATCGCACGGATAAGATAGGCAAGACCTGCTATGAATAGCATATCGAAGCCTCTCAGCGCGTCAAGTGACATAAGACGCCCGTTATTTGATGGTATCTTATTCATTTAATAAGTCTGAATTGTATTTTCTCCAGATATTCTTTACGACCTTTATCTCGTCTCCGCTCTTTTCGGTAGGGAAACATTCCGTGTCGAATATCCAATTCCATTCGTATTCCTTACACTTGCGGGCGAAGGCGTTCTGGTCGAACTCACCCCAGTTTTCGAGCACGTCCTCGAAGAAAAGGGCCCACCTGTGTCTGTAATATCCATTCATCATTCCTGACCACTGCTTGCAGGCATAGTCGAAGAGCTTGCAATCCTGGTTACCCCAAGTTCCCAGCAGGTTACGCGCATTCTGCTCGTAGAGCCTAGATTCTTCCTCGGTCGTACCCATAGCCTTGGCACTTTCGAGCCATCTTCCCAGCAGAAACTCCTCTCTGGTTGCGAGCAGCTTGTCCATATCGGCGATGAGCTTGTCGAAGGCTTTGGAATTGGCCTTGAAAGCCTCCAAGTCGCCGTTTTGGTAGTCGGCTGCGAATCTCTGCTGAATCACGGACGCGTAGTCGGCGAGCACCTGACGGGTGATGTCCACGAGGTCGTAGCGGTATCCGTCGCTATGCGAAAGAATATTGGCGCAGGAATATAGTTTCACCCAAGCTTTTACGAGGTCTATGCGCTCGTAGCATTTGTTAGTGTTCGTGCAGCCCTTAGGGTTTTCCTTAAAGGTAGGACGTCCCGAGATTATGGATTCGTGCCCTCCGTTGTTCACGTCGTTCTCGAAGGCCGTAGCGAAGATGATTTTCCACGCCTCCACAGCTTCAGGCACTAGCTTGCCATAGCGATTGATGGTGTAACTCTCTATGAATGATTCTATGTCGATAGGCTTGCCCTCGTTCCAGACATTTTCCAGCATCAGTGCATAGATGATAGGAGTATGGCCAATCCCTTCGGGAGTGAGTCCTATGCCGCTCATCTTGCCGGACGATGGGTCTGCCAATGCCGCTGCCGGGTCGTTAGCTACCGAGGTGGCATTTCCGGAGAGGGTGATGTTCTGCCCGAAATTGTGCAGCATGCACCACAGCCAAGGCTTGCCGAAATAGGCATTGGTGCGACTCCAGACAGGGAACCTTTCGCTCCAGAGGTCGAGGATGAGCATCTTGTCGTCCGGAACTGCGGAGAGAAGTGCCTCTATCTGAGGGTCGTGCCAGAATCTGCGCTCGTGATAGAACATCCATCCCTGCATTACCCACACTGCTTCCGCATCTACTTCCGACATGGCGTGGTAGACTTTCGCGCTCACGCCGCTGAGATATGCAGGGTCGCTGGTAGGCGGTTCGTTCTCGTTAAAGGTGTCGGCGGTGTAGAAATGGTTAGTGCCGTAAATCTCGGTCTGTGTCTCCAAGAAGAGCTTGCCTATGGTAGAGAACATCTCTTCCGAAGGGTCCAGAACGAAAGTTTGCGGGAAGTTAACCCAGTTGGTGTTCTTGAACTTGATGTTCGGATATTTTTCCACAAGCGCAGGCGGAACGTGTCCGGTGAAGGAAGGCAGGATAGGAGTCATACCCAAAGACCTCTCCTGATAGAGGATCTTCTTCTGCAACTCTTCGTGCTTTTCCATAAAGCTCTGTGGAAGCGGGCCACCCCAACCATCCAGATTACCCATCCAGAACCAGTTGAAATAGGCAGGGCCGCTGAAGAATGTTTCCAAGTCCTTGTCCGTCAGGCCAAGCTTATGGTAAACCCTGCGCCAGATGGAGTTCTGTCCCGTGACGGCGAGGGGCATATTGATGCCGTTAAGTGCCATCCAGTCGATTTCCTGCTGCCATCTGTCGAAGTCCCACCAGCTCATACTGTAGTTAAACGTACAATAGTTCAGGTAGTAGCGGTATTTGAAAGGGGAGTGGCTGGTAGTGGTCTGCTTCGGAAGAGGAAATTTTCTCGGGAGCACGGTATTCTTACCGCACCACGTATAGTGCCATCCGCATTCATTCTTGAGGTAAGCGTTCAGAGCGCTTGCTACGGCTACCCCGGAACCTCCGCTGAGAAGGACTTTTCCGTTTAGAGTGCCATAGGTGAAGGTGGTGTCGCCATCGCCTTCGAGTCTTATTTCGAATTCGTCGGCGCGACCTTTAGTTACTCTGTTTATCAGGGCTTTTACTGCGCAAAGCTGTTCGTGCGCAGTAAAAGTGCTTTGAGGCGATTTCACGAGGATCTCCGCCGTGGCGATAGGGTCCTCGAAGGCCTCGACCTTTCTTTCATAGCGAGACTGAATCCACTCTTCTTCCCACGCATCGGTTTCCTGAGCCGAGGTGCTGAAGAATTTCTCCAGACGCGGAATGTAATAGTCTGAGATAAGACCTGACCATAGACGCGCAGCATAGTCTTCCTGCCAGCCTCCCCAAGTGGTTATGAGACGCTTGGCATTAGATTCATATCTGTCGGCAGTCTGTTTGTCGCCGGCAGCGCGGCGTGCGCCTTCTATCCATCTGTCCAGTCTGTGGTTCGGGTGTGAAGCAAGCAGCCTGTCCACATTTTCAAGTATGGCGATGGTCTCGTGAAGTTCGTCCGAAGCCACGCTTTCCCTACCTGCCTGATGAGCCTCGAGGGCGCGAGCGTAATGCTTGTCGGCGTCGGCGCTGAGCGAAAGTGCTGCGAATTCTATGATATCGTTTCTGTAAAGTTCCGAAGAACTGCATTCAGGGGCACATTCGAGCATAAGCAGGAGTGCTTCCTTGAATTCCTCGCCTATGTTATGGCGGCTTACTCTGCGCGTGTCAGGAACTACTGTCTGCCAGAGGAAGCGAGGGTAGGAGTAGAGGTTGCTCCACACGCTTTCGCGAAGAAGGCTCATAGCCTTAAGCAGACGCGCATCGTCGGAGCCGTATCTGGCCAAGCAGTAAGACCTGCACCATTCGTCCAAGTCGACTTCTTCGCTGCTCCAACCCATATCTGAAAGCAATTCGTAGACTATCTCGTTATTCTCCAGTCCTTCGGGAGCGGAGCCGAACCCTACGAGATTGCCTTTATTTTCGTTATGTAGTGCCTCGGCGCTTGAACTTGCGTACATCTGAAGGTCTCCTGTAGGAAGTACCTTTCCTCCGAAGTTAGGCACGTAGCTGAATATCCACTTCTTTCCGTGGAATCCGTTCTGTACCTTCCAAGTCTGTTCTGTATTCCAGACCCACTTCGGATAGTCGTTGCCGAGGTCGATAATTATCATCTTGTCGTCCGGAACCTCTGAAAGAAGAGCCTTGAGGCTTTCCGGGTCCCAGAAATCGTGTTGATAGCCGAAAGTCCATCCTTGTGTAACCCACACTGCGTCAGGGTTTCCCGCCGCGATGGAAGAGTAGATGGCCTTTCCGTACTCGGAAAGTATTCTGTGCTTTCCTTCGATGTCATCCTTATCTACGGGCAGTCTCATCTCGTTGAAGCTGTCCGAGAGGTAAAAGTCGGCTTTTCCGAATTCCTTTTCCCACTCCTCTACGAAGAGCTTTCCTATTTCCTGGAAGTAAGGAGAATCGGGGGAAAGGACGCAGGCATTGTCTTCGGCAGGGAATCCTCCCCAAGTGAGAAGGGTCGCAGCGGCATCCGGATGAGCCTTAAGGAATGCCGGTGGAACGAAGCCTGCGAAGGCAGGAGCTATAGGCTGCATGCCCATAGCGCGCATTTTCTTTAAAATCTTGTGCTGCAGTTTGATTTGGCTCTTATGCCAATTGGCATCCAGCGGGCCGTCGAAATGATTCAGGTTGCCCATTCTGTGCCACGGGAGATGCGCCGGTCCGGTGAAGAATTCGTTTATTTCCTCGTCGGACAGTCCCATCTTAAGCCATACGCGTCTGGCGATGGCTTCGCTGGCCACACTTGCAAGCGGCATATTTACGCCGTGGAGTATCATCCAGTCTATTTCTTCCGACCAGCGGTCCCAGTCCCAGTAAGGGGCCGTGTATCCGAAGGTGCATACGTTCAAGAAATATCGGTACTCGTACGGGCAGGTCTGCTCTTCTTGATAGTCAGGCCAACTTGAGGGCAAATCCATTCGTTTGCCGCTCCAGCAGATCATAGAATGACAGGCCTCGCGCAGGTAACGGTCAAATGCATAGCCCATAGCGCTGGCGCTGCTGGCCTTGATCGTTAGATGTCCGTTTTGCGCATCGATGCTATAACAATCCAGCCCATTCTGTTGGGGGATTTCCACGAGCGTGAGTTCGGATGTTCTGCCTGTCTGTCTTTTGATAAGACCCTGGACCTCGTCGGTCCAGGGCTTTTCACAACAGGAAGCCAGTAACAATATGCTCGAAAGTAGTATTATAAGGCTTCTTTTCATATTCTTATTCAGCAAGACACTGTACTCTTACGTCGAAATAGTTAGGCTTGAGGAAAATTTCGTGTGACTTTTCGCGGTCGAGGCAGGTAAATCCGTTCTCGGCAGTAACTACTGCGAATGAATCGTCG
>OQVT01002471.1_pt1 | contig 11896 bp, 10 predicted proteins | sample 1691561 | NCBI WGS metagenome assembly OQVT01 (sample SAMN03418260, study PRJEB22391) | human gut metagenome | biome: human-gut; feature: organic feature; material: feces | host: Homo sapiens | place: Tanzania | collected 2013-01 | reverse complement strand
ATGGAGAGGATTTGCTGTAATTTCTTCATAGCTCTTGCAGCCTCTTCCCAGCTCGGAGGATGAACACGATCCCGCATACGGCAGTTAACTCCAGTAGAAAGAGTGTCACTCCCAATGCACCAAAAGGCCATGCATCCGGATTCGTCCAATTAGGGGGATACAAAGGGAAAACAGATGATATGCCGCCACGGAAGCCACGCCGCCGCCCAGCAGTCCCGCCGCCGTCAGCGGTTTGTTCTTTGTTCCCGCATAAAGCATGGACATGTACACCACAAAAAAGATCAGCGCCATTCCCAGATCCCGGGAAAGCACCAGGATGATCACATGCAGTGCCGCCACCGCGGAAGTGATGAGCACGTCTTTCAGCTCCTTGGACTTCTGGAACCGGGATGCCACGAAAAAGACAAACAGCAGCTTCACAAATTCCGACGGCTGCACCGTCACTTCCCGCCGGCTGTCCGGCTGCGGAACTCGTATCTGCCGGCAGGCTGCTGTTCTCTTCCACGGCCACATACGATACCGTCGCGGCGGCGTTTGTCTCTTCGGTGAAGTCGATGCCGTACGCCTGCATGAGCTTCGCGTTGCCAACGAAGATGCGGTGACCCGGGAGGGTCGCGATGAGCCCCTGGCCGGAGACATTGACCGTATCCGTAACGAGGGAGGTGTTGATTTCCGTGTTCGCCGCTTCCGCCGTGTAGGCGTCGCGGATCGACTTCGCAATCGGGTGGGTGCTCATGCCTTCGGCGAGGGCGGCCATGTGGAGAAGCTCGGTCTTTTCCACGCCCGCAGCCGGCAGGACTTCGGACACCTGGAAGTTGCCTTCGGTCAGGGTGCCGGTCTTATCCGACACGACGGTGTGCAGGTGCGAGAGGAGTTCCAGGTAGTTCGAGCCCTTGACGAGGACGCCGTTCGAGCTCGCGGCGCCGATGCCGCCGAAGAAGGCGAGTGGGACGGAGATCACGAGGGCGCACGGGCAGGATACGACGAGGAAGGTACATGCACGGTAGATCCAGGTCGCCGGATCGCGGGTGAGGATCGACGGGATGATCGCGAGGGCGATCGCGGAGTACACGACGATCGGGGTGTAGACGCGGGCGAAGCGGGTGATGAAGTTCTCGGTCTTCGACTTCTTCTCGGAGGCGTTCTCGACGAGCTCGAGGATCTTCGACACCGTAGAATCCTCGAAGGCCTTGGTCGCCCGGACGCGGAGGAGGCCCTCGCCGTTGATGCAGCCGGAGATGACGGCCTCACCCGGGTGAACGCTGCGCGGAACGGACTCACCGGTGAGCGCCGCGGTGTTCACCATGGACTCACCGCTCAGGACCTCGGCGTCGACCGGGATCTTCTCGCCCGGCCGGATCACGAGGATGTCCCCGATCTCGACGTCGTCAGGATCCACCGTCTCGATGGACCCGTCCGCGCGCTCAACATTGGCCTCCTCCGGCACGATATCCATGAGACTCGCGATGTTCTTGCGGGACTTCCCGAGGGCGTACTTCTGGAACCACTCGCCGACGAGGTAGAAGGCCATGACGGCGACGGCCTCGGAGTTCTCGCCGGTCGCGAAGGCACCGATCGTCGCCACGAACATGAGGAGCGCCTCATCCATCGGCTGGCGGTTTTTGATGCCGAGGAGGGCCTTGCGGACCACGTCGTAGCCGCACAGGAGGTACGGAATCAGGTACGCAATCAGGCTCGGGAGGCGGTGCGCGAAGATCAGCGGGCAGAGGCCCGTCTTATCCACCACCATCATGGCGAAAAAAATCGCGAGGGCGGTGAGAATTTTCTGCAGTTCCTTCTTTAATTTCGGTTCCATAGTTCTCCTCTTTTCTGTCTGCTTCGGGGGATCGGTACGGTACGATGGCTTCCTGCTTCTGGCCATTTTTACGCGTATCCTGCCCCGGTTTCACTGAAAAATGTCCGAAAAAACCACGTCCACCGGCGCGCTGCACCGTATGGGCGTGGAAAATATGCATGCCCATACAGGCGGGCGCAGTAAGTGCGTGGATTACAGCTCCACGGAGAAATCCGGCTCGATCTTCTTTCCGACCTCGATGGCCTGCTGGAGGATCGCGTCGAACTGCTCGTCTGCGGCCTCAAGTGTAAACTTCTGAAGCATGAAGTTTACCTTCGCGTCCTGCACGCCATCGAGCTTCTTAATCGCATCCTCTACCTTCGCTGCACAGTTTGCACAATCGATCTCACACTTGAATTTTTTCTTCATCATGGTCCTTTCTTCGCCGACCTCATGCCGGCGTATCTCATGTTGTGTTCTTCCTTCGTATCGAAGGGATTCGCGACTTCCGAACACGGTCGCGATGGCCGATGCCCGGCGTCACTCCTCGATATGTTCCTTACCCATCGCGATGATCGTCTTCACATGCTCGTCAGCCAGACGGTAGTACACCGCCTTACCATCCCGGCGGGAGGTGATGAGCTTGCTCACCTTCAGAATCTTCAGCTGATGTGAAACCGCGGACTGGTTCATCTCGAGGTCGTCGCAGATCTCCGTGACGTTCTTCTCACCCTGGAAAAGATCAAACAGAATCTTGATCCGGGTGGAATCCCCGAAAATCTTGAAAAGCTCTGCCAGATCGCTGAGCTCATCCTCGGAAACATTCTGAATGAGATGAGATATTTTCTTTGTGTCGTATGCGTTCGGCATGGCTTCCTCCGTTTCGTTCATAGCGCTTTGATGTCTTTTCAAATGAATCATCGTTCATATGAATATGTTATCATATGTTGCGTGGATGTCAATATGTTTTCGTCATATTTCATATAAGAAAACTTTTCATTATAATTCACCTATGTTAAGATAGTTTCATATTATCCAGAATGTGAATATCTCCCTTGAAAAGCACGGGATATCCACATTCTTCCACCGTTCGAAAGATAAGGGAGTTCTTGCATAAATGAAAGATACACAGTATATCGGCGCCGCAGTTAATACACTGAGAAAAAAAGCGAACATGACCTTGAAGGGCTTAAGCGATGCGACCGGTCTCTCGCAGGGCTTCCTTTCGAAGTTCGAGCGTGGACAGACCACCATCGCGGTCGACAGTCTCATGCAGATCGCTTCTGCACTCGGCACCTCCATCGATCAGCTGCTGACACAGCAGGAAGCGGCGGAGCAGATCGACGAGGGCCCGAAGATCATCCACCGCAGCTATGAAAACACGGTTCTCTATAAGGAAAACAACTTCATCAACTATCAGATCACGGACAACTACGCTGGTATGAGCGTCTTCCCGCGGCAGATCGTGCTGCTGCCGACCCAGAACGCCGACCATACGGTACTGATGACGCATAAGGGCCAGGAGTTTGTCTATGTACTCGAGGGCATCCTGACCATCCGCATCGGCAAGGATACCTACGATCTCTATCCGGGCGACACCGCGCACTTCAAGTCCAACGTGCAGCACACCTGGTACAACAACACGAACCGCAACACCGTGATCCTGACCATCCACACACCGAACGTCTTCTCCGACGGCATCCTGGACGGAAATAAATTTGTGCATTAATGATCCATGAGAGGGCCGCGCGAAGCGCGGAGAGGCTCATAAAAACAGGGTCAGCCTCCTTACGGAACTCGAAAATTCCGCAAGGAGGCTGACCCTGTTTATTTACCCGGTTTTATGCGCGGCGGCTGACGATGTCGAAGCTGCGCTGGATTTCCTCCTCCGGTGGTGCGGTCATCAGGCTGACGATGACGATCGCGGCGGAAGCGGCCAGGAAGGCCGGCAGGAGCTCATAGATGTTCCAGGCGCCGCCCATCGGGCGTACCACATATTTCCAGAAGAAGACCATCGCGGCACCGACGATCATCCCGGCCAGTGCGCCATGATAGTTCGAGCGCTTCCAGAACAGTGCGAAGAGAATGATCGGTCCGAAGGTCGCACCGAAGCCCGCCCAGGCGAAGGAAACGATCTCGAAGACCGAGCTGTCCGGGTTGGAGGCGAGGAAGGTCGCGATCACGGCGATCACCACGACGGTCATCCGGGCCACGAGCATGTTCTGCTTATTCGTAAGCCGGATGCCGAAGACATTCTGCACGATGTTCTCTGAGAAGGCCGAGGACGCGGCCAGCAGCTGGGAATCCGCCGTGGACATCGTCGCCGCCAGGATGCCGGCGAGGATACAGCCCGCGACGATCGCCGCGAAGACACCATAGGTCGACAGCAGGCCGGCGAGACGGACGATGATGGTCTCCGTCGCGTTACTCTCGAGGAACGGGATCCGTCCGGTCTCACTTACAGCATGACCGACGATACCGATGAAGACCGCTACGGCCATGGAAATCACGACCCATACCGCCGCGATTCGACGGGACAGCGTCAGCTCGCCTTCATCACGAATCGCCATGAAACGCACCAGGATGTGCGGCATGCCGAAGTATCCGAGCCCCCAGGCCATCATCGACAGTATGCGGATGAAGCCATACGGCGCCGCGGTGCCTGCATTGGCATCGTAGGTCTCCGTGAAGCTGAGGAATCCCGGGAGGGCATGCGCGTGCTCCATAACCACATCCACACCACCGGCCTGGACGACGCCGAAAACCACGATGATGGTGAGCGCTACGGTCATGATGATCGACTGGATCAGGTCCATCGTCGCGACGGCACTGAAGCCGCCGACGGAGGTATAGCTGATGATGACGATCGCACCGATGACGACGGCCGTCATGTAGTTCCAGCCGAGGAGGCTGTTAAAGAGCTTGCCGATCGCCGCGAGACCGGAGGCCACATACGGGATGAAGAACACCAGGATGATGAGCGCCGAGATGCCCATGATGACCGGCTTTTTCTCGCCATAGCGCTTCGAGATGAAGCTCGGGATCGTGATGGCATCGAGCTGCACGCTGTAGCGGCGCAGGCGCTTCGCCACGAGCAGGAAATTGAGATACGTGCCCACGGTGAGTCCGATGGCCGTCCAGCTGGCATCCGCGAGGCCACTGAGGTAGGCGAGGCCCGGAATACCCATCAGGAGGTAGCTGCTCATGTCGGAGGCTTCCGCGCTCATCGCGGTCACCAGCGGCCCCATGCCACGTCCTCCGAGATAGAAATCCTCGGCGTTTTTCTTATTCCGCCGGCCGATCATAACGCCGGTGAAAATCACCATGCACAGATACGCGATAATCGTACCCATGATGATTACTTGTGCGGTATCCATAGATATACTCCTTTTCTCTATATGCATCCGGGTCCCGTGCGGGCCCCTTCGTTTTCTTCGCTTTTATGTTCCGTCCGGCCCGATGCGGGCCTCTTTCCCCTTAGATGACAGCGCATACACGCTTTAAACGACAGAAAGACCGGCCGAACCCGAGGGGGTCCCGACCGGTCCTGTGATTTTCAGAAATCCATATGGAAGTGGGCAATGCCGACGGCACTACATCCTCACTTCGCAGATCTGTTTACTTCAGATCCCAAGGCTGCATCGCTCCGCCTTCGTGTGCCGGACGACATGTACGTGCGAAGATGTTCAGGCAGCCCTTCTGCTCCTTGAGTGGCGGGCATACCCACTTCGCGCGACGCTCCGCGAGCACCGCATCGGAAACCTCGAGTTCAACCACACCCTTGATGGTATCCACAGAAACGATATCTCCATCCTCAACGAGTGCGATGTTACCGCCATCGTATGCCTCCGGATCCACGTGACCTACGAGAGCACCGTGGCTGAAGCCGGAGAAGCGGGCATCGGTTACGAGACCTACGCTCTTATGCAGTCCCTTCGCAACGAGTGCATCGTTGGAAAGCATCAGCTCCTTCATACCAGGCGCACCCTTACAGCCCTCATAACGCATCACGATGACGTCGCCAGGAACGATCTCGCCGGCCATGATGGCATTGTACGCCTTGGTGTCGTTGTCGAAGCACTTCGCCTTACCACGGAATACACGCATCTCCTTCGGAACGCCGGTCGGACGGATGATCGCACCGTTCGGAGCCAGATTTCCACGAAGGATCTGAAGGCCCGGAAGGTCATACAGCGGGTTGTCCAGGCTGCGGATCAGATTCGTGCTCTTCACCTCAGGGATACGCGCCAGTAACTCGCCCCAGGTCTCGCCGGTCATCGTCGGAACATCGCCGAAGATCCTGCCCTCGAGCATCTTCATAACCGCGAGTGCGCCACCGGCGTGGTAGAGGTCGACGATCGTATACGGACCACTCGGGATAACGCCGACGATGCAGCGGATCTCCTTCGCGTACTTCTCGAAATCTGCCATGGTGACATCGAGGCCGAGCTCATAGCCCATCGCCAGAATGTGCAGCAGTGCGTTGGTGGAGCCGGCGATCGCCATATCGAAGATGATGGCGTTCATCAGGGTCTCCTTCGTGATCAGCTGAGAAGGACGGATGTTCTTCTTCACCATCTCAACCATGTACTCACCGGCTTCTCTTGCCTTACGGATCTTCAGGCTGTCCACTGCAGGGATGCAGGAGGTGCCCGGAAGAACGAGGTTGAAGATCTCACCCATGAGCTGCATGGTGTTTGCGGTACCCATCGACGGACATGCACCGCAGGTCGGGCATACACACTCTTCCATCTCGAGGAGCTCCTCATCACCCTTACCGGAGAAGCGGGCAACGTCTACGTCGGCCTCAACGACCTGACGTCCCTCATGGAAGCCGGCGGACATGCATCCACCGGTCACGACCATCGCCGGAATATCGAGACGTGCAGCTGCCTGGTAGCAACCGGCGATGATGTTATCGCAGGAAGCAATCATACAGATACCGTCAAACTGATGTACCTTGCTGACTGCCTCGACGGACATGCAGACGATATCACGCATCACCTGCTCGTACTTCATCTCCTCGACACCGTTCGGGATGTTTCCGCAGGTTGCCGGGATGCCGAACTCTACCGGGATACCACCGGCTGCCCAGATCCCCTGCTTTACAGCCTCCGCGATCTGACGAAGGTGTGCTGTTCCCGGAGAACCCTCCTGGAAAGAGTTAGGTACACCGATATGCGGCTTGGTACGGATGTCCTTATCACCGTAGCCGGCAGCCTTTAACATAACACGGCGGTGAGCACCACTTGCACTGGTCCAGAACTCAGGATATTGACTCATCTTTATTTCTCCTTTTTATATAAATCTGTATTTTATTTGATGTAATCCGAGGTCAGCACGAGGTCCTCCGCGCGGACCTTCTTATGCACCTCTTCTGCGAAATGCTCGGCTTCGATTCCTTCGAATGAAACGGAAATGTCGCCGGCCTTCCATCCGGCCGTCTCCATCAGGCAGCTCCGCAGCTTTTCAGCCATCTCGAGCTTCGCCTCCGGACTACGACCAGGATAAAGCATAACGGAAATATGTGGCATCTCGATCACTCCCACTGTGTGCCGACACCGGCAGCGACAGCCGCGTCGTAGATCGCCTTCGCCGCCATCAGATCCTGTGTACCGATCCCGACGGTCTCGAAGACGATGATCTCCTCATCGTTTTCACGGCCAACCAGATTTCCGAGGAGTACGTTTCCGAGCTCACCGGTGAAATCCGCCTCGGTGATGGTACCATCGGCGAGTGGCTTCAGGATATCACCCGACTCGGAGAGAACTGCGGACTGAGAATCGAAGTAGATCTTCGATGCACGTGGCAGGATCGCCGGATCCATCTCCTGCATGTGTGGCTGATATGCGCCGACACAGCTGATGGTACAGCCGGCCTTCACCTTCTCTGCATTAAATACCGGCTTCAGAGAAGGGGTCATCGTCACGAGGATGTCTGCACCCTCGACTGCTTCATCCGAGGAAGCAGCGGCGACGAGCTCTGCACCATAGGAAGCGAGCTCGCCACGCATACGCTCGACGAAAGCATTCAAACGGGCAGGATCCACATCGTAGATCTTTACAGTCTCGAGATCACGTGCACAGAGCATCGCCTCGAGCTGGGTCGCGGCCTGTCCGCCGGTTCCGATGAGGGCCCCCACCTTCGCATCCTTGCGTGCCAGTGCACTGAAGGCTGCGCCGGAAGCGGCGCCGGTGCGAAGCTGGGTCACATAGGTACCATCCAGAACAGCGGATACGATACCGGTGGATGCATCGATCAGCACCACCTGTGCCGGAGCCGTCGGAAGACCAGCCTTGAAGTTATCCGGGAAGATATTGACGATCTTCAGGGAAGCCGCATCCATCTCTTCGACATAAGCCGGCATAAACAGAAGTGTACCGTTATGCTTCGGCGCCTGAATATTCGTTCTTAAAGGAACCTCGCTCTTGCCTTGTGAGTAGAGCATGAAGGCCTGCTTGACAGCCTCAATGGAATCCTTCATGGTGAAAACACTGTGGATGTCTGCGCGATTAAGTAACAGCATAAGACAAAATTCCTTTCCAGCTGACGTTTCTGCAGCTTACTGTAATGAGAAGCCGTACTTTACAGGGTCGTTCTCATCGATGAAGAACTGACTGTGACCTGTGATATAGGCACTTCCGGTGATCTCCGGGATGATCGCCTTATATGGACCGACCTGTGTTTCACGAAGTGCCTTACCGATGAACTTGGTGTTGATGACGCTCTCGTATACGAACTCCTCACCGATCTGGAGCTCGCCCTTCGCCCAGAGGGTCGCCACCTTCGCACTGGTTCCGGTACCGCATGGAGAACGGTCGATCTGACCGTCAAATACGGTGATGTTCTGCATGTCTGCATCGTCGGACTTCGCCGGTCCGTAGATCTCACAGAGATCGATGGTCTTGATATGCTCGAGCTCCGGATGCTGTACCTGGATCTGCTCGTTCGCTGCATGGATGATCGCCATACCAGCGTCTACCAGCTTCGAGGAATTCTCCGGGCAGATGTCGATGCCGAGCTGCTTCGCATCGATGATCGCGAAGAAGCTGCCGCCGAAGGAAACGTCGATCTTCAGCTTACCGTAGCCAGGTACATCGACCTCTGCACCTTCCTTATAAAAGAATGCCGGAACGTTCTCGAAGGAAACGCTCTTCGCTCTGCCCTGCTCTACGTTTACGTGTACGGTGACGAGGCCGGCTGGTGCTTCCATCTTGATGGTGGTCACCGGCTCCTGTACCTCGACCATGCCGGTCTCTACCAGGATGGTGTTGGTCGCGATGGTGCCGTGGCCGCACATGTTATGGAAGCCCTCACCATGCATGAAGATGACGCCGATATCTGCTTCCGGCATCGTCGGCTGGGTCAGGATGGCACCGAACATGTCCTTGTGTCCACGCGGCTCCAGCATGATGGCCTTACGAAGATGGTCATAATGCTCGACGAAGTACTCTCTCTTCTCCGGGATGGTCTTTCCCACGAGGTTCGGGAAGCCGCCGACAACGAGACGTAACGGCTCACCCATGGTGTGCGACTCGACTGTGTAAATGTTACGAACACTTCTCATGATGTCCTCCTATGACATGTAAATGATAGATAAGTGCTTAAAAATTCGTTTTAACCGACCACCATGAACAGGTAATGTGCGAAAACACCCGCAGCGATACCAGCGATGGTGTGTGAAATCAGGGCCTGTGGGATCAGCTTTCTGGCATGCAGTGCATCCATGATGGAGATATGTGTGCTGAGGTATCCACTCCAGGTAACGCCGATCGCCGTGTATACCGCGATCTCGTTCGGGCCGACGGCACCACTCTCGATGAGTGCCGGGGTCATACCCATCGCCGCACCTACCGCACCGAGTGCTGTGATCGGGAATGCGATGGCTGCGCCATCCTTGAATCCGAACAGAAGATTCGTAACCGGTGCGATCAGATTTCCGAGCTTCGGAAGAACCGCGACACCCTCATACGCTGCGCCGGTATAAGCGGCAACGCCATCGACGGAGCCAGGTCCGAAGGTCAGGATCATGATCAGCGTACAGATACAGAGAACGCCCGGTGTCGTTGCGAAACCGATCTGCCATCCGAGCTTTCCGCCCTCCAGCATTGCATCCATCGCACGTGCGAATACAGACTTCTTTTCCTTGACTTCCTCCGCTTCTGCCTTTGCAGCCGGTGCGCCCTCCTTCATGAGCGGCTCTGCCTGCTGCTGCATCTCCTCCCAGGTGCCTTCCTTGATGTAGTGACGCTTCGACATCGAGAGGAAAAGACGTGTGCTGACGATACCGCCGACCAGAGTGGCCACGAGGCCGACACCGACGGCCGGAACGTACTCACTGCCGAGACCGATCATAAACGCGGTAACGATGATACCCATTCCGAAGGTAGTACCGAGGTTACAGAGTGCAGGCACCTGATACTTCTTGAAGTAAGGTGCGGTCTTCGTATCCTCTGCGAGTGCGACGGCTGCAGGGTTGTCGGATAAGAAGGTGGTAACGACGCCCAGAGAAGCGGCGCCAGGTAAGCCGAAGAGCGGACGCATCAGCGGAGAAAGAACCTTCTCAGCGAGTGCAACAACACCGAACTCGGACATCAGTGTGCCGACGGCACCCATGATACAGCAGACAGATACGATGTAGAGAACTGTCTCAAGTAAGAGATGGTACGCGGTCTGCATGATGGTCTTGAACATAGGACCTACGCCCATGATATTTCCCAGGATACAGAGCGAACCGATCAGCACGATCAGGAACACAAAGGTTTCAACGCCATATCCAGGCTTCTTGTTTTCTTTCTGATTTGACATGTAAAATGCCCTCCTAAAGTCATCTTTTTTCCGGGCCAGCTGCGCTCGCCCACCACGTATCTTTCTCGCGATAAAAGACACTCTGGTTCATTTTCACGTTCCCCCTTGACAGTTTCACGATGCTCTCGAAAATTTTCCGGAATTCATTTTCGTTCTGACATTGTTAATAAACTATCATTAACTGTATCTTAACACAACTTTCCCGAAAAGCAATACTTATGTTGCATATATGATAATTCTTTTGCTCTGTACTAATTTCTTGCGTAAAATTGTACATTATTTTTTCTTTTCGTGAAATTATATACAAACCGTGAGATTAAGGCTACAAACCACCATCTTAAGAATTTCCAAGGGGCTGCCCCCATAAAAAATCAAAAAAAGAGATGCCCGGCAAAGGCATCTCTTAAAATTCGTATAGTATCCGACAGGGCTGAACCATCGCCCTGGCGGAATGGTGATGATATTTTCTCACGAAGTGAACCACCCCGCCTAAACTCGCAAGCGAGTTATAGGCGAGGGTTTCCCATCAAAATGAATATTCCTGGTAGCTGTCGTCCGCGGTGTTGTAGCGGAGTGTGCCGTACGCGCAGCTTTCGTTCAGGCTGCCGTCGTCACCTTTCGTGTAGTGAACGCCGGAGAAACCAACGCGGTTCGCGCCCGGGTTCGAGAGGCGGTAGCCGTCCTCGCGGAAGAGCTCTGTCGCGCCACTGCCATCGAAACGGTAGATGAGACTGGTGCTGTCGGTCTGCCGGGTGGCACTGAGTCCACCTTGATTCGCACCGGCGTCTGCCGCATAGGCTGCCGCGCTGTGGGTTCCGGAGAAAAGTGAAGTCCCGGAGGCTGCACTCCCCGCCGTTGTGCCGTCATCTTTCCAGTAGACCGTCGCCGCAAGCTGAAGTCCCGCATCACTCTCGAGCGTCATGAGCTTCGCGCCGGTCACCACCGGGGCACGCATGCTGTCGAAGGTATAAACCTGCTCGCCGTTCGCAAACCACCAGCTGAGCGTATAGTCGGTGCCGCTGCCGAAGCGCATCGCGTCGCCACTGTCCCCGCTTCCATCCGGCGCGTCATAGATCGCACTCCAGTCGCTCGCCGTCGTCTCCTTCGGCGGCGTACAGTGCAGGCTGAGCGCGACGAGATCACGCACGCCGTCCCCGTCGAAATCCGCATAGAGGTAGTCGGCAATGCTGTCGTCCGTCACGTCGTGGATCTGCGCCAGCAGCTGCTTCGCCGTATAGGCGCGCGGCTTCGTCGGCTCCGCACTGGTCGTTTCCTCCGGATCTGTGGCTGCCC
>OQVT01002470.1_pt1 | contig 11898 bp, 11 predicted proteins | sample 1691561 | NCBI WGS metagenome assembly OQVT01 (sample SAMN03418260, study PRJEB22391) | human gut metagenome | biome: human-gut; feature: organic feature; material: feces | host: Homo sapiens | place: Tanzania | collected 2013-01 | reverse complement strand
AGAAATACAACAGCAAACGAGAGGTGGGCAGTCATATGGAAAAGAAACTTACATTTAAAGACTACATCAAGAGTCTGGGACCCGGTGCTATCATGGCAGCGGCTATCATCGGACCGGGAACGGTAACTACCGCATCTACACAGGGTGCAAGCTACGGATACGAGAGCCTCTGGCTTATCCTTCTTGCGTGCGTTATCGCATATTTCTTCCAGGAACCGGGAGCAAGGATCGCACTTGGATGTAAGACGGATGCGATGACGGGTATCAGAACACATCTTGGAAAGGGATGGTCCGGATTCCTTTATATAGTTATCCTTGTCGGCTCTATCGCATTCCAGGCAGGAAACCTTTCAGGCGCAAGCATGGGACTTACATATCTTATACCGGGAACAACCAACATTCTTTGGACGATCGTTGTTTCGGTATTTGCACTTGTTATAGTTTTGCTTAGAAGATACAACGTTATCGAGAATATAAACCAGGTGCTTATCATAATGATGGTTGCTGCATTTGTTATAACAGCACTCACATGCGGAGCAAATCCGGGAAAAATGCTTTCCGAAGGCTTCTCATTCAAGATCCCGGGAGGAAATGCAACACTTGCATTATCGCTCCTTGCAACAACCGTTACTCCGAACCTTGTCCTTGGATACTCGGCATTCCTGAGCAAAAAATACAACGGACAGGACTTTTCGGAGACAGCACTTAAGAATGCGATCAAGACAAACCGTTTCGGCCTTGGCTTCAACATGGTAGTGACATTCCTTATAACAGGATCTATCATCGTATGTTCGGCAACACTCCTTCATCCACAGGGAATAGAGATCAAGTCTGCAGCTGATATGGCGGTACAGCTTACACCTATACTCGGACAGTTCGCAGGAGTATTCTTCTCAATAGGATTGTTTGCAGCAGCATTTTCATCTGTTATCTACCAGATATCACTTCACAGCCTGCTCCTTCCGAGAGCATTCGGCGTAAGCGATGATGAAAAGGCACCGCATAATGTAGCAGTAACGATTTTGGTATTCATCGTGCCGATCATACTTGTAGCGCTTCTCGGAAGCTCGCCTACACAGCTTATAATCACGGCACAGGCACTTAACGGTGTAGCTCTTCCGCTTGTATTTATCCTTTGCTGGGTACTTTGCAACCAGAAGAAGTTTATGGGCAAATATAAAAACAACATTGCACAGAACATCGTTTTCGGAGCAGTTACTATCCTTACGGTATTCTTTGCACTCAATACTATAATCAACAGCGTTATTCCGAAGATCATCGGAGCATGATTTTGATATCATTTATACGATATAAAGGGGCATAAACAAAAATGAAAAAACAAGTATTGGAACGCGTAGACGCCAACAGAGAAAAGATGATCAGGCTGGTTTCCGACATGGTAAAGATACCGAGTGTCAGCGGAAACGAAGCTGAGCTTGCAAAATTCCTTGTTGCTTATTGTGTAAACCTGGGCTTCGAATGTGAGATCGACAGACACGGAAATTTCTTTGCATATATCAAAGGCAAAAATCCGGGAAAGAGACTCATATTCAACAGCCACCTCGATACAGTTGAGGTAGGAGAGGGCTGGAGTGTCGATCCGTATTCGGGAAAGATCGAGCCCGACAAGATCTGGGGACGCGGAAGCACGGACTGTAAGGCAGCTATCGGTGCACAGATAATGGCAGCGCTGGCAGTAAAAGAAGCAGGTGCCGATTTTGACGGTGAGATCTGTCTTATGTATCCTGTTGAAGAAGAAGTCCAGAACGTTCAGAGAAAGGGTACTTACCTTGCTCTTATGGACGGCTTTACAGGCGACTTTGCAGTAAACGGAGAGGATACCGATCTTCATGTATGTCTTGCATGTGAGGGTATGCTGGAAGTTAAGATAACTACTCACGGAGTGGGAGCTCACGGTGCAACACCCGAGCAGGGAAAGAATGCCATTGCGATGATGTGCAAGGTAGTAGAGGAGCTCAATAAGATCGTTCCGGGAACAAATGAATACACAGGAAGCGGATCTATAAATCCGGGTGTTATCGAGGGCGGCTGCAGATCAAGTGTAGTTCCCGATACATGCGTGCTCAAATGCTCACGCTTTATAGTACCGGGTGAAAGCGGACAGCTTTTCGTGGATCAGATCAATGAGATATTCGAAAAGCTCAAAAAAGAGGATCCTGATTTCAAGGCTGATGTTGAGCTTACTTACGATTCCAATCCGTCTATAGTAGAAAAGGATTCTCCTATCGTAAAGGCTATAATGGACGCTCATACCGATATCGGCAAGGATTGTCCTCTGTACGGAACTCCGCAGCATGACGATGCAGACTTCCTTACAAATATCGCTCATATCCCGACTGTACTTTACGGACCGGGAACAGGCGTGCTTGCTCACATGCCTGATGAGTATGTTAAGATCTCTGAGCTTGAAGAGGCTGCAAAGGTCTATGCAATGACGATATTAAATATTTTAAAATGATCATAACCAAAAAGCAGCACAGGGTCTTCCGTATGGCGGATCCTGTGTTGACGTAAAAAAGGAGTGTGGGGGCTTGAAGAAAACCATCAAAGTAGCGATAGTCGGATTCGGATACATGGGTAAGATGCATTCCATGTGTTATGACAACATCAAGTATTACTACAACAGCGATATTGATGTGGAATTATACGGCGTCGTTTCATCAAAGAAGCCGGAAGAGCTTCCGGTAAAGTTCACAAAGTATTTCAAGGATGTAGATGAAATGCTTGCGGACGAAAACGTAGATGCAGTCGATATCTGTTCGCCTAACTACATGCATAAGGAAATACTCGAAAAGGCGATCATGGCAAACAAGTACATTTATTGTGAGAAGCCGCTTACAACGGATATCGAAAGTGCGGAAGAGATAAGAAAGCTTATCGAGGAAACAGGTTATAAAAAGGCAAACCGTGTCACCTTCGAATATCGTTTTGTACCAGCAGTCATGCGTGCAAAGCAGATAATCGATGAAGGCGGTATCGGAAAGATCATACATTTTGCTTTCAGATACTACGGCTCGGAATTCCTCGACCCGAACAGGCCTATAAGCTGGCAGTCTACAAAGGAATTGTCGGGAGGCGGTGTTTTATATGCACTTGGAACACATTCCATAGACCTTATCAGATATCTTATAGGAGATCTCGATACGGTATTTGCACAGAAGTATACGCATTTCAAGAAAAGACCTTTAAAAGAGGATCCTTCTAAAATGCAGGATGTAGGTATCGAGGATATCGTAAATGCACAGTTTACCGCAAAGAGCGGAGCTGTCGGAACCCTTCTGTTATCACAGGTGGCAGCGGGTGCCGGAACTGATTTTACTTTTGAAATATACGGAGAAAAGGGTGCGCTTAAGTTCGATCACGGAAATGCAAACTTTATCTCTTATTATAATAACGAACTGCCGAAGGATCCGATAGGAGGACTCGGCGGATACCAGATGATCGAGACTACCCAGAAGTACGGAGGAGAAGCAGTATTTCCGCCTGCAAGGGTAACGATCTCATGGAGCAGATACCATATAGCGAGTGTTTATGATTTCCTTCATGCCGTGGCAGAGGATAAGGAATCGGCACCGGGACTTATGGATGCTTACAAGGTACAGCAGATAACGGATGCCATATACAGGTCATCCGAAAGCGGAAAAGTAGAAAAAATAGGATAGGAGCAGCATAAAATGAAAGATCTGGAAATGCTTCACGGAGCATTGAATCTTGTAAAAGTTAATGCAGGCCTGAAACCTGAAGAAAAAGCATTGATCGTGTGTGATACTGAAAATATAGATATTGCAAAGGTGCTCGCATATGCGGTAAAGAGTGTCGGAGCCGAATACAGCATCTGTATAATGGAGCCCCGCTCAACACACGGAGAGGATCCTACGGAAGCGATATCAAAGGCTATGCTCGGAGCAGATGTAATATTTGCACCGACAAAGTTCTCTCTTTCACATTCCATGGCAAGGATCCATGCAAATGAAAACGGTGCACGTTTTATAAGTATGCCTGACTATACAAGGGATATGATGAAGGGCGGAGCCCTTGATGCAGACTTTCTTGAGATATACAAAAAGGTACAGAAGTTAAAAGACATACTGACAAATGCCGATAAGATACATATCACCACAAAGGCCGGAACGGATATACATATCCACGCAGAGGGCCGTATCGGAAATGAGGTTTCCGGTGTATGCCGCACAAGCGGAACATGGGGATCACCTCCGAATATCGAAGTAAATGTTTCACCTATCGAGCATCTTACACAGGGCAAGGTCGTTGTTGACGGAAGCATCCCTATGCCGGAGATAGGAGTTGTAACACAGCCTGTAGTCCTTACAATAGAGGACGGCTGCATCACTAGGTTCGAGGGCGGAAAGGAAGCCGAAATATTCAAACAGCTCCTTAAGATAGATGAAAATCCTAACAACAAGGTGCTTGCGGAGTTCGGTATCGGAATGAATGACAAGGCAACCTTAAAGGGCTCAATGCTTGAGGATGAGGGAGCATACGGAACATGCCACTTCGGATTCGGACACAATGCGGATCAGGGCGGTGTAAATGAGGCATCCGTGCATATAGACTGCGTATATCAGGCAGCTACCGTTGATATAGACGGCAGGATCGTTATCAAGGACGGAGAGCTTCAGGAAATATAATTAAGACAAAGCCGCACCTGCGGAGAATGGAGAATATAAGTTATGAAAAAGAATATAATGCTGATGGCAGGACCTACAGCTATACCCGAACGCGAGATAAAGGCTATGGATCGCCAGATCATTTTCCACAGATCAAAGGAATTTGAGGATATAACAAAAGAGCTCAATGAAAATTTAAAGAAGGTCTTCAAAACAAAGCAGGACGTAATGGTACTTACAGGCTCCGGAACGGCTGCTATGGAGGCAACTATCCAGAACTGCTTCTCACCGGGAGATGAGGTTATCGCTACTGTTATCGGTGTATTCAGTAAGAGAATGGCTGATATGGCTGAAGCTTACGGACTCAATGTTATCCGTATCGAGAAACCGAACGGTGAGGCCGTAATGGTAGAAGATGTACTTTCCAAGATGACTGACAAGACAAAGGGAGTATTCGTTGTCCATAATGAAAGTGCGACAGGTGTTACAAATGATATTCAGGCTTTCGGAGAGGCATTAAAGGACACAGATGCACTTCTTTGTGTAGATACGGTCAGTGGTATAGGTGCTATTGATTTTGCGTTTGATGACTGGCATGTGGACGTTGCTTTCGCAAGCTCACAGAAGGCTCTTATGGGTGCGCCGGGAACAGCGGTTATCTGCCTGAGCGAAAAGGCATGGAAGGCAAATGAGACATCAAAATTCCCTAAATTCTATTTTGATCTTAAGCTTGCAAGAGATTTCGGAGTTAAGGGACAGCATCCGTGGACACCTGCCATATATGCGATCATCGGTCTTAACGAGAGCGTAAAGATGATATGCGAGGAAGGCATCGACAATGTTATAGCAAGAAATACAAAGCTTTCCGAAATGGTAGTAAAAGGTCTTGAGAAGCTGGGACTCCATATATATGCAAAGGATCCTGTATATGCTTCAAAGGCAGTAAATACATTCTATTATGAAAAAGCACCTCAGTTTGTTGCAAAGCTTAAAGAGGATTACGGAATACAGATATACAACGGTCAGGCAGATCTTTTCGATACTACATTCCGTGTAGGAACGATGGGATATGTTGCCGAGACTGATATTGCAGCATTTTTGTATGCTGCTGAGCAGGTTATAAACGAACTTCAATAATAAACGGAAGGTAGACTAAGATGGATTATATTACAGAAAAATTTGCTAAACTTGGTGTTGACAGTGCACCCGGACAGGAGCTTCGTCAGAATGTGAGCAACCTGAAGATGATCGGTGATAAGATCGAAGGGGTACCGGTTGATTTTTCACACGGCGATGTAGACGCGTTTATTCCTACACCGGGATGTTTTGAAGCCTTTACAAAAGGATTTGAAAAAGGCGGATGTCAGGCATACACAGAGTATAGAGGAAAAGATTTTATACGCGAGCAAGTAGCAGCTGATCTGGCAGCATTTACCGGTGCCCCTGTAAATGCTGCCGATGAGCTCATCCTTACACCGGGTACACAGGGAGCGTTGTTCCTTGCTATGGGTTCGATGATAGGAAGAGGAGACAAGGTTGCTATCGTAGAGCCTGATTACTTTGCAAATAGAAAGCTTGTAGAATTTTTCGACGGAGAGCTTGTTCCGATCGAGATGGATTATATGAAGAGCACTCAGGAGGCAGGTCTCAACCTTGATCAGCTCGAGGAGGGCTTCAAGAACGGGGTAAAACTCTTCCAGTTCTCAAATCCTAATAACCCTACAGGTGTTATTTATTCACATGATGAAATCGTTGCTATCGCTAAGCTTGCCGAGAAATACGGTGCATCGGTTATCGTAGACGAGCTTTATTCAAGACAGATATTTGACAACCATCCATACACTCATTTAAGAGCTCAGAATATCGTAAATCCTGAAAACCTGATCACGATAATCGGACCTTCAAAGACCGAATCCTTAAGCGGTTTCCGTCTCGGTGTGGCATTTGGTTCATCAAAGATCATAACAAGAATGGAAAAGCTTCAGGCTATAGTTTCTCTTAGATGTGCAGGCTATAACCAGGCTGTATTTTCAACATGGTTCCATGAGCCTGAAGGCTTCATGAAGGAAAGGGTTGCAGCTCATCAGGCAATAAGAGACGATCTCCTTACTCTCTTTAACAGCAAGGAAGGCATCACTGTCCGTCCTACAGAGGGCGGAAGCTACATCTTCCCGAGAGTAGAGGGTCTTATCCCTGACATCAAGGACTTTACAAAGATCCTCAGGATGCAGGCAGCTGTTACGGTTACACCGGGTACCGAATTCGGACCTCAGTTTACAGACTGCTTCAGACTCAATTTCTCGCAGGATCCTAAAAAGGCACATGATGCTATCGTAAGAACATTACAGATAATAGACCGATACAGATAATATTGCGTTACAGATAAGGGATACATAAGATGAAAAACGTAGGATTTTTAGGATGCGGAAAGATCGGCAGGACTATGATGGACGACATCATCGAAAACGGTGTTCACAAAGTAGTCTTTGTCCAGGATCCGTTTTATACAGCAGAGAATGCTTCGTATGAGATCACAAAAAAGGCAGGAGAAGAGCTTCTTTCAAAAACAGACCTTGTCATTGAAGCTGCGATGGCAAGTGTTCTTAAGGAAAACTTCGATGATATCATTAAATACTGTGACCTTATGGTCTTTTCGGTAACTGCATTTTCTGATGACGAGTTTTACAGACATGCCGTTGAAATGGCAAAGAAATACAAAAGGACGATATATCTTCCTCACGGAGCTATCTTAGGCGTAGACGGAATCGCCGACGGCAGGGCCATAATCAAGAACGTAACTATAGTTACGACAAAAAGCCCTAAGAGCCTTGGTCTTGATTCCGATAAGCTTGAGGTGGTATATGAGGGAAGTACAAGAGGAGCCTGCAGTGCATTTCCTAGAAATGTAAATGTCCATGCAACAGTGGCACTTGCGGGTATCGGATTTGACAGGACATGCTCTAAGATAATCGCTGATCCTTCTGTCAATACAAATGCACATGTTATCCATGTGGAGGGAGAGGGCATTGACTTCGAGATCCATGTAAGCAGCACGGCAGGAGGCGCGGTAACCGGAAAATATACACCTTATTCAGCTGTGGCAAGTATGCATAAAGTTTTGGGAGATCATACAGAGTTCAGATTCGTATGAGAAAGGACAGACAATGAACGTAGCGGAAATACTTGTAAAATGTTTGGAAAACGAAGGCGTAAAATACATATACGGCATTCCGGGAGAAGAAAACCTCGATGTGATGAACGCACTCAGAGATTCATCGATACAGTTCATCACTGTGCGCCATGAGCAGGGAGCTGCATTTATGGCGGATGTATACGGAAGACTTACGGGAAAAGCCGGAGTCTGTCTGTCTACACTCGGACCGGGAGCCACTAACCTTATGACGGGTGTTGCCGATGCAAACTCCGACGGAGCACCGCTTGTTGCACTTACGGGACAGGTCGGTACCGAGCGTATGCATCTGACGACACATCAGTTCCTTGATCTTGTTGAGATGTTTAAGCCTGTTACAAAGAGGAGTAAGCAGATCATAAAGCCGGATACGGTAAACGAGATCGTGCGTATTGCCTTTAAATATGCACAGAGCGAAAAGCCAGGAGCTGCCCATATCGATCTTCCGTGTGATATAGCAGGCATGGAGGTCCCTGAGGGAGATGCCACGGCACCTATAAAGCAGGCACAGAAGCATGTTGAATATGCGGATTTTGAAAATATAGAGGATGCTGCGGCACTTATATTCAAATCCGAAAGGCCTGTTATCCTTGCAGGACACGGTGCGGTAAGAGGAAATGCTGCAAAGGCTATCAGAAGATTTTCACATGATCTCAAGATACCGGTAGTAAATACAATGATGGCAAAGGGCATTGTTGCGGATGACAGCCCGTATTCGATGTGGACAGTCGGTCTTCCTCAGGATGACTACCAGAACGTTATATTAAAAGAGGCGGACCTCGTTATTACGGTAGGCTATGACCTTGTTGAGTTTGCACCGCGTAAATGGAATGCGGATAACAATCACAGGATCATCCATATCGACACAAGAGGAAACCACATCAACAAGCTTTATCAGCCTGACATAGAGGTTATCGGAGACCTTTCTGATTCTCTTGACAGGATACTTAAGCGTTGCGGAAGAACAAAGGAAAACAAGCGCTTTGCAGATATAAAGAGTAAGATGGAGGCCGAATACAGAAGCTTCAAGGATGATATGAGCTTCCCGATGAAGCCGCAGAAGATCCTCTATGACATCCGTCAGGAGATGGAAAGAAATGACATACTCATATCGGATGTAGGTGCGCACAAGATGTGGATAGCCAGACATTACCGCTGCTACGAGCCGAATACATGTATAATATCAAACGGATTCGCTTCTATGGGAATCTCGGTTCCGGGAGCTATCTCGGCAAAGCTTACGTTCCCGGATCGAAAAGTACTTGCGGTAACAGGTGACGGCGGATTTATGATGAATTGCCAGGAGATAGAAACAGCCGTAAGGCTTAAGATACCTTTTGTTACGGTGATATTCCACGATGACAGCTATGGTCTTATAAAGTGGAAAGAGCAGGACAAATTCGGAGAGGATTTCTTCGTTGATTTCTCTAATCCGGATTTTGTAAAATTCGCTGAAAGCATGCATGCTGCAGGCTACAGGGTAACAAGTGCGGAGGAGTTCCCGGCAATACTTAAGGATGCTTTTGCACAGGACAGACCTGCGATAATAGACTGTCCTGTAGATTACGGCGAGAACACAAAGCTTACGGGATATCTTAAGGGACTTTGCGAAGAACTCAAAGAAGAGGCAGAAGAGAAATGAACCCATAAATTATCATGCGCCTGAAAAAGGAAAAACGTTCCTGAGTTTTATAAATACTGCCGTAAATCTCATTACAGCAGCACTGGTGATATTTGCAGTATTCATGATAAGAAAAAGAAAGAAAAAGCAAGGTTAAAACAACAGATGTTTGAAAAGATGGAGAGTGACGAAGAGTCATGCTCCATCTTTTTCGCTATACCTTGGAAAAATCCTGCTTTTGAGTTAAACTGTCACTTGAGACAAAATTGAGATAGTACATGATCAGAGGATAAAAATGGCAGTAAATGAATTTGAAAGATTTAAGGATATAGTGGCAAAGCTTCGTTCAGAGGAGGGCTGTCCGTGGGACAGGGCACAGACACACGAAAGTCTCAAGCCTACCTGTATAGAGGAGGCAGCAGAGGTTATCTGTGGGATAAATATATTAAGTGAGACCGGGAATGCGGATAATCTCAAGGAGGAGCTCGGGGATCTTCTGATGCAGGTGGTGATACACGCACAGATAGCGCAGGAAGAAGGCCTTTTTACGATGGATGACATTATAAGAGGCATCAGTGAGAAGATGATAAGGAGACATCCGCATGTATTTCATAAGCCGGTCGTGGATAAGGACGGAAAAGAGCTGACGAGCTGGGATGATATAAAAAGATTTGAAAAAGAGGGAAAGGAATGGACGGATGAATATCTTCCGGGTGCATTCGAGGAAGCCAAGGAACTTATAGAACGGGCAAAGAAGAGAAAGGGCTATAAGTAAGGCATATGGAAAAATACGGGGAATTATTCGAAAGGCTTTCACGCTCGAAGTTCAGGAGCGGCTTTGCGCTTAAGGAAAAGGATATAGAATATATAAATAAAAAGGGTTTAGAGACCATAAGAGAGCACGCCTATGATTTCATAGGAAAGAGGCTTGCGCCTGCATTTATCCAAAATGACGGAAAGCAGACACCGTGGAGAGGTCATCCTGTGTTTATCGCACAGCATGCGACAGGTTGTTGCTGCAGGGAGTGCCTGTATAAGTGGCACAGGATTCCAAAGGGCAAAGAGCTCACTAAGCTGCAGCAGGATTATGTCGTTGATGTTATAATGACATGGATAGAACGCAGAATGAAGACAGATAATTAAAATAACGGTGTTGCGGTAATAACAGTTTTTTGCTATAACGTAGTAGACAATAATTTAGCAGCATGGAGGAACATATGCTTACATTAGATAAATTTGAAGAAGCAGCCGAAACAGTCAAAAGGGTCACAAGGGAAACGAAGCTCATATACAGTGAGTATTTAAGCCAGACGACCGGAAACAAGGTTTATTTGAAGCCTGAGAACATGCAGCTGACAGGTGCATATAAGTTAAGAGGAGCATATTATAAGATCAGTACACTCAGTGAAGAGGAAAGAGAGAAAGGTCTTATAACAGCATCTGCCGGAAACCATGCACAGGGTGTTGCGTATGCAGCAAAGGCCTATGGTGCAAAGGCAGTCATTGTAATGCCTACGACTACACCGCTTATAAAGGTGGAAAGGACAAGGAGCTACGGTGCGGAGGTTGTTCTTTACGGAGATGTTTACGATGAGGCATGTGCCCGTGCATATGAGCTTGCTGAGGAAAACGGATATACATTCATCCATCCGTTTGATGATCTTGCGGTAGCAACCGGTCAGGGAACTATCGCAATGGAGATATTCCAGGATCTTCCTCTTGTTGAATATATACTCGTACCTATCGGAGGAGGCGGACTTGCAACAGGTGTTTCAACGCTTGCAAAGCTTCTTAATCCGAATATCAAGGTAATAGGAGTGGAGCCTGCAGGAGCAAGCTGCATGAAGGCTTCGTTCGAAAAGGGAGAGGTTGTTACGCTTCCTGATATAAATACAATCGCAGACGGTACGGCGGTAAAGAGACCGGGAGAAAAGATATTCCCGTACATAAAAGAAAATCTGGATGAGATTATAACCGTAGAGGACAATGAGCTTATTGTAGCTTTCCTCGATATGGTTGAAAACCACAAGATGATAGTCGAGAACTCAGGACTTCTTACTGTTGCGGCGCTTAAGCATCTGGATTGCCGTGATAAAAAGGTTGTATCTATACTGAGCGGCGGAAATATGGACGTTATAACGATGTCTCAGGTCGTTCAGAACGGACTTATCGCAAGAGACAGGATATTTACGATCTCGGTTCTTCTTCCCGACAAGCCGGGTGAGCTTTCAAAGGTTGCTGATATAATCGCACGTGAAAGAGGAAATGTTGTAAGACTTGAGCATAACCAGTTCTACAGCATAAACAGAAATGCAGCGGTTGAGCTTATAATCACTCTTGAGTCATTCGGAACAGATCATAAGAACAAGATAATAGCTGCATTAAGAAACAGCGGATATAAGCTTAAGCAGGTAGCGGGAAGGCTTTGATCGCTATAT
>OQVT01002468.1_pt1 | contig 11900 bp, 13 predicted proteins | sample 1691561 | NCBI WGS metagenome assembly OQVT01 (sample SAMN03418260, study PRJEB22391) | human gut metagenome | biome: human-gut; feature: organic feature; material: feces | host: Homo sapiens | place: Tanzania | collected 2013-01 | reverse complement strand
ATGAGTTCGAGAAAGGGCGAATTATGGTAATACAGGAAAATCTTGGGATTCTTGATAAACTGAAAATTTTAAGTGATGCAGCGAAGTATGATGTGGCCTGCACATCAAGCGGGACCAAACGAAAGGGCAGCGGCACAGGAATCGGGAATTGTGTGGAAGCCGGTATCTGTCACAGCTTTTCGGCGGATGGCAGGTGTATTTCTCTTTTGAAAATTCTGCTGACCAACGAGTGTGTCTATGACTGCAAGTACTGTATCAACCGATGCAGTAACGATGTGCCGCGTGCCACATTTACGCCGGAAGAGGTCTGTCAGCTGACGATCGAGTTTTACCGGCGTAATTATATAGAAGGATTATTTTTAAGTTCCGGTGTACTGCAAAATCCGAACTACACGATGGAGCTTCTTTATCAGACACTCTGTCTGCTTCGTACGAAGTACCATTTTGAAGGATATATCCATGTAAAAGCGATTCCGGGGGCTTCGCCGGTTCTGATTGAAAAGACCGGTTATCTGGCGGACAGGATGAGTGTCAATCTGGAGCTTCCGACAGCGGAAGGACTGAAAAAGCTGGCACCGCACAAGAGCCGCAGGACGATCCTTGCACCGATGCGGCAGATCCAGACCATGCGGCAGGAAAACCAGTATGATCTGACGGTATATCACCGGAGTTCGCGGTTTGTGCCGGCAGGACAGAGTACGCAGATGATCATAGGAGCTTCCGGAGAAAGTGATTATGAAATCGTTTCTGTGGCAGAATCACTTTACCGGCGTTTTGAACTGAAACGTGTTTTTTACTCTGCCTTTGTACGGGTGAACGAGGACAGTCTTCTTCCTGCATTGCCCGGAGGGCCGCCTCTTCTCCGGGAGCACCGGCTTTATCAGGCGGACTGGCTTCTGCGTTTTTACGGCTTCCGGGCCGAGGAGCTGCTGGATGAAAAGACCCCCTCCTTCGATCCCCGGCTGGACCCCAAATGCTGCTGGGCCTTGCGGCGTTTTTGGGCATCGGCATCTGGGGGGGCGTTCCCTCCGAGCGGCTTTTCAGCGGTGTATTCACCCTGCTTTTTGCGGCCAGCGCCGGCTTTATCCTGTATAAGGTCAATCAGCGTCAGCCGAGGCTGCCCAAGGGCGTGTGCATTCTGTACATAGTCCTGGGAGTGTCGCTGATCCTGGCGGGCATCCTGATCCTCTTGACCCTGGGCGAGGAAGCGCCTCCGGAGGCGGCGGACTACTGGTTCATCGGCTGCACCCTTCTGGGCGGCGATGTTCTCTTAGGTCGCGTCCTGCGCCAAAAGAAGGGAATGCAAAAAAAGTGATTCGGAATCGCCTTATCCCTAAAGCCCCAGAGCTTACCTTGCCGCGCGAATTTCCGCACAATATAGCGAAAAGATTTTTACCAAAAATTAGACAATTCGCCAAAATGATATTATTTTCACAAAGACGCTGTTTTTTGCTGATTCCCGGTGCTATAATGTAAAAAAGTGCTTTTGGCAAAGCACAGGAGACTTGGAGGAGAAAAGATATGGATTACAAAGAGATATACCGGCAAAAACTTATTACGGCGGACGAGGCGGTGAAGGTCATCAAGTCCGGTGACTGGGTGGACTACGGCTTCTGCGCCATCCATCCCCGGGTGCTGGACGAGGCCCTGGCCCGGCGGGCCCCGGAGCTGGAGGATGTGAAGGTCCGAGGCGGCATCAGCCTGTGGAAGCCGGCCATTTTTGACATTGAGGACCCCGTTCACCACATTATTTTCAATTCCCACCACATGAGCGCGGTGGAGCGTCACCACATTGCCAGCGGCGCGGGCTTCCACGAGCCCATGCGCTATTCCGAGCTGCCCCGGTACTATACCGACCACATTACCCCCCCGGATGTGGCCATGTTCCAGGTGACGCCCATGGATAAGCACGGCTACTTCAACTTCGGCCTCTCTGCCTCCCATCTGCGGGCCGTTATTGAGAAGTCCAAAGTGGTCATCGTGGAGGTCAACAAGAATATGCCACGGTGTCTGGGTGGCTTTGACAACTGCATCCATGTTTCCGAGGTGGACATGATCGTGGAGGGGCGCAACGACCCCATGGGCATCCAGCCCTCCAACCCCGCCACCGAGGTGGATAAGGCCGTGGCCAAGCTCATCGTGGAGCAGATCCCCAACGGCGCCTGCCTGCAGCTGGGCATCGGCGGCATGCCCAACACCGTGGGCGCTATGCTGTGCGAGTCTGACCTGAAGGATCTGGGTGTACATACGGAGATGTATGTGGACGCCTATGTGGACCTGGCCCTGGCGGGCAAGGTGACGGGTATGTGCAAGAATCTGGACCGGGGCCGCCAGGTGTACGCTTTCGCCGCCGGAACCCAAAAGCTCTACGACTATCTGGACGATAACCCCGCCTGCATGGCTGCGCCCATCAGCTATACCAACGATGTGCGCACCGTGGCGGCACTGGATAATTTCATTTCTATTAATAACGCCGTGGATGTGGACCTGTATGGCCAGGTGAACGGCGAGACGGCGGGCATCAAGCAGATCTCCGGCGCAGGCGGCCAGCAGGACTTCGTTTTGGGTGCGTATCTGTCCAAGGGCGGCAAGAGCTTCATCTGCCTGTCCTCTACCCATAAAAATAAGGACGGGAGCCTGGCCTCCCGCATCCGGCCCACCCTGCAGACCGGCTCCGTGGTCACGGATACAAGAGTGAATACCATGTATGTGGTTACGGAATACGGCTGCGTATGTCTCAAGGGCCTCAGCGTCTGGGAGCGGGCGGAAAAGCTCATCTCCATCGCGCATCCCGACTTTAGGGAGGAGCTGATCCGGGAGGCCGAAAAGCAGAAGATCTGGTATCCCCACAATAGAAGGTAAACCAAAGCTCAGCAGGGGCGGACGGCGCTGTCCGCCCCCTTTTCCTGTGCGCAGGCTGCACTCTACCGCCGGTCGGTTGCCGGCAGCCCACTCTACCGCTATCATAAGATCGAGGTGACGCCTATGAACAAACAGATCTTCGGCACATACATCGCCGAAAACCGAAAGCAGTTGGGCATGACCCAGGCGCAGCTGGCCGATAGGCTCCATGTGACGGATAAGGCCGTCAGCAAGTGGGAGCGGGGGCTGAGCTACCCCGATGTGACGCTGCTGGAGCCGCTGGCGGAGGCGCTTTCCGTCAGCATCGACGCTCTGCTGCGCTGCCGGATGCCTGCGGATGAGGGAAAGGAGCAGACGATGACAGAGGAAAGAAACAGCGAGCCTATCCAGACCGTGATGGAAATTTCCAAGGAAACGGTGCAGAAGAAAAAACACAGCAGCAAGCTGCTGGCGGCGGCGCTGGCCGTTGTGATCGCGGCGGCTAAGCTCTCCCCCGCCGGTTCGGTCGGTGTGCTGGTCATGCCCCGCGCGGTGCGGGAATATCGGGCGGCGCAGGAGGCGAAGCACCACCATGAGGTGAACTGCGCCAAGGTGGATTTGCTCTATGTGGAGCAGATGCCCGGCTCCGAAAATTCGGGGGAGTATATATGCGTCGTGGGATACGAGGGAAAGCTCCTGTATCTGCACTATGATGGCGGCCTGTCGGATAAGGAGCTGCTGCCTCCCGACACGTCCTGGGAGGATTCGGAAAATATCGGTTTACGCCCGGGCATTGAATGGACGCAAAGCTACCTGCGCTTTACCTATGACGACCGAACCGGCGGGGGAGAGCTTACCGGCATAGTGGGGCAGACTACGCAGACGGCGGTGCCGATTGTGGTGGACAATATAGAAACGGCGAAGCCCCTCTTTGGCCTGGAGAACACCTGTCTTATGCGGGAAGGGAAAGGGAATCTTTTATTTTACCGGCCTTCGGAGCATCAGGGTGGGGCAAGAACGCTCTATGATGCCAACATCATTTTTCGCCTGCCGAAGACGCTGGCCGACATCGGCTACACCATTGCCGACTGCGACGGGGACGGCGTCAACGAGCTGCTGGTGGAGACGGACTGGGACTATAAGCCTCTGGTGGCCTACGACTATGCGGACGGGCAGGTGACGAGTACATGGTATGACACCCTGCCCGACTGGGCGGCGGCTGTTTTCGGAGAATAATAAACTGAGCAGGCTCCCGATTTCCGTCGGGAGCCTGCTGTTGCATTTATGGCGGCGATATGTTACACTCAAGGCGGACGTTTATGCGGCTGACAGCCTATTAATCTGTTGGCAGCAGCCGCCTAAAATGTTAACTTTTCGGTGGTGTTTTCCGGAGGTAAGATCATGGGAAAATTGCTCGATAAAATTCGGGGTCTGCGGAAACCGGCCAGACCCTTCTGCACCACGGTGGTGGTGGCGGCGGGCCAATCCCGGCGAATGGGAAAGGACAAGCTGCTGCTGCCGCTGGGAGAGGGGACGGTGCTGGAGCATACCCTCCGGGCGGTGGACGCATCGGAGCGGACGGACGAAATTATTTTGGTGACAAGGGAGGACCTGCTGGTGCCTCTGGCGGAACTTTGCAAAGGGTGCGCCCTGCAAAAGCCTGTGAAGGTGATCCGGGGCGGCGAGACCCGGACGGAGTCGGTGATGGCGGGGGCCTTGGAGGCAGACCCCCGGGCGGAGCTGATTGCGGTACACGACGGGGCCCGTCCCCTGATTACGCCTGAGCTGTTTGACGCGGTGGTGGAGAGCGCCGGGGTGACGGGCGCCTCGGCCCCGGCGGTGCCCGAGCCCGCAAAATAGCCTCCGCCATCGGCACCGGCGGTGCCGGTGACGGACACCATTAAGGTGGCGGACGAGAACGGCATCGTGCGCTCTACACCGGAGCGGCAGACCCTCTTTGCGGTGCAGACGCCCCAGGTATTTCAGGCGGAGCTTTTGAAGGCGGCCCTGCAGTCGGCCCTCACCTGCGGGGCTGAGATCACCGACGACTGCTCTGCCGTGGAGCGGCTGGGCAAGCAGGTGCAGCTGGTGAGCGGAGACAGTGAAAACATTAAGATCACCCGCCCCATGGATCTGCCGATGGCGGAGGCTATTTTGCGGGCTCGGGAGGGGAGAGCATGACAAATTTGCGAATTGGACACGGGTACGATGTACATCGGCTGATGGCCGGACGAAGGCTGATTTTGGGGGGCGTGGACATCCCCTGGGAGAAGGGCTTGGAGGGCCATTCGGACGCGGATGTGCTGGTTCACGCGGTGATGGACGCCCTGCTGGGGGCGGCCGGGCTGGAGGACATCGGGAGCCTGTTTCCCGACAGCAGCGAGGAGTTTCGCGGCATTTCCAGCCTGGTGCTGCTGGAAAGGGTGGCCGGGGAGCTGGCAAAGCGGAGCATAACCGTGGTGAATGTGGACGCCACCGTTTTGGCCCAGGCGCCGAAGCTGGCCCCGTACCGGGCCCAGATGCGCGCCAATATCGCCGGGGCCCTGGGCATCGAGACGGAACAGGTGGGGGTGAAGGCCACCACCGAGGAGCACCTGGGCTTTACCGGCGACGGCAGCGGCATGGCGGCCCACGCGGTGGCGCTGGTGGAAAGAAGATAAAATAAGGGTTGACAAGTGAACTGTACTATGCGTATAATACGGTTAAGAGAACTGTATTATGCGTGTAGTACAATTTTTTTTAGGGAAGTGCGCTGCAAGACCGGGCGGGTCGTCCGGGAGGCCGACCCCTACGGAGGGTTGCAAGAAGTACGGTGAGGCGGGGCGTCGGGGACGCCGCCCCCTACGGAGAGCATTGCATGAAGTGCGGTACGGCGGGGCGATGTGGGCATCGGCCCCTACGGAAGCGTTACAAGAAATGCGCCGCAAGTCCTGGCGGGCGGGGTAGAACCCCGCCCCTACGGAGATTATTTGAAATTTTTAGATGGGAGGTGTGGGTACTGTGATTTCCTTTGAGGCATTTCGGAGTGTGGAGGGAATGCCGATCTATTTGCAGATGATCCGGTTCGTGAAGCAGGGCCTGGCGGCGGGACGGTTTTTGGATGGGGACGAGCTGCCGTCCCGGCGGCTGGTTTCGGCTACGCTGGCGGTGAATCCCAACACGGTACAAAAGGCCTACCGGCAGCTGGAGGAGGAGGGACTCATTCAGTCCCGACCCGGGGCGGGAAGCCACATTACGGCGTCACCTCAGCAGGTGGAGGATATACGACAGGAGCTGTTCCGCTCGGAGGTCCAGGAGACGGTGGCAGCTATGAAACGGATGGGCCTAAAAAAAGAGGAGGCCGTGGCGCTGCTGCGGCAGCTGTATGACGAGGAGGAGAGAGAATGAGTCGGTATATTTCGGTGCTGGGCCTGGCGGCCCGGAGCTGCTTTCTCAAGGGGCTGGCGATAATGGTCGTGTCGGTGCTGCTGTCGGGCCTGCTTCTCTATCTGCTGCCGGAGGGCGTGGAGAGGGAGAGCTATATGGATGAAAACGGCGTGGTGCAATGGATATACGAGGCCTATGACCTGTCGGAGATACCCGAGGTCAGCCGGGCGGCGGCGCCCCTGGCGGCGGGGTTCGGGCTGCTATGTACCGTCATGGCCCGCACCGGCGGCGGCAAGGGCGCAAAGACCGCCTACACCGTGGGGCGGCTGCGGGTAAAGCCGGGGACGGTGCGCAGGCTATGGACGGGGTACTACTTTATGATGCTGGTCCTATACTGGGCTATGGCGGCGGCGATGCTCTACGGGGTGATGCGCTACCGGGTGGGCCTGGCGGCAGAGAGCATGGACATAGGGCCGCAGTCGATGGTGCTGGCCTTTTACGGAAGCAATCTGCTGCACCATATTCTGCCGATAAGCGATTTTTTCGCATGGATCGGGGGCATTGTGGGCCTTTTGGCCTGCGCCGTGGGGTGCATGGATGTAGCCCAGAAGGAATGGACGGGGCAGGTCGGCGGACCCCTTATGGGCATTGCCGTGGCGCTGACCCTGGGAAGCTTTTGGGTGCCGATGGAAGGCAGCCGGATCCTGGTGGGCATTGTCATGGGGGAGATGGTGGTCATAGGGGCCGCACTGATAAGTTGGTCAGGAGGTGATACCGGTGAAGAAGCGGTGGATGATTGGCGGGCTTGAGGGACTGCTGCCGCCCAATGCGGACAAGGAGAGCACCGTGTCCCAGTGTACGGGCATCGGCGTGATGGGCGGCGCAGCATCGGCAGTGTGGTTTTTAATTCGGTACGGAGAGGCCCGCAGCAACCTGTACACTTACAGCTCGTCCCTGCAAAGAAGGGTGCTGACGGGGGAGAAGATAGAGCCCTTTTCCCACTTTGCCGGGTGCGCCGGGTGGCTGATGGCCTTTTTCCTGTTCATGCTTCTGGTGTGGATGGGAATGCTCTATGCCAGCTTCAGCCAGGGAAGCCGGAGCCTGTATCTCATGGGCCGACTGCCGAAGGGGCGGCGGATCATGGCGGGGTATTTGCTCCGGGGGCCGCTGTGGTGCCTGGTGCGGTGCGCCGTGCTCTGCGGGGCGCTGCTGGGCGCGTATTACCTGGTGTGGCGGTTTGCAACGCCGGCGGGATGTCTGCCGATTTAAGGAGGGAAGGAATATGCTGGAAGCGAAAAATATTACGAAACAATATGGGAAAAAGACGGCGCTGGAGGATGTGTCCGTGGCCTTCGAGCCGGGGCAGATCGTGGGCCTTTTCGGGGAAAACGGCGCCGGGAAGACCACGCTGATGAAGTGCATTCTGGGCCTGACGCGCTGCCGGGGAACGGTAACGCTGGACGGGGAGGCTTTGGGCTGCGGCAACATCGCCCGGCTCAGCTTTGCCACCTGCGAGCATAGCTTCTTCCCCCGGCTCTCGCCCAAGGCGCACCGGGATTTTTACCGGGAGCACTTCCCGAAATTTGACGACAAGCGGTTTAAGACCCTGATGGAATTCTTTAACCTGCCTATGGACAAGGCCCTGCGGGGCTTCTCTGTGGGTATGCAGAATCAGTTTGAGGTGGTGATGGCCCTGTCCCAGGGGGCGGACTACATTCTCATGGATGAGCCCTTTGCGGGCAACGATATCTTCAACCGGGAGGACTTTTACAAGGTGCTGCTGGGTATCCTCACGGAGCGGGAGACGGTGATCCTGTCCACCCATCTGCTGGAGGAGGTGAAGGACTTCATCTCCCGGGCGGTGCTGCTGCGGGAGGGGAAGATCGTGGGGGATGTGACCGTGCAGGAGCTGGAGGATGCGGGGGAGGATCTGCTATCCTGCATCAAAAAGACCTATGACTACCGGGGCGACCGCATTCGAAACGCCATTGAGAGCCTGACGGAGGAGGGAGAGAGATGAAGAGAATTGTAATTATGACGGTGATCTTATTCGTGCTTTCCCTGGGAGGGCTGGCCATGATGACCCTGCTTTTATGCAGGGCACAGGACAAGGTGGAATTTACCTGCGTGGCCCAGCGGGGCGATCCGGCGGTGGCGGAGGGACTGCATCTGACGGAAAAAGACCTGCTGAGCAGCCGCGTGGTCTGGACCACGGAGCATGACCTGGGCGCCCGGACCCAGGAGACAAAGAGCCGGTTTTCCGCCAAAGGACTGAGCTACACCGGAGTTGTGTGGGACAATGAGTACGGTATTTATGTGATGAAGCCGGATAAGGACTACCTGCAAAGTCTGGCGCAGCCGGACGAGCAGAGCGTTCTGTTTCGCCCGGCGGAGAAGATGGCCTATTACGACCTGGCCGTGGTCCCGGGGAGCAGCCGGAACGATGAGCAGGTCAAGGAGCGGTATGACGATCTGCTCAGCATAGATTTCCCGATACTGCGGATTCCCGTGGGGCAGGAGGACTGGATGAGCATGGGTGTTATGCGCTACTCTGACGGGGTGGACTTTACGAATGTGTATGCGTCATACCTGGAAAACGGGTTTCACTCCTGGTCGGCTCCGGCAAAGGAGGGGACCGTGATGACCGTGGGGTTTGGGCCCACGGTGCAGCCCAAGGCAGTCTGGGCCCCGGAGGGCTTCGGCCTGTGGCTGATGGCCCAGAGTTGGTCTGAGCCGGGGGAGGGGCGGATTCAGCTGGTCTATCCCCTGGACATTGAAAGGCAGCGGGTGGCGTATCTCAGCTCCACCGAGGACGGGGAGTATATTCTGCTGTTTTTGGCGGAGGGAGAGAAGCTGACGCTGCAGATGCTGGACGCGGAGACCTTCCGACCGGTGCAGACCCTGGACATGGGGAAAATCGGCCAAAAGGAGACAGAAGTGACTTACTACGACAGCAACGGTGAAGCCGGCCAGACAAGCAAGGGCGCGGAATATGAGCCGATACTGGTGCGGCGGGGCGAGGACTTCTGCGTGGTGGCCGTGGGCAAGCGTCTGACGGTGCTGGCGTATCGGGAGGACGGACTGGAGAAGCTGTTTGACTGCCGGATCATGGACCTGAACATTCTCTACCGTGAGGAAGAGCCGTGCTTTATCTGGGAGGACGAGAACGGGGACCCGGGGCAGGTGGACATGGTGTGCAGCCCGTTAAAGTCCGATTGGGAGGACGATTTTGAGCATATGTCTATGGTTCTGAAGGACGGGAAGCTGGCCATCGCCTGGAACGAGAGTGGGCGGACAATAGATGTGATGGTGGAGGTCTACTCGGCAGAGGGGCTGGTGTATGCCCAAGGCATCCGGTGCGGCCTGCATCACCAGGGTGCAGGGCAGACCGTCCGGGCTATGCAGAGGCCGAATATCGCCTGGTCAAGCTGAGGGGGAAGAGGGATTTCCCGGCTCGGTGCAGCCGAGGGTTTCGGCGAAGCCCCGGGCGAAGAGACGGGCGGCGTAAATGGCCTCGTCCAAAGAATTGCCGGCGGCACCGACCTCCACCAGGAGGGAACCGGTGCTCAGGGACTGATTATACCCATACCAGCGGAGGGTGATGGGACGCATAAGGGTGGGATGGTCATGGGCCAGGTGGGACTGCACGGCCACGGCCAGGCGCAGATTGGAGAGCCAGGCATCGTAATTGCTGCCCATGATGATGCTCAGCTGGGCGGCACGGGGGTCCTCCTGGGACACCACCTTATACTGGTTGCCATCGGCATCGGAGATGGCGTCCCGATGAATATCCAGGACAAAGGAAATGGAGGGGTATTTTTCCAGATAGGCGGCGGCGCTGTCGTAGCTTTTGTCGTAGGCACTGTTATAATCGGTGTCGTGGATCTGGCGGTCATGGAGGACGGACAGGCCGTACCGGGAGAGAACGGCGGCGATCTCGTCCCCTACGCGAATCATATTCTTGGTGGTGTCCATGGTGCGATAGCTGCCGCTGGCCTCGTATTCCTCCCCGGCGGGCATGGTGTAGGCCTCACTGCCGTGGGTGTGGAGGATCAGCACCTGGGGCTGGGTGCTGTCTCCCGGCTGGGCGGGAAAGGTGCCGTCGAAGGCGGCGGGGTCCAGGGTGTGATCGGAGCCGTTTTTGATGTAGACATTCCCGGCCACGGTATAGCTCTTGGGCGAGGTGGGGATCACCGTCTGACTGGGGGCGCCATTGTCGGCGAAGGTGAGACCCTGGGTGAGGTCATCGGTGTCGGCGGGGGCATCGGGTACCGCGGTCTCTTCCGCAGGTATATCCGGCTGCGGGGGATCGGGAAGGTTTCCGTACCCGGCCCACAGCAGCGGCGACTGGCCCAGGCAGAGAAGCGTGGACAGGGACATCTCCTTTTCCCCTGTCAGGTCGCCCAGGGCCAGCTGCATGAGCATATTGGGCAGGTGGAAGGAGCTGCGCATGGCGGCCAGGGCTGCCGGGACGGAGCGGCTTTCCACCGTGACGATAAGCGTCCAGACCGTGCAGGCGGCCAGGAGAGCCGCACCGCTGCGGCGCAGAAATTTCTTCATCCCGGGTGCCTCCCTTTGTAAATCAGGATAGACAAGCATATTCCGGCGGCGCGAGAATTATGCGGGAGATTTTGTTACCGAAATATTCTTGACGGGCGCGGGACAAACTACTATAATATAGGCAACAAAATTTCTAGGCAACAAAATTTCTGAATTGCAGGAGGTGCGCATATATGGAACAGGTCATGGAAACCGTGCGCGAGGCGGGCGGCCGCGTGCTGGACGCGCTGTGCGAGACGGGAAAGGCTATTTTGGGCTTCGGCGCAGGGGTCGTGAAATCGGTGAGCTGCGCGATGGCAGGCGCCGTGAAGGACTGCACCTGCAAGGCGGCGGGCTGCACCTGGGACAAGGTGAAGCAGACGGCCAAGGAACACAAGCAGGTGCTGCTGATCGTGGCGGCGGGTGCTTCAGCTGTGGCGGCGGCTACGGCGGCGGTGTTCTTCCTGCTGGGCCGGAAAAAGTGAATGGCGGAGCGGGGGTCTCGGTTATGGAGGCCCCCGCTTTTTGCACAAAAAATCCCTCTCCCACTTCTGGGAGAGGGATAAATCTTTTGATTTCAGCGGTGCAGCAGGGGAGACAGGGGCTTATAAATGAGGAAGCACAGAGCCGTGTCCAGCAGACCCTTGGCCAGGGTGAAGGGGATATTGAACACCAGCAGGCAGTTAAACAGAGCATTCTCCGTGGGCACATGGGACACGCCGCCCAAAATCGCCTCGTACATCCCCACAATGGCGTCCAGGGGGAGGTTATACAGCACCACATAGGCGGGATAGACGATGAAATAGTTTGTGATAATGCTTATCAGTGCCATGGCGGCTGCACCGGCCACGGAGCCCACCAGGGCGCTCTTGCGGCTCTTGCTGTGCTTATAGATGGCACCGGCTACGAATACGAACACTGCGCCCAGGATGAAGTTGGACAGCTCGCCCACACCGGCGCTGGAGCCGAAGGGCAGGTGCAGCAGGTTTTTCACCAGCTGGATGGCCACGCCGTACACGGGGCCCAGGGAAAAGGTGCCCAGCAGGGCGGGGAGGTCGGAGAAATCCAGCTTGATGAACGAGGGCACCAGGGGGATGGAAAACTCCAGGAATTGCAGCACGGCGGCTACGGCGGTGACCGACAGTATAGTCTGG
>OQVT01002467.1_pt1 | contig 11900 bp, 8 predicted proteins | sample 1691561 | NCBI WGS metagenome assembly OQVT01 (sample SAMN03418260, study PRJEB22391) | human gut metagenome | biome: human-gut; feature: organic feature; material: feces | host: Homo sapiens | place: Tanzania | collected 2013-01 | reverse complement strand
CAAACAGCACACCGTTGCCGGATTGCTTGAACTGCTGGATACTGCGATTCTGCCCACGTCCGGCTTGGAACACAGGGAAGATCAGCCGCCCGCCGAGAGCATCATACACACGGCGCATCTGGCGGTAGGATGTGAACAGCACCAGCGCGTGACCGTGGCAGGCAGCGACAAGGTGAGTAATTTGTTCGGCAAGATAAGCTGTTTCACCTGTATGTTTGCGCCATTTCGGACAATATAGAAGACAATTCTTTCGATAATTGAACGGCGAGTCTGCTTGAAAATGCCGCAGAGGGATGTGTTCTTCCAGCCCCATGACCTGCTCCGTATGGGCAAAATCTCCACTTGCTGTCAGTGTGCCGGAGGTGAGAATTGCCGGTTCGTGCCAACGCCACAGCGCGTCATGCAGCAGCTGTGGTACGCGGTTGCTGGATGCGCAGAATGTTGGGCGACCCTCAATATCGTATTCGATGTATAGAATGCGCGTGGGAACATTCAGCAGAAAAAGATTGAGGACATTTTCCGTTTCTTCCAGCTGATTGAAAATCCACGCAGGTGCAGATGCAATGGCTTTGCGCACCTCATGCACGGATTTGGCACAGCGCCGCATGACTTTGTATTGATGTCGCTCCGGCGAAAACTCTGTGTAATGCCGTTTTCTCAAATCAGACGCAAACACCTTGCACAGAGCGTCAAAATCCGTATGTAGTCGTGCAGAAAAAAGCAGAAAGCCCTCGGCGTTCAGCGCTTTGTAAAGCTGGCGCATCATGCGCGGGGATAGGCTGTCCGCATACATCTGGCGGGCGGCATTCGGCAACTTGTGCGCTTCGTCCACCACCAGTGCTTGGTAAGGCCGCAGTAGGCGCGGTCGTTCTTCCAGCCTGTGGGTGGCATCGGCCAGTAGGTAGTTGTGGTTGCAGATTTGAATTTGGATTCGCGGGTCTTTGGCATCCCGCAGGTATTGCAGGTATCGGCATTTGGCCCGCATAAAACAGTGCGGCGGGCAGGACTTCGGCACACAAATACTGCACCGATCATAATGGGAAAGCCGTGGAATGTGGTCCAAATCCAGCGTGTTTTCAGCCATCCGCAGGGTGCTGCGCTGGCGATCGCTGAAGCGTCCACGGTGCATGGTTTCTGCCTGTCGTTCGCTGAGCCGCACTTGGCAAGCAAAGCGCTCCTTGCCCTTGCGGATGACCGCCTGTATTGGCGTGCGGATGACGCCCTCTTGAAGCAGTACGTCGGACAGCTCCGGCAGATACTCGGTGAGGATGGCCTCCTGCAGTGCAACGCTGGCGGTAGAGATGACAATGGGCATTTTCAGTTTGTCCGGGCGGTGCATCTGCCAAAGGATACAGGCCACGAGGTAGGCCAGCGTTTTGCCGGTGCCTACGCCTGCTTCGCACAGGGAAATTCCTTTATTATATAGGGTATCTAATACTTCGTGACAGAGCGCAATTTGTTCCTCGCGCACCGCCATGCCGTGCCGGGGTAAAATCTCTCGAAAAATATGTTCGGCCATGCGGTGAGATTCCGCATAGCCCGTCGGATAGGTTTGCATGATAAACACACCTTTTTCCAGCCCGTTTAAGGCAAAATAATGCGCAGCAGTTACAAGCGCTGCTGCGCACGATTTGCCGTAAACGGCAAAATTTTATGATTTGATTTGTGCCGCATTTGCCACTCGCATCCCCGGCACCGGGAACATAGACAGGCAGGGTGCTGGCGCACCCGTTCACTGACTTTGCCACGATCTTACTGATTCCAACCATGACTCGGTCACCCCCTTCTGACGCGGGAGGCAGCTGGTGTATCATTGTGATCTTTCTCTGCCGCAAATTGTGGTCTGCCAGACCGCCCGTCGGGCTTGCCGGGAAAGTAACGTACCTGCTATGCTGAGTATTCAGTTGTCAAGGTGCTGAGTGATCCGGGTAGGACTACCAAGCGAAATCATCAAGAATAGTTTTCAAGATAACACACAACTCCGAATCAGCAATCATCAAGCATTTACGAATTGCTTCTGTCTGTTTAGGGGACAAGTGTTTTTCGTACACATAATAGCCGTCCGGCAATGATATGCCTCCCTCATAGCCTCGCTCAGAAATGATGGGATATTCCTCTTGTAACGTGATGATGTCTCGTTTGATGGTATCGCGTGAGACACCAAATTCATACGCAAGATTTCCCATCGTATCATGCCTGCGAAAGCTAAGTAACTCGATAATTCTTTTTCGCCGTTCATTCGGCTGCATCCGAGTTTCTACCTTTCCGATTTTGCTATGGTTACATCGTAAGGTAGGAATGGTGCAACTTTTGCACCATTCCTCGACATTTTTTCTGGTTTTCTCAGATTTTTTCTTATGCCGGGTTTGCATTTGTACCTCCATCAGATTGAATTTTTCAAACTGATGGAGGGCGGAGGCCCGCGGCAATGATGCTGAACAAAACAAAAACAGCATACAGAATCATCACAACGGAAAAAATTGATGATTCTGTATGCTGAGTAGAATTTTATTTCCAGATTGAGGCGCGAATACCCCGAAAACTGGCTAGAAAACGATATGTCTTAGAGTCTGTCGGCTGAATCTTACGGCACTGGCAGGCAAGAAATATTTCACCTCTTTTGCGAGAAAAACAATTCCATGTAATATAGAAAACACTTTCGTTCACTTATGCTTTCAACAAAGTTACAATGTGCTTAGAAATAAAAGTCGAAAACACAAAGCTTTTGAGGAATACAAAAATGAGCGATATATATGAATTTTCTGCGGCTCTGCGTGAAGCAGTACAATCTGCGCGTGTTGCTCATGGCTATACGCAGGATGAAGTCGGAGAGGCCGTGGGCAAAACGGGGAAATCTATTTCTAACATAGAACGCGGGATTGCAAACCCGGAATTCCAGACGATATATAAGCTGTTCCGGTTGTTGGAAATTGATGCTGATACAGTTTTCTATCCGAATCGAGTCGCTGATAATGACACCTTGGCGCAATTCAATCGACTTTTGGCGGGGTGTTCAGATGATGAATTAGAAATGCTGATAGATGTTGCCAGAAAAATACTGGCGCATACTCGTAAACACGATGAAATCGGCGCGGTTGCCTTAGTATAAAAGAAGCCCCGGCTTTTCAATGCGGAAAGCCGGGGCTTCTTGCTATCGTTTGGGTTTTGATGGGTAAATCTTGCAGTGGATAATATCAACCGCGAGCGCCCTTTTGCATTGCGGACAGTACAAAGGAAAATGTAAGAGAATAGAATCGCTATATACTTTGGTTCTGGTTTTACTCTTGCAAACAGGACATTTGACCCAATAACTCTTTTCCGGGGTGTTTTCGCCCATATAGTCCGTCTCCAATCAAATGGCGGGCCATCTTTCAAGTTGGTATAACGATGGTACAATATCATCTGCTGCAAAGACTATTTCGAGAGAGTACGAATTTCTTCACCCATTCAGCATGGCCAGCAGGCCGTCCAGCTGTTCATCGGACATCATACCGAAGCTGACGAGGCTGCCCAGCGGCATTTCTACCATCATAGCGGCGGCCAGTTCGTTGCCGGCTTCACCAAGGGCCGCTGCATCGTTGGATGTAGCCCCCTCATATTTGACTGACGAGAAAATCATCGCGGCCTTGGGATTCCCTGCCAAATCACCCAAAGAGGAATCCCGCGTGTAGACCATCGGGATGGTCGTTGCGGCGGTGTAGGCAAGTTTACCTTGCAGACGGATGTCGCGGGAGGAACTGCCGATCAGCACCGCATAGCTGCCGCTGGCGGCATACCAATCATGTAGGCGCGGCTCATAGTAGGCAAGACTCTTCTTATCAATGACAAATGTGACACGGCGACTCTCTCCGGGCTGCAAATAGACTTTTTCAAAGCCCTTCAGTTCCTTCAGCGGGCGGATGACCTGCCCGCCCTCGGCGCAGATGTACAGCTGCACAGCTTCTGCGCCCGCACGGCTGCCGGTATTCGTCAGGGTGAAGGACACTTCCACGGCTTTTCCCTCCTGCAGGGTATCCGCGGAAAGCGCAAAATCGCTGTACGCAAAGGTTGTGTAGCTCAGGCCGTGACCAAAGGAAAAGCGCACGTCCATCTTCTTTTTATCGTAGTAGCGGTAGCCCACAAAAATGCCCTCGCGGTATTCGCTGACGCCGTTCTCACCGGGGAAGGAGAGGTAAGACGGGTTATCCTCCAGCCGCAGGGGGAAGGTCTCCGCCAGCTTGCCGCTGGGGTTTGCATCGCCGTACAGCAGGGCCAGCGTGGCTTCGCTGACGCCGTCGCCGCCGAGGTACATTTCCAGAATCGCCGCGACATCCTCAGCCCACGGCATTTCAACTGGGGAGCCGTTGTACAGCACAACGATGACATTTTTATGCTGTGCCGTCAGCTTTGCAATCAGTCGGTTCTGGTTTTCCGGCAGGTGCATATGCTTGCGGTCCACACCCTCGGTTTCAAAGCGCTCCGGCAGCCCCGCCAGCACGACCACGGCATCGCAGTCGGCGGCAAGGGTCAGTGCTTCGGTTTCCAGTTCCGCATCGGCGGTCTCATCGGTCAAAGTAAAGCCCTTGGCGTACCGAATATTTTCGCAGTCCTTCGTCAGTTCCCGCAGCGTCGGCACGGAATAGGAATTGATATGCGAACTGCCGCTGCCTTGGTAGCGAGGCTTTTCGGCAAAAGCGCCGATCAGCGCGATTTTCTGCGATTTGGCAAGGGGCAGCACGCCGCTATTCTTCAGCAAAACGGCGCAGGATTCGGCGGCTTTGACGGCCTTTTGATAATCGGCGGCATAGTCAAACGCAGCCGTGTCGTCGCGGTTCTCGGCAGCCCAGAAAATCCAGTTCAGCAGCCGATCCACGGCGGTGTTCAGTTCTTCCTCGGAAACGACACTGTTTTCCACAGCCTCTTTCACGCGGCGGCAGTTGTCCTGCGCGGAGGGAGAGCCGGGCATTTCCAAGTCGATTCCGGCCCCAAGGCCCTTAACGCGGTTCTTGATGGCGCCCCAGTCAGTGACCATAAAGCCGTCAAAGCCCCACGTTTTGCGCAAAATTTCGTTGTTCAGCAAATCGTTTTCCGCGCCGTAGCTGCCGTTGATTTGATTGTAGGCGCACATGATGGACTTCGGCTTGGCCTTTTTCACTGCCCCCTCAAAGCTGGCAAGGTAAATCTCGTGCAGGGTGCGCTCGTCCACCACGGAGTTGCCGTTCATGCGGCGGGTTTCCTGGTTGTTGGCGGCAAAGTGCTTCATGCAGGCGGCCACATTTTTGCTCTGCACGCCCGCAATATAGGCGGCGGCCATCTCGGTGGAGAGGTACGGGTCCTCGGAGTAATACTCAAAGTTGCGGCCGCACAGGGGGCTGCGCTTAATGTTTACGCCGGGGCCCAGCAGCATGGACACCTTTTCCGCTTGACATTCCGCGCCCAAGGTCTCGCCAATTTCCTGTGCCAGCGCACGGTCAAAGGAGGCCGCTACAGCGGAGGAAGTCGGGAAGCAGACCGCGCGGATGCTCTGGTTGATGCCCAAGTGGTCGGCCTTGTCGTCCTGTTTGCGCAGACCGTTGGGGCCGTCGCACATCATGGCGGCGGGAATGCCCAGCCGCTCCACCGCGGCCGTGTGCCAGAAATCTGCTCCGGCCAGCAGGCTGATTTTTTCGTCCAGCGTCATTTTGCCGATAAGCTCTTTCACGTTTGTTTTCATACTGCACCTCTTTCAGAATGCTAAAAACGCAGCCGGGTTCTCGACTGTCATTTTATGTAGATTTTCTGCCGAAAGTTCGCCGGTCTGCACACAGTGCGCCAGCACGGCGGGAAAAACTGTATACCCGCCGCCACCATTTTGCACACCGTTTGACTTCGCCATAAAATCATGGCCCAGCGTAATTTTGTCCGCATAGCCATCGGCCAGAAGTTCTTGCAGCATCAGGCGGCGGGCCTTGATGCCGAAGTCGTTTTCCAAATCCATCGTCTTGCCGACACCCCATGTGTCCAGCCCGATATGAAAGCCCATGTCCAGCAGCTTGCGCGGGAATTTTGCATCATACCCCTGTGCGCAAATTTCCGCCGTGGGGTTCCCATTGCCTAAGGCGTAGCTGTCCATATGGCAGAAAATGACCTTGTCCGGGTCGATGCCAATCTCGCCCCGCAACAGCTCCGCCAGCTGCAGCACCATGGCATGACGCACCGGGAATTGTGTGTGGATGTGCAGGCTCACGCCGTACTTTTTGGCGGTCAGCGCACAGGCACGCACGGACAAAAGCTCCTCCGGGCAGATGCCGTCCCTTTGCTGGACGGACACGGCGCACTTTACAAAGCCGGGTCGGGCGTCGCTGCTGCTGTCGCCGTTTTCCATATAGTTTTCCAGATAGGCGCGTAGCGCGGCAAGCCCGCCCTTCAACAGGCGGCGGGGGATCATGGGCTTGGTATAAAAGCCTGCGCAGGACAGGATCTTCACCCCGCTGCGGCGGGAAAGCTCAGCAATTTCGCAAAGCGGCCTGCCCGTGGGCAGCGGGCTGCAATCGCAGAGCGCCCGCCCGCCTGCTTTATAAAACGCTTTCAGTTCGTTGGTGTAATAGTCCAAATCGCTGAGCTTGGCTGCCGGGTTGCCGCGCGGCATCCGCATAGAGGTCAGCACGCCGCCGATGCTGCTCTGCGGCATGGACACCACCTCCATATGGCTGCGGCGCTCCTGCTCGCGGCCCAAATCAGCGCCGCCTTCATAGGCGGTGATGCCTTTCATCATATCCGGCATTCCCAGCAGCATGGCTTTCGTCAGCGTGGCCGGGCGGAACAGCGTGTGCTCGTGAACCGAGGTATACCCTAATGTGTCCGAGGCAATATCGCCGCAGACGGTGCGTATTTTTGTCATCGCGGTCAGACCTCCTCAAAGGCAAGTGCCTGCATCTCGGCGCGGCCTTTTCCTTTATAAATAAGATAAAGCGCTTGTGTGCCTGTGGCCGTCAGTGTCAGGCTGTGGGGCTGCCACGCTTCGGACGGTGCGGCGGCAATCGTGCCGACGACTTTCTCCCCGACTTGTACGGTAAAGGCCCCTTCTGCGCTGCCGCGCAGCCACAATGTAAGTTTGACCGGGCCGGAAAAGGCAAAATATTTGTAGCCGATCCGTGTGCCGTTGGTAACATCCGCAAGGATTTGCTCCCCGTTTTTGCAGGTGATATAGGGAATATCATCCTTGACGCCGTCCTGCTCAATGTGGGGCATTTTCCCATTGGTCAGATTGCAGGCAATCGCGGCGGGGTAGCTGCCCTGCGGCAACAACGGCGCGGGGTTCAGCCCACAGGAGGTCATCTCAGCCTGTGCGAAGCTGCCGTCCGGATTTCGGGTGATTTTCTCGGCACAGCCCTGCCGACTGTAACAGGTCTTGTTGGTGTGGCGGTGGTAAAAAATGTACCACTTCCCGCCGATTTCTACTAGACTGCCGTGGTTGTTTCCGGTAATGGCAAGGCGGTCTTTTGGCTTGCGGCCCTGCTCCAGCATGGCGTCATGGGGCAGCGTAACAGTACGGCCATTGTACAGCCAATCGGCACAGAAATTTGTCTTTTTCATCCCAGTTTCACCACTTCACCAGCGGTCACGCCGTTCTCGTTAATGCTGTCAATGGCAGCCCAATAGTGTTCGCCCTTGTTGATAAAGCTCAGGTTCAGTTCCGTTTTTTCGGTCTGCCAGCTGCCGTAGAGCTTATCCGGCGCGATGCCGAACCGCACATTATAGCGCGCGGCCCCTTGAGCGGCGGGCCAGCGGATTTGAATGTTCAACTCTCCCTCTTTCTCGGCCTGTACACCCGCCACAGCCTGCGGCTTTGCGCCACTGCCGCAGCCGAACGCCCGCAGGCCCGACACGGCGGGCACGCCGCCGAAGGGCATTTCCATCTGCGAAAGGCGCAGATACCGCAGTTTCTGCGGCTGCTCCAAACAGAAAAAGTCGTGGCAATAGTCCGTTTCAGCCTGCTGCTTGTCCTGCAAAATCGTCCAATCTTCGCCGTCGGCAGAACCCTCCAACAGGTAGCGGGTGCGCCGGGGCTGCACATAGATATGACGCGCGCCTGTCTGGGATTTGACCATCTTCCCGGCTTCGGCGGCAAGCTGGTGATCCGCAAAGTTCACCTGCACCGCCTGTACGGTTTTCACTGCGCCCAAGTCCAGCGTCAGCGCTTCGGTTTTGGCAGCGGTTCCGGCTGCCCACCATGTACGGATGTTTTCATCGCAGCTGTTGGCCGCCGCAAAGCCGTTCTGTTCGGAGGTCGCGGTGGCCGTTCCGTCCAGCAGCATCCAGCCCACTTTCTCGCGGCTGTCCACGTCCAGCGGGTAGTCAGCCAGCGACTGGTCACAGTGCAAAATGCCGTCCGCGTCAAAGTCGCAGGGAAACAGCCCGACGCGGCGCTCAAACTTTTCATTGACGCCAATCAGCATTGTGGAAGCGTGCCACCAGCGGCCCTGTTTGTCTTGAAACGTGCTGCCATGCCCGGCCGCATGGATAAAGCCGCCCGGAACTGCGGAAAACGGGTTGTGCCGCTGGTAGGTAAAGGGGCCGAGCGGGCCGTCGCCCACATAGACGCCGTCGCCGTAGATGTTGTACTCCGTGCCGGGGGCAGCGTATTGCAGGTAGTATTTGCCGCCGTGCTTCGTCATGTATGCACCCTCGATGAACGGGCCTTTGCCCAAAAACGACTCAATCATCTTTTCCATATGGGTCTTGGGCTTGATGTAGACGTTGTTTTCGCCCCGGCGCTCCCAGCCGTGGGTTTTGGTGTCGCCCGCGATGACGTCCACCGCCTTGCCGATGGGCTTCAGCGTCTTGCGGTCTACCTCCACGCCATTGATGGGCTTCGTGGAGCAGCCCCAGTAAAAGTACACACGCCCGTCATCATCTTGGAAGATGTTGGGGTCCCACCATGCAAAGCTCTCCGGCATCGGGGCAAACGGCTCATGCAACGGGTCGGCACTGGTATAAAAGCGGCACTTGCCGTGGGAGCTGGCCGAGAACACAACCTTGCCATCTACAATGCGCACATCGGGGGCATAGTCGTAAATTGGCAGTTCCGGCGTCTCATGGAATTTCCAGTCCACAAGGTCGTCACTGTACCAGAACCCGCCGGACATCGAAGCAAACAGCAGGTAGGTGTCCTTGAACAGCATCACCGTGGGGTCGGCTGCTTCGCGGGAAAGGCTCTTGCGGCCGTCTTCAATACGGTTCTGATAGCGATATTCTAGATTCAAAGGGTTGCAGATAATTTTGCGGCTCATAATCGATACACACTCCACTCTGTATAAAGAACCTCTCTGTTTTAGAAAAGCCCGTGAAGAACATTCACGGGCTTTACGGTTTGTTTTATTGTTCGGCGTTGCGGGCGTCGCGGCGCTCGTTGATTTCTTTGCGCATCTGCGGCTTGATTTTATCCAGCTTGTAGCACAGGCAGGAAATCGCTGCCAGTACATACAGGATTGCGGGAACGAAACTCATCAGCGCCCGAATCATGGTAATGGCGGAATCCGGCTGCGCAACCACCGCATCACCGGTGGTGCTGATGTAGCCGGCCATATTCAACAGAACACCCATCAAGAACGCACCCACGGCACTGCCCAGCTTCTGACCAAGACCGGGGATTACCCCCAGCGTGGCCTCCATGCGGGGGCGGCCTTCCCATTCGTTGAAGTCGGCGCAGTCATACACCATCAGCGTGTTGAACATATTGACCGGAAGTACGCCCAAACCAGTAAAGATGCCTGCAAACAGCAGCATGGGGATGCTGGCCCCGGCGAACCAGTTCAGCGTATAGCCAAACACGCACAGGATAAAGCCAATCATGCAGAGGTTGCGAACCGAGATCCTTTTCATGATGGTAGGAGCCAGCGCAAGGAACGGAATCATCAAAACAGCCAGCACACTGATCAAGCCCATCTTGGACTCGTCGCCTACGATATAGCGGAAGTAGTAAACCATGGCGCCCATATTGGCAACCAGATTGTAAATAAAGACCATGAGCGCGATGGGGTAGATGTGCTTGTTGGATTTCAGGCAGTTCCAGACGTCCTTCAGCACGATTTTGTCTGTTTTTGCGTCAATATCGTACTTTTCGGGAATGAAGATGAAGCGCAACAGACCGATAATGGTGCAGGGAATTGCAAAGGAGAGCAGCATCTTCGTCCATCCGGCAGAGGACGTGCCTAACTTTGCCATCATGATGGGGAACACCACGTTCACAATCATGGCGCCCACCATAGAGAGCAGGCCGCCGTAGCTGCCGTAGGCAATGTACTTGCGCTCGTTGTTAAACGCGCGGACGCTGTACGGGACGATAGAGGAGCCCAGCAGCGTGCCGAAGATGGAGTTGATCATGGCGTACATAATCAGAATCCACGCGCATTTAACAGGCAGTTCCCACCCGGAGGGACAGGCAAACAGCAGCACCGTGCAGACCCAATAGCCGATGATGCAAAGCTCATACGGGCGGCCCTTGCCCAGCGGGGTGTTGGTTTTGTCGATGATATAGCCCGCAATAATATCCGTAAAACCGTCAAAAATCTTGCTAACCATCAGCAGCGTGCCGACCAGCGCAATGTTGATGCCCAGAACATCGGAGCAGTAGATGGACAAAAAGCCCATAATTACGATGTTCATGGACTGGCTGACAGCGCGGCTATTCCAGAGCAGACACTCTTTCACATTCGGCGCGCCCGGGTCGCGTTCTTTCTTTTTAAACATAATTTGTTTTCCTCCAATTTTTTATAAACCACCGACCTGACTACGGCTGACGTCATGGCACATAAATCAAATCAGAGGAATTTTATAGAAGCTCAGCGCTCCATCATTTGGGTCAAGAAGTCGGCCATCTCGTCGATGGACTCCTTCATGCCACCCAAGACCCATTCACGGGTCACATTGTAAATGGCCCCGGTCCAAAAATGCAAGTGGTATGGGGAGAGATTATAGACCTTCATAGGATATTCCGGCAGGACTTCGCCGTAAATTTCCAGCAGTGTCTCTCCCTGCCCAGCCTGAAACAGTGTTTTGCAAATGTCTGCCCTCTCCGCGATGCCTTCAAACAGTGCCTTCCAGAAAAGCCGCGGTTCCCCCTCGGTGCGACATTCCTGCATATGTGCTACGATGGCTTCACTGCCGCCGGAAACGAGCGCGCGCAGGACAGCCTCGCGGGAATCGTAGTTGCGATAAAAAGCGGCACGGGAAACGCCTGCTTTATTGGTAATGTCTGTAATCGTGATTCCTTGGAATTTTCTTGTTTTCAAAAGTTCCACCAGCGCCTGCTCGATACATTCTCTGGTAAGGCGGTGGGACTCCGCATTGGAAAGCTGCAACATTCGGTTGCGTTGCTGGGGCCAATCAGCACTTGCCACAAAATCACCTCGTGCTCTTTGTGTGCTTTACTATATTTTCAAAACATTGTTCGTGTCTTTTGTTGTATTTGTTTGTCTGATTGCATTATAGCCCCTCGACTTTACAAATGTCAACTCGGCATAGACAGAACAGCAGAATGTGTAATCTCGGCGTAGGTTCGAGAAATTTCATTTTGGATGGTTGTACAATTATTCAACAAGATATTTGTGCAGATTGATATGTATTCTAACTTTGAAACTAGCCTTAGACCAATTGGTTGAAACATTTCATCGCATCGGCACGGTTACCATTGACGTGCACTTCCAAATGCAAGTGGCTACCTGTTGCTCGCCCGGTGTGACCCACATAACCAATGACCTGTCCGGCCTGCACCTGCTGGCCGGTGGTGACACAAATGTTGGAGCAGTGGGCGTACAGTGTTTCCAGCCCGCCGCCGTGGTCGATTTGGATATAATAGCCGTAGCTGCCGCCCCAGCTGTCAAGACCGTTGGCAACGGTAACTGTACCATTTGCCGCAGCAAGAATCGGCGTACCCTCGG
>OQVT01002465.1_pt1 | contig 11903 bp, 8 predicted proteins | sample 1691561 | NCBI WGS metagenome assembly OQVT01 (sample SAMN03418260, study PRJEB22391) | human gut metagenome | biome: human-gut; feature: organic feature; material: feces | host: Homo sapiens | place: Tanzania | collected 2013-01 | reverse complement strand
CCGAGGAAATTCGCACCGTGCTCGAAAAATAAGCCGCCATTCCTCAAAGTTGGAGTTGAGGAGGGTGAGCAGGTACTCTATTACGGAGGGAACGGGGAAGCCCTCTGCAAAGTAGAAGTCCAAAGCAAGCTCCGGGTCCTTGCGCTTGGAGAGCTTGCGCTTGCTGCCGCCGTCCATCTTCATAAGCTGTGCGGTGTGAATATATTTCGGCATTTTCCAGCCCATAGCGGAGAAAAGCTGAACATGAACAGGCCATGTGGCAAGCCATTCCTCGCCGCGAACCACATGGGTGGTACGCATAAGGTGGTCGTCCACCACATGGGCGAAGTGATAGGTGGGTATGCCGTCGGACTTGAGCAGAACAATGTCCTGATCGTTTTCCGGCATATCTATTTTGCCCTTTACAAGGTCGGTGAGGTGGATATATTTTTCGGGATTGCCCTCGCTGTAAAAGCGGAGAACCCAAGCCTTGCCCTCGGCAAGGGCTGCTTCAATGTCCTGTATGGGGCGGTCTCTCCACATGGCCCATTCGCCGTAGTAGCCGGTCCAAGGGTCCTTGCGGAATATGCGTGCGGCTATGGCCAAGGCCAAAGCCATGCACGACACAGCTATGGAGATTGTATAGGTGAACAGTACGAACCCGCCCATCTCATCCCCTTATTTGGAAAGAAGCTTCTGGTTGTGGGAAAGGTCCGCCTCTCCACAGATTTCCTTTATGTTTTCATACAGCAGAGGGAAAGTTGTGGCTGCAAGGCCCGTGGCCTTTTCGCAGAGCTTGTTGTATGAACTTGCATTGAGGACTGCGGTGCTGAACGAGGAGAACAGTCTAAGATGGATGTCCTTGCCTTCGTTGCTCATGAAGTCCTCCGTCTCCTGATAGCCAGGGAACACCTTTGCAATGGCCTGATCGAAGGATGCGGCATTGTCAACGTAGACGTTGATTGGCTTGAGGTGGAGGAAGAGCCACAGGCTTAGACTTGGATTGGTCCATCCAAGCTTCACCTTCTTGGAATCGGCAAGCGGAGCCAAAGCGTTCACATCACCGGCCTTGATGCCAAAGTCATCGAATGTGAACACAGCCCAGGCGCTGGAGTATTTTCCTGCAATCCTTCTCTTGGCTGTGACCTTGATGAGGTTCTCAAGGCTATCGGCCGCCTGGCACTCCACAGTGAGGCTGACGTATCTGCAGTCCTTCCTGACCCTTGAGAAATAGACGGCAAGGGCTGGGTTGGAAGTCACGATAAGCATAGTCTTTCTTGGTTGGACTGGATTTCTCTTGCGCATCATGTCATGCCTCCTCGTTTACAAAGCGGAATTCGCTCGTGATAGGAAGAGCTCCAAAGGCTCCGCTCTCATACATTGCACGCGTCTTGGCACTTGCACCAAACTTGAAGTCGCTAAGAGGATAGTAGATGGTGGATCCCACGCTGTCCTTCTCCGCAAAATAGATGCCGTCCCTTCTGAGAAGACCGTCCTCCAGGAGAGTCGGGTTGCAGTCGAATACAAAGAGCTGGCTGGCGCGCTTGCATCCGCCGGTGAATACGCTTGTAAGGTAGGTGATGACCTCTGGATGCAGGAACATGCCATAGTCATCGACTACAAGGACTTTGCCCTTCGTGAAGGCCTCGAAGAAAGCCAAAGCAAGAAGCGAAAGCCTCTTCATGGAAAGGCTCTCCTTTGCATAAGGGCTGAACATTGCGGCCTTGGTGTTGGAGTGGATGAAGAACACCATGTCGCCGTCGTTGGACTGGACGAACTTTCCATCCTTGTTGCAACCAACCCTTATGTCCCTTATGTCCGTGATGTCCATGCTCCAGAAGAAGTTTATAAGCTGATCCTTCCATGCAGGATGCTGGTTGAGCATTGCAGCCACATACTTCTCGGAGGACGAACCAACGCCCATTGGAAGGATGTCCAGAGTGTTCTCGAACCATCCGTAGACCTCAGAGCAGGTCTCACCGCCCTTGGAGGCTGCGTGTTTGAGGAACGAGTGCTTGGAATCGACAGCCTTCTCGCTGCGCTTCTTGTCGCCTCTGTAGAGCTTGCCCCAGCGAACCTTGTAGGAGACCTCCTCCTCAAGACCAGACGAAGCTATCCTCTCGAACATAAGCTTCTTGGAGGAGCCAAAGTTGTAGTAGAGGCTCTCCTCCCAGACATGGTCCGTATCGGCCTTTATCGTATATGTAGCGATCACCTCCCGCTCACCCTGTGTGGCCTCTCTCAGAAGCACGCGCACGGTGAACTCGGCAGGCTGGTTCTTGATTTCGTTGTAGGCGAATATGGAACCTGTAAGGATTCTCTTGAGAGGGTTCTCCTCTGAGAGGTCCGCCGTAACGATGCCCTTGATGGCTTCGAGGGCTCTGACAATGGTGCTCTTTCCTACACCGTTGGGACCTACGACCGCAACGGTTCTTAGGACCTTGAGTTTGTCGGACACGATCTCGACCTTTGACTGGTCAAGCCTCTTATCCTTCAAGGCCGCAAACGAAATCGTCTGGGGTTCCTTGATTGACCTGAAATTGGCCACAGTAATATCAATAAGCACAAAGGCCTCCTTTGCCGACAAACGGCATCTTCACTGTTTCACATCATAAAGTCTAACCGAACATTAGAAAAAATGGAAGAGTAAACATGAAAACATAAAAAACAGGCCATCATTCGTTAAAAATGATGGCCTAAATTGAAATTTTACGTTAAAAAATCAGTTTTTTATTAGAAACAGGCCATAATAAGCCATCAAAATCCTATAAGCTCACCAGATGAGGATGGATTTTTCGTCGTGCTGTTCATCTGGTCGCGTGCAGCCTCCTGCTTTTCCCTCACATCCTTGAGTCTATAGTAGAGATCCAAAGCCTGTGAGTTGCCGCTCTTCTCGTAGACGTCCTTTGCCATGGAGAATGCTTCTTCGTACTGACCAAGGGTATAGTACAGGATTGCGGCGTTGTAGCCAGCCGCCACATGGCCGGACCTGTTGTACTCGGCCACGAAAAGATCCAGAGCCGTTCTATAGTTCTCGCTCTTCACATAGTCGTAGGCGCTCTCTAGGGACTTCACCTTTGGCTTGTTGTCCATGAGTCCAAAATAGGATGTCACATAGTGGGGCGTGAGCTTTCTTGTGATGTCGTCCACAAAGCCGTCTATGAGGTCGTCGAAGATATCCGATGCATGCCTGAGCTCGAAATAGTTGCGGTCCGATACGAACTCTTTGGCATCGTTCGTGTGCCCTATTTGAGTCCTGAACGTTCCACTGGACCTTGTAAGGGTGTCGTTCCCAATTATCACGTTGTTCTCCACGTCTATGACTGAGTACGTGAGGCTTATTGTCGCGCTTTGGTTCAGATAGAACCTGTATCCAATGACCGTTTTGGAGTCGTCCTTGGAGTAGACAGGCTCTGATTCTATGAACTCGTCGTAGTTCATATAGCTTATGTTCGACGTAAGAAGCGCATCCACTCCGTTGTCCATAAGGGTCTGCCTTACGGTTCCAAGGCTCTTTCCAACCGTTATGAGGGAGTCCGTAAGGTTAGGCGACTTTATGTCAAAGTACCCCTTGTCGATGGCCTTGACGAGGTTCTCCGATGCATATTTTGCAACATTGCTCGACGTTGAGGCATCGAAGAGCGAGAACTTGGCAAGGTCGTTTATGTAGCGCTCCTCTACATTGCCCCTGATTGGGATGAAGAAATACCTCCACCAGAGATCAGACGGCGAGTAGTTGTACGCAGTGGACTGCACGGCAATGGTCTTGTAACCGCTTACGTTGACCTCGGCCGGGACGAGTGTCCTGAGAGCTATGGATGTGGAGCATCCTGCAGCGGAGAGTAGTATGGCAAGTGCTAGAAGCAGCACTACGGCTATTCTTGGTTTTCTGTTCATTTTTCGTTCCTTCTCCTTTATCTATTTAGTGAGTGGATGCGCAGAGTATAGCAAAAACTCAATTGACATACCACCAGTATGCAATTATCCTTTCAAGCAGCTGGAGGTTGCAATGTCTGATTGGGACGATGATTTGTTCGGTGATGACGACACTCTCGAAGACGATGACTTCGATGAGGATGATGAGGACGATTTCGACGAGGACGAGGAATTCGAAGACGCCTACGACGCACCGGACGTGAGCGACTACGAAGACTACGACTATCAGGATGACGACGAGGACGATGAAGACGAAGAGGACGACCTCATGGGGGACGGCTTCTACTACGATGACGAGTACTCGGACGACAACCAGGACGAAGACTACTGAGAATCCTGAACCATAAGACTGTACAGAAGGGCCAATGCACCGGACACGAACGGATCCGAGACTGCGTTGGCCTTTTCGTTTATTCGCACGGCATCGTAAGGAAGGCCTACAATCTCCTGCTCAAGCCTTTCAACCCCACCCGACACCAAGGTATCGCTTGAGACCGATGCCTCTGAGACCACGCCTTTCTTCACCACAAGATAGAACGTAACGCACCCAAGCTCGAACCTTCCGCTGAACCTATCCGTGAACGTAGGAGACTTTCCAAGATTCCAATCCCTACTTGAGAACATTTCAAACGATTGCCTTAAAGACGGCCAGGCCTTTGTTTTTTCAAGTCCAATATGCTCGACAGGGCATTTTTCAGTTGCATTTTCATTCGCACTGCCACAGAATTCGTTTTCAAACGCCTTCTCCATGCAGGATGCGAACATCTCCGTTGTGGCATTTGGAGAGAACTCCACGAGGTTTGCCACTCTGGACGCCACAGAGCGTACTCCATGGCTCTCAAGCTTTCTCTTGTTTGGAGTAAGGTAATTTGGAAGGCAGGAAAGATCAGTGGAGACCAGCATGGTCCCATGATGGCAGAACCTGCCCTTCGTTGTCTGGAACGCACTGCCTGACACCTTGCGTCCATCTACGACGACATCATTCCTTCCGCTTACCTGAGCCTTTATACCCATCATGTCCAAGGCCTCCACTACGGCCTTGAAGTTGCGGGCCTTGTCGCCTTCGTTGACAGGAGAAATTATCGTGAAGCAAATATTTCCAAGGTCCTGATAGACCGCACCTCCCCCGCTGCAACGCCTTGCAAGGACGACGTTGTTGTCCTCCATTGCAGAGAGTCTACACTCCTCCCAAGGGTTCTGATAGCGTCCAATGACCACAACAGGGCTGTTGCGCCAAAGGAAAAGAATTGTGGACTTAGGGTCGAACTCCTCTATGAGATACTTCTCCAAGGCAAGGTTGAAATGAATGTTTGTCTCATCTGACACGAAAACGTAGCGGCTCTGCATGACAACAATATAGCACAAAAGCATACATGTTGAGGCGAATATTACACAGAGACTTTCTAACTGGTTTTCAATCCTTCTTTGGATCAACTTCAACTACAAGAAAGGAGAACCCAGGGGTCTTGTCGTTCAGCATGGCATCAGATTCCAAATCATAGTCTTCCCAATTGAAACGATAACTTCCTTTTATTTCCAAATCTTTGTACTTTTTATAATTCTTGTCGTTTCTATGCAATGACAAAGTTTCGTTATTGATTATTGTCCTTTTTTCATTTATTGGAAACTCTCTCCACATAGAGTTTTCGAAATTTGAATTCCTATATGTTTTGTTGTTCGTCAGCATAATCGCAAAGCCTTTGGCAATCTTGAGATCCCTAGGGAAATGCCTGCTATTGATTTTTTCCAACCTTGCTATATCCTTCAAAAAAAGATATGAGTTTATGTTTGCAGCACCATGCTTCAATACAGCAACATTGCCAAATGCCCTTGAATTATATAGGTAAGGTTTATCCGCCCCTTTGAATTTGAGCTCAATGGCATAATACAAGCCATCTTTTGTCTTGACTATGAGGTCCGTATACTCTCTTTTGGTTTTATCCACTTTAAGCGAACCATCATCTTGTACAGTTAGACTTCCAAGGCTTTTCTCAAAAGAGACCGCCTCAAGTTTCACTTGTTCAACTTCTACTTCGTTCTTCAATGCCAAGGCAAGTTCGAATTGGAAGTCCTGCTCATTGGAGAAGACCTTTCCATCTCTTGCAAATCCGTTGATAATCCTAATCAATGTTTCTCTGTTCATATATCCTCCTTGTGGTGTTTGGGGACACATTCCCCAAACCCTTTGAATTGCTTAATTGTTGAATAGATTAGAAAGCCCTGACTGGACGCACATAGTAACCGTAGTCGCGATTGATGTTGTCCTGACGGCCGTCGCCGAAGTACTGACTCCACGCGTTGTAGCCATTGTACTCGGAACTCGACCAGTACTTGGCGTTGGCAAACGAACCCAATCCTTTCTCGTGAAGGTTCCTATACATGAGATTCAACTCGTCCTTGCTTGGAAGGAACCAGCCGGTGACATCCTCTTCTTTCACTTTGTACACAAGTTCATGGCAGAGCCTTGCGGCATAGTTTGAGGTCTTAGCAGTTCCAGAAGAACTTGTATAGGCAGACTCCTGCATCCTGCCAACCAGAATCTCCGTGTTGTTGAATCCCTCCCCTATTCCAGTCTTTGTATCCAGACGAACGTTGCTTCCACCGCTGGTTTCACGGTAGTAGCCGAATTTGAACCAGAACGTTCCATTTGAATACCCATTCACAGTCGAATCGACAGTAGGAGTTCCATAGACCAGACGAAGATCCGCAGGTGCAGCCTCGAGATACCTCCAAGGATGTTCTCCTCCTGTATGCTCGCCCCTGTCGTAGAACACATATCCACCAGAAGGGCCCCTGCCCCAAGTGCTGCAGGTTTCGCATTTGTAATCCTTGAAAGAATGAAGTTCCTTATCGATTGCATTTTTACATCTACTACAAACCTTGCCATGGTATTCATCATCAACTCGACTAAACAAGTAATTGTGTCCCAATGCGGCAATCTCCTTGTAGGTCGTGTATTCGCATCTCGTACACGTGTCGTATGAACTCCAGCCTATCTCCGTACAAGTAGGTTTTTTCGCCTCGTGGTGTTCAAGTTCATGCCCAAGTTTTGGTATCGACTCATAGGTGGTGTGACCGCATCTCGAACATACATGCTCGTACATCCCGGTATCGGTGCATGTTGGAGCCTTCGTCTCAGTCGTCACGTAATTGTGGTCCAATGCAGGCTTCTCGACCTTTGAGGTATAGTCCCCTCTTGAACATTTGTCGTATGAATCCCAACCAACCTCGGTACATGTAGGTTCCTTGGCTTCGTGGTGTACAAGGTCATGTCCAAGCGCAGAAATCTCCTTGTATGTAGTGTACTCACATCTTGTACACGTGTCGTACGCATCCCAGCCAATCTCCGTACATGTGACAGCCTGTGCTTCATGGTGTACTAGATCATGTCTCAGTGCGGCAAGCTCGTTGTAGGTCGTGTAGTCACATCTCGTGCACGTGTCATACGCACTCCAGCCTATCTCAGTACAAGTAGGATTCTTCGCATCGTGATGCTCAAGTTTGTGCCCAAGTGCAGGTATTTCCTCATAGGTAGTATAGCTGCATCTTGAACATGTATCGTATTCGTTCCAACCAATTCCAGTGCATGTGACGGCTTTGGCTTCATGATGCACCAAATCGTGTCCAAGAGGGTTGCCATAAGAGAACCAGTCTTCACTTGAAAGCCGTCCGCATTCACAGCTTTTGTAGTAGACAGCAGCTTTAAGACATGTAGCCGCAGACTTAATGTACTTGTCTTCCACAACCTCTCTATCGTAGATATGTTTTCTGGCAATGTCTTCGTCCTTCGACTGAACCGTATACCCTTCCTTTGCAAATTCAGCAGTGTAGCGACCGACACCTTCCTTGAAACATGTGGAATCCGTTATGACCTGATAGCTGGCAACAGCCTTCTCCGTTTCGCATTCAACGCCTGTGTGGTACAGGCATTTGGATGTCGCAACGCACTCGTATCCACCTTCAATTGCATTCCACGTGTATACTGCATTGGCTCTGTCAGGACTGTTATGTTCAACATTGAATGTGTATGTTCCTACATCCGACTTGTTCAGGTTGTCCTTCTCTGCATACGTCCAAACCGTGATGCTGTCTTCTAGATTCTCTATTTTCGATAGGTCTATTGCACCTCCCGGATATTGCGAATACGTCTTGCCATCAAAAGAATAGAATATGATAGCGTCATCCTCTTCCGTTCCAAGCAGAATAGATGAGTCGCATGATACAGTCGTCGCACCCTCTACAATGTTCGTCACCTTTGGAGCGTCCACACTTGGAAGGAGGTTTCTGAAGTTCTCCCATGAGAACCCATATGAGGAGACGAGGCCAGCATGGATGTGTACGGAGGGATGAAGAGCCCTGCCTATCGTTCCACCGTCCTTGTCCTTCATCGTCATGGTGGCATCGTAGGAACCTGTTGGAACGTCTATGAAGCTGTGTTCGAACACAAGGAATCCTTCACCGTCCTGCCTGGAGTCAGCTTTCGTCATCACATAGGTTCCTGCTTCACAGCCGTCTTCGTCATACAACTGGCATTCTATGGTTGAGACACGTGATGTCTGCACCTTGACGGAAAGCCTTAGAGTACCATGTCCCACTATCCAACTGAGAGTGTACGTCTCCTTTGCAGTTCCGTTGGTCTTTATGGTCACGATGTGGGTATCCGACTTCGCAAGTAAGACTCCGTCCTTGTTGATTCCCTCGACCATAAACTCCCATTCACCGGCCTCCAGACGGTCTATCTCTAGTTTTCCATCAGTGAATGTCTCATCAACGGTTCTTCCTTCAATGGTCCTATGTCTGCCTTCTATCCTATATGATGCGAATGCAAGGCTTTCATCCGCTGGACGGACAGTCTTTGAATTGTCGCCGTTGGATATCTCGACCGAAAGGGAGCCGTATCCCACGGCTCTGCCTTGGTCGTCGCAGGAGACCATGGAGAACACCAGTACAAGACAAACCATGATTGCAGCCATTCTGTTCATCATCACACAACCTCCTTCACTGAACCTTTGGAATCAGTACGAAGCCACGGAACTCATCGCCTTCGTCCTTGCCATCATTGAACCTTTCAAATGTGACGAATATGGTATGGGCTTTGCCGTCGTCCGGAACCGGAACCTCTACGAGTGTGTAGCCGTCCATGTCCTTGGAGGAACCGCAACCACCTTTTACCGTCTTTATCGAAGAACCGGAATCGATGGAAACTGACACGTTATCCTTTTCCGAAGATGAGCCGCACCTTACATAGAGCGAGAACCTTCCATAGCCCTTGACGATTATCCTCATGCCTTTTGAATCGGAGCCTTCGTATTCCCCGAACAGGTTGGACTTGTAAACTCCGTCGTACAGGGTTGGATCAGGGTTGTAATAGGATGGGTCTTTGGCCCACTTCTCATAGAATTCCATACGGTACCAGCCCTTGTGTTCGTACATGAGCTCGCTTGAGTACGAACGGCCATCAACCTTGGCCTTGGCCTCGATTATGTGCCAGCCAAGCTCGGTGTCATTATTGAATGCGTAGACCTTGTCGTCACAGACCTTTTCTCCGTCCAAGTACCACTCGTAGGTGGCATTGTCTGAGGAAGGACTTAGGACAGCCTCGAAGCTTACGTTTCCATCCTCTACATCCCTTTCAATCGAAAGGTTGTAGACCGTTGGAGTCTCAACCTCATGGCTTAGAATGGATATCTTGTATTCCGCACTCACATCATCCGAAGGAAGGAAGCCTTTCTTCCACGCAACGGCTCTAAGAGTGGTCGTCTTTCCTATCTCTATTGGACCGGTGTATTCAAGACCTGCATCCGATGGGCTCGTTCCATCCAAGGTGTAGATTATCGAAGAGCCTTCAGTGACAGGTCTGATCTCCACATACTGCGTGGACGGATATGTGACGGAGGAATCGAGCAGCAGTTCAGGCGGAAGCGTCTTCATGTTGCTGAAAGCCGTCCTCGCAACCGCAGAATGTGCATAGCCTTCCTTCACTGCTACGGCCTTTATCGTCTCAAGAGAATGGAGGACGATTGGCTCAGTGTAGAGTTCTCCAATACCATTCTCTGGAGATGGGTCGCTTCCATCCAAGGTGTAGTAGATTGCATCCGCATCTTCGTTCTCGATCTCTACAGCCTCTCCATCGAGGATTGTGCCGCTTGATGGAGTAATCACGGTATTCGACAATGTGCGGTTGGCCAAATCCCCCAAGAAGAAATCGACCAACACCAAGCTTTGCTTCTCGTTTGCAACTGCAACAGCCTTCGAACGGGAACCGACCTTTTCTCCGTTGAAATCCTTGAGCTCCACATCGACCGTATAGTCCAAACCCAACATACTTGGAATCTCGTAGTAAAAGACTCTGAAATCACCATCAATCTCCTGTTCGCTTCTTGCAAAGCTTGTAGAGAATCCCTCTATGCTTGCATAGGTTGGATAGACCAAGAGGTCAATATCATGGACTATCAGTTGGTTCAAAGGAACTTTGACTGTCACAGCCATGCTACCCATACAGCTTGGAGCCGTTAGGGATGAAAGGCTGTCGCTGCAGAAGAAGGCTTTGGAAGGTATGTTGGAAACCCTGGTCCCCAAATCAACCTTCTCCAGTCTAGAACAATAGGCAAATGCCATGTCTCCTATGTAATACACTGAATCAGGAAGCTTGACCTCCACTATGGAATCGCATCCAAAGAACGCCTTTTCTCCAATGCTTCCCAATTTGGAACCAAAACTCACTTCTTCAAGCAAGCCACATCCAATGAAGCTTTCATCTCCAATGGAAATGACATTGGCTCCAATCGAGACAGACCTCAGTGAAGTCCGTGCAAATGCCCTGTCACCTAGTTTCTTCACTGAACTTGGTATTTCAATCTCGCTGAGGCTTGCCATTCCGTTGAAAGCATCGTCCTTTATTTCCATGACACCTTTTGCAATCGAGACCTCGAATATGGCATCTGAACTTGTGAATGGAGTCTGAAGACCATCATCAGAGACACTTGCATCATAGCCGTTGTAGACGAGTGAAACCTTTTGGGAGTCGTTCCAGCCTCTGAAGACTTCAAGGCCAAGGGATTTCACTGATGCTGGAATCTCCATTTCCTCTATGTTCGTACCTTCGAATGCATAGTCGCCAATGGTCTCTATAGTACTTGGAAGCCAAAGTCCATAGAGGTCGCTTCGACCAGCGCACATGTTGGAGGGAATCTCCGTGACAGCCTCGTTGTTTGTCTTTTTGGAAGGCATTCTGGTATAGACCTTGGCATCAGACCCAACGAACCTTTCACTGAAGGCAATGCAGCTGTTGTCGATTATGCTCTGTTCGTTTGTCCAACCAGTGAAGGCATCAAGCGCCAATGCAGAAAGGGTCTTTGGCAGTGTGATGGACTTTATCTTCGTGCAGTCGTTGAAGGCAAGGGAACCTATTGAAGTGACGTAAGAAGGAAGCTCGAACTCCTCAAGGTTCACGCAACCTGAGAATGCATTGGCGGCTATGGCTGTTATATCACCAGTCAGTTTTATGCCATAGAGATTCTTCATCCCTGTATAGCCGGACACCACCTGGGTATCGTTCCTCACAGTCGTGTATATCCTTGCATTGCAGTCTCCAAGGGAGTATGCCTTGTTTATGAGACCGGATTCATCGTTTATCCTCTGATTCGATGTCCAACCGGAGAAAGCATCCTTGTCTATGTAGGTTATGTATTCGCTGAGTTCTATACTCTCTATTCCTGTACAGCCTTTGAAGGCTCTTGCACTTATCTTCCTTACTGATGCAGGAATGGCTATATTCTCTATCTCCCAATGGTTTGCAAACCCATTGGTTGCAATCTCAACCACATCAATTCCATTTAGCCTTGAAGGGATTATCACAACGCTAGGCAGCCTCTCCTTGAGGTCCTTGTTCACGGACATGGCCCCGTTCGCATCAATTGAGAAGTATCTGTCGGCGGAAGATTCTCCGTATTAACAGCAGTGGGACAGAGTCCCACTGCTGTTAATAC
>OQVT01002464.1_pt1 | contig 11910 bp, 5 predicted proteins | sample 1691561 | NCBI WGS metagenome assembly OQVT01 (sample SAMN03418260, study PRJEB22391) | human gut metagenome | biome: human-gut; feature: organic feature; material: feces | host: Homo sapiens | place: Tanzania | collected 2013-01 | reverse complement strand
GCCCGAAGTGGAAGCCGAGTTGTCGAGGTTCTGCTCGTAGACACGCCACTCGCCACGCACGAGGTCGAGCGTTCCGAAGCGCAGCACGATAGGATGCTTGAAGCCTGTGAGGAACATACGCATGAAGCGCATCGAGGTGAAGTCGTTGATAGCGCCGAACTTCTTCTCGTAGTCGCGCAACGGAATGCGGAACTGGTACCAGTTGACCGTCTCTGTCTTGTTGTTGCGCAGCTGGTGGGTGTCCTCGCGCTTGTCTACGATGTAGTTCTTGCCCACCTCGAGGTCTTCGGGGCGGATGGAAACGCGATACTGGAAGAACTTCTCGTACTCGTTGAGCGTGTAGTCCTGGTTGATGTCCTCCACGTCAGGCGTCGACTTGTACGATGTGTCGTAGCTCTCGGTGCGCGAGTCGTTGTCGGGCGAGTTGCCCTGCGGGTTGTTTATGTACTTGTAGCGGCGCAGGATAGGCGCCTTCATCTTGTCGTAGTCGGAACCGCGGAAGTAGTGGTAGTTGTCGCCTGCAGGGTCAGCCCAAATAGAGTCCCACACGGCAGGATTCACCTTGCCCTGCACCTCTCTGAGGAAGTCCTGATAGCTCTCCCACTTCTGCTCCTCCTCGTCGTTGAGTCCGTTGAAGCCAACGTCCTGCATCGCACGCGAACCCTTCGATGTCGCGAAGGCGTACACCACGGTAGCCTGGTTGGGCACCTTACCCCACTGCGTAGTTGTGAAGTTCTGCGAGCCGTCTACAGGCATGCCGCTCTCGTAGAACTTCTTGCCGTCGCGCAGGATATCCTCGCTCATCTCGCCGAGGTTGATGTAGAAGTCGCCGCCGTAGTCGGCAGCCACGCCCTGCTCGCGTGTGTAGATGAACGGGTCGAGCATCCAAAACTCGATGTACTCGATGTTAGCTGCCTCGAAGTCGTTGGTGTCGAGCTTTCGCATCATGCCGCCCCAACGCTTCTGCGGATTGTTGAGTGTGCCGTCGGGGTTGAGGTCTGGGTCGAAGTTGTACGGACCGCGCTCGTTCGGATAGTAAGCGAGGTTCAGGATGTTGAGCATCGACGAGTTGCCGTTGTATGCGCTCTGGTCGCGGTTGGGGAACAGCTCGCTGACGTAGAACTCGCGAACGTAATGGTTCGACAGCTGGTCGAGGTCGCTCTTGATGTGGCTCGGCGTGAGCGACGAAGAGCGGCGTGTGAAGAGCGGGTCGATGGTGTACCACGCCAGGCGCGAGCGGTTGAAGCCCGAGCGCAGCGTAGACTTGTCGCCCGACTCGGGGAACATCGACGGCACCGACGAGATTATCCACGACGTAGGTGTAGACACGTCGATGGTGTTCTTGGTGTTCTCGAAGTCGTCGATGTACGAGGCGTTGTCCTGCGTACCGCTGCTCTGTCCGGCTATGAGTTGCGCGAACTCGCCCGAGAACGAGATGCTCGACGGTTGTGTGAGATGCAGGAACGGCAGCTTGTCGAGCATGTTCGTGAGCCACTGACTCTGCTTCTTCCAGTTGATGTTCAAGCCCCAGATAGTGTTGCTGAGCGGCTCCGATCCCATGTTCACCTTGTTGGTGAGCGCCTGTTCGGAGAGGTGCTGGAACGTACCCGAGAGCTGGAAGTCCTTCGAGAAGTCGTACTCCCAGTTCATACCGAACATCGTCTTGCGCTCCTGTCCGTAGTCTGTATTGCTTTCGAGCGACACGTTCACGGCGGTGCCGGCGTCGATGATGCTCTGGTTGAGGATGGTCACCTCGCCGCCCGAGTAGTCGACCGAGTAGTCGGTGCCTTCGGCGAGCGTTACGCCGCCTGCCGTAACCACTACAGAGCCTTGCGGAATGTTGTATGCGCCGAGCGAGATTACGTTAGCCGATGTGCCACGGAACTGTCCCATGAGCACGTACTTGTCTTTTTCGGCTATCTGCTTCGCCACGGTTTTCGTAGAGTCGTACAGCTCGGTGAAGGCGTACTTCTCAGCCTTGTCTGCCGCCACGCCGTTCTTCAGAAGCGTCTCGTACATATAGCTGCCGAACGGTTCGGCAACTGGGAAGAACACGCGTCCGTTCGTCACGGTGTAGCCCTCTACGTAGTCGAAGTAGCCGTTGGGATGCGCCTTGTTGTTATTGTCGAGTCGGTCGGCTCCGAGGAACTTTATGAGTGTCTGGTTCTTCACCTGCGGCTCGGGTATGTATGTGAGGTAGACGCCGGCGGTGTCGCTCTGGAACTTCACGTCGAGGCGGAATTTCTCCTTCTCTACCGACGAGGCGAGGTAGTAGACGTTCTTCATCATCAAGCCCCAGTTGCCCTGATGCGGATTGTTGCTGGTGTTCTTCAGCGCCTTCACGTAGAGCGCCTTGTTAGAGTCGGTGATGTCCGACGCGAACTCGCCCACCTGATACGTCACGCCGCCGTATGTGTACTCGTAAGCCACGGCGAGCACCTGGTCGGTCTGCAGCGATGTCTTCAGCGAGACGTAGCCCAGCGCCTTGTTCACGGTGTACTCCGACGAGTTGAGCAGGCGCGCGCGCTCCAGCTTCTCGTAGTCGGCTCCGCCCACGAAGCCGGGTATTCCGTCGAGCACGGTAGATGTCTGGTCGATGTCGCGTGCGGCGGCGTACTGCGATGTCATGGCTGCATACTCCGAGTTGGCGGCGTTGGCAGGCACGGGCTGTCCTGTCACGCTCCAGAGACCATTAGACACGCGGTTGTTCTCGCCCAAGTCGGTGAGGGCGATGATGTTGCGGGTGTTGGATGTGTTGCCCGACTTGTTCGTCACCCACACCTCCACGCGGTTGATCGTCACGCCCGACGTGAGGTTTGGCAGCGAGCGCATCGACTCGTCGTAGCGGTCGTGGAAGTATTGCGCGAGGAAGAAGTGACGGTTCTCCTCGTAGTTGGCGGCGTCTATCTCGAACGGCGTGAACTGTTTGCCGCCCTTCGACGAAACCGACTTCGACGACGACTTCTTCTGCGAGGCTACGAGCTGCAGCTTGAGCTTGCCGAACTGCAGGTCGGTGCGCAGACCAAAGAGCGAAGATGCTCCGCGTACGAGCGACGAGTTGGAGGGGAACGACACGTTGCCTGCCTCGATGAGCTTCACTATCTCGTCTTCCTTGCCGTCGTACTTCAGCTTGAGGCTCTGCGCGTCGAAGTCGAACGTAGCGTCGGTGTTGTAGTTGAGGTTCATGTTCACCTTGTCGCCCACGCGTCCGTTAAGACTCACGTTTATCTTCTCGTCGAAGTCCATCGTGGTGGTCTTGCGGTTGCGCACGGGCAGCGACGGGTTGTCGATGCTCTTCATCGTGGCGCCGAACTTCAGCTCGGCTGTTCCCTGCGTCTTGATACGCACACCGCCTGGACCGAATATCTTCTCAGCCGGACCGAGGTCGAAGTGCATGTCGGTGAAGTCGAACTTCTCCTTGCCCTTAGCCTGGTATATCTCGTCGTTCTTCTTGCGGAAGAACTGGTTCATCATTCGGCGCTCGCTCCACTTGCGATACTCGTCCTGCGTCATCATGAACGGGGCGTTGATGTACGAGTCGGATATCTTCGAGCCGATGATGTATCGGTCGAGCGAGTCGTTGTACACCACGTCCTGCTTCAGGTTGTCGGGGCGCTTCAGGTCGGCTGCGTTCTGGTCGAGGTCGTCGAGCGTGATGGGCAGCGTGCGCTGTATCTTCCAGCGCGGATGCAGCAGCGAGTCGGGTATCGAGTCCTCGTTCTCGAGCTTGGGCTGCGCCTTCACGACGAGCGAGTCGATGCGCCCTGCGTCGCCGTTGCGCTGCGGAGCTGCGTCGCGCGTCTTGCGCACCGAGAGCTTGCGCTGCGGGTTCTGCGGCGTCTGCGTGAGGGCATACGATGCCAGTGCCGCCATAACCATTACGACGACAAACGCGCGGGCAGTGCCGAGCGAGCGAATCGCCTGCAGCCTACGCTTTAAAAATCGGTATATGATATTAGTTAAATTCAAAATCAGCTTGTTTACTTGTCTACTTAATCTGCTTCAGCGCCAGCTTCACCACCTGCTCAACGGGCAGCGTGGCGTCGTCGGTGAGAATCGCCGTAACCACCTTCGCCGTAGGTGCGGGCGAGAAGCCGAGCATGGTGAGTGCAGCCACCGCCTCGTCGCGCACGTCGACGGGAATAGTGCTGTCCGTAGCGGTTCCTGCCGCCACCTCCTGCGCTATGCCCAGCGAGAGAATCTTGTCCTTCAGGTCGACGATGATGCGCTGTGCGGTCTTCAGTCCGATGCCCTTCACGCTCTTCAGCACGCGCTCGTTGCTCGTGGAGATAGCGTTGCACAGCTCCGAGGGCGATGCCGACGAGAGAATCATGCGCGCCGTGTTGGCTCCCACGCCCGACACGGTGATGAGCAGTCGGTAGAGGTCGCGCTCCTGCTTAGAAGCGAAGCCGTAGAAAGTGTAGCTGTCGTCGCGTCCGCCAGTGACAAGCGCCTCGTGCACAAACAGTTTCACGTTCTCCTTGCCCTGTATCGCCTCGTATGTGTTCAGCGAGATATTCAGTGCGTAACCCACGCCGTAAGCCTCAACAACGGCCTGCGCCGGAGTGAGTTCCGCCAGTTCGCCCTTAATATAATCAATCATTTTTCAGTACGTTTTATTCGTTGTTTTGTTGTCTGCATTAAGCCTCAAAAGTGCTTAACGTCTATTAATAACGTACATTTCCACATTTTATTATATACGCAGGCGTAGTTTGTTGTAGGTACAAGCGAAGTTTCTTTCATGTGCAGGCTCAGCTGAAGTTGCTCTTCTGCTTGAGTATTGTCATCGTTGTGCGTCCGCCGCCCGATCGGATCGCGTTCGGTGCCCGATCAGATTCCGTACGCCGCCCGATCAGATTCCGTACGCCGCCCGATCAGATTCCGTACGCTGCCCGATCAGATTCCGTCCGCTGCCCTCATAGGGGGTGCAGCGGTCTCCGCTGCACCAACCAAGCAATCAACCAACCAATCAACCAACCAATCAACCAACCAATCAACCAACCAATCAACCAATCAACCAATCAATCAACCAATCAACCAACAAGCCATTTAATTTTACCCATCAAAAGCAGCCATATATCCAACAAAAACATTAACTTTGCTAATCCATAAAAACTCCAACCATTATGTCCAGCAAAAGCACCATCCTTACAGAACACCATAACATACAAACGCCCTGCAAACTCTTCGTCGTGGGCGAACCGCAGGTGCTGCTCATACAGCCATCGGCGCGCCACGAGGAGAAGAACGACGGCGTGCGGCGCGAAGTAGAATTGATTGCACAGGCGAGCGGCAAGGGCTTCGCCATGGTTTTCTTCGACTGCGTTGAATGGGCGCGCGCCCTCATGCCGTGGGCTGACGATGCTGTGTCGCGCGACGCCGAGGTGGGTAGCCACGCTCCCGACACGCTCCTCTTCATAGAGCACACCCTGCTGCCGTGGCTCCGCGAGCGCTTCGGCGCTTTGCCCTGCATCATCGGTGGCTACTCGCTCGGCGGACTCTTCGCTCTTTGGGCTGCGCGCAACACCGACGCCTTCGCCGCAGTTGCCGCCGCATCGCCTTCGCTTTGGATTAAGGGTTGGGGCGAATATGCCGCTGCGCACCCTATACTCTCGCCAAAGGCAACAATTCTTGCTCTGGCAAGCGGCAAAAGCCGAGCGCAAAACCCAACGCTCAAAACTCAAAACTCAACACCTCAACATATCACCACTACAACACCTATTCACCTCTCCCTCGGCGACCGCGAGGAGCATTGCCGCAACCAGCGCATGAAGCGCATCGGCGACTGCGTCCGTGCAGAGTACACTCTGCTCTGCAAGCAGCTCTCCCCCACCGCCGTCACTCTGCGTTGGCACGAAGGCGGACACTTCGGCGCCGAAGCCGAGCGCACAGCGGAAGCCTTCGCGTGGTGTATGGAGCGAATAATACCCAGTTTTAACAGACACAATAATAACATAAAATGATATACTTAAATAGCTTTAATTTGCCCACAAGAGACGAGGAAGAACACTTCTTAAACTCCTTTCGCCGTACATGCTACGACTCATACTATCCATTTAACTTTTTCACATCCGACAAACAATTTGAGCGTATAGACTTCTCTGACATCACAATCTTGTGTGGAAGCAATGGCTCAGGAAAAAGCACACTGCTAAATATCATAGCCGAGAAACTAAAACTGGATAGAAAAACCGCTTATAACAAGACCTATTTCTTCGACCCATATATCGAGAAATGTCATTACGAATTAAGCGTGCATGACCCCCTACAACTAAAAGATCTCAAACGCTTATCAAAGATAATAACAAGCGACGACGTGTTTAACTACATCATTGAGGTTCGTGAGAGGAACGAAAACCTCAATTTTAAACGCGAATTGATTTTTAACGAAAAAAGCGAAATGGATCGGTACGGTTGGCAAGGACCACGTGGGTTTAACGCTGACGACCCACAAAGTATGAAAGCCTATACCGACTATTGCAAGAAGAGAAAACAATCAGGCTCAAGATATATAAGGGGAAGCATCGGAGTAGACGAAAGAACTTATTCAAATGGCGAAAATGGCTTTAAATACTTTACCGACTCCATTCTACCTGGTGGTCTGTATCTATTAGACGAGCCTGAGAATTCGTTGTCGGCAGAGATGCAACTCGAATTGGTGCAATTCATTATTGGTATGGCACGGTTCTACGATTGTCAGTTCATAATGTCAACCCACAGTCCATTCCTCTTGTCTATTCCTTATGCCAAAATATATGATATGGACAACTCGCCCGTATCTGTGTGCAAATGGACAGACCTGCCCAACGTAAGGATCTATTACGACTTCTTCAAAGATCACAATTGTGAATTCGACGAAATTTAAGCACAAACGTAATAACACTATCATTTTATCAAGTATATTCGATAAAAACACCATCATTTTATCGAGTATATTCGATAAAAGACATCTAAATCTTGAACTGGAAACTAATTATTCATTGTTTTCCCGTTCAAGATTTAGCTATTTTTTTATGCAATGGAGATCTACAAATCTCAACACCTCAACATCTCAACACATCACCACCTCAACACATCACCACCTCACCACATCAACATCTCAACACATCACCACATCAACACCTCAACATCTCACCACATCACCACCTCACCACATCAACATCTCAATACATCACCACATCGCCGCATCAACGCCGTAGCATCCCTGCTCCGTCTGTATGACGACCTTGTTGCCGCTGAGCACCTTGCGTGAGCGCTGCATCTTTGTGCCAGACGTTACGCCGTTGATGGCAGTCGGTTCGGTCACGACGAGGCGCATGGTTGCTTCTGCTCCGCCGTCGTATGCAGCGGCTGTTATGGTTGTTTCGCCCACGCCGAGAAGCGTTACGAAGCCGCCTGCTACGGTTGCAACACTCTCGTTGGAGCTGCTCCAGCGAAGGCGCTTGTCGGTTGTGGTCTTCGGCAGCAACGTTGGGCGCAGACCGATGTGGGCAGCGTCGAGAGAGACGGTCTGCTCCTCCTCAGCGAAGGCGAGCGAACGCGACTGCTCGGGCTGCTTCTGCTCGCCCTTGCGATAGAGGAACGGCAGTGGCAGCGACTTCGAGGTGTAGAGATTGAAGCGAGCATAATTATTGTCGGGCGTGCTGTAGCGCAGCGTGCCGTACTCGGTGCCAGCGGGAGCTATTGTCGCACCGTCATAGCCAAGGTTTACGGTCCACTCGGTTGCGCCCTCGTCCCACGCAAGCTGCTGCTTGCCTGTTGCGCCGAGCTTTCGACCGTACTGGTCGGTGAAGGTCCAGTTCTGTGCGTCTATCTTGCCAAGCGTGAAGCGCAGCACGTCTGGACTGGTTACGTCAGACGTCGAGGGCACGGCAACTGCGTCGAGATAGTGCGACTCGTCCATACCGTCGAAGTCGGCTGCCGCCGCACCGTTGCGGTATATCATCACCTCGTCGCCTGCGTTGAGCGTACTCTTCTTCGTGAGCTTCTCATACTGCCATCCGAGCGGCGACTCAAGCTCCACGCCATCCTCATCATAATCTATCGTGATGGCGTCGAGATAGACCGATCCTTCGCTTCTGCCTCCTGCCACAACAATTGTTGCGTTGTCGGTGGCAATAGCAGGAGCGTCTGTCTGCTTCGTCACGTCGACATACACACCGAGGTCTTTCGACACCCACGAGCCGAACCACTCACTGCTGGCGAAGTCTACCGGCGCCGACTCGTAAAGCGTTGTGCCGCCGTCGTTGAGAGCCACGCCCACCTGTCCGCTCTTGTTGTTGGAGCACATCGAGAACGTGATGCTGCGCACCTTGCAGCCTTGCCATCCTTCAAGATAGAGCACCGCCTCACGGTTGCGCGGTATCTGGTTGTAGCGGTTGCCAGTGGTTGCGCCGAACTCGTTCTCGAAGTAAACCCTCGAGTTACGCGGCACCATTCCGCAAGCCGCCATCTTAAATTCAGCCGTCTGCTTGTTGTATTCCACAATTCTGTACACTACTTCCGCTGCGTCAGCCGCAACAGAAAGCGTAAGGAACGCCACTATCGCCATCACCTTACGCGCTATATTCATCATACTCTTCATATCCTTGCTTGCTTTTTAGGTTAATGGAATGCAAAGTTAGTGGAAACCTGAGACATATACAAGAATTGCAAAGAAACAAAAGATTAGTTTTACCGGACAGTAATAATCGGCTTTACAGCCACGCTCCGAAGCGTGGCTGCGGCAGTGGTGCCGAAAAGTAGTAGTTCTGGTCGTTGGCGCTGTCGAGGAAGTTCACCTTCTTCATGCCGAAGAACGGGATGCCGTTCGGGAAGATGCGCGCAAAGTCGGTCACACCGCCCGAGAGAGCGGGGCTGCCCTGCTGCAGGTCGAAGCTCCAAGACCTGTCGAAAGCAAGCGGAGCGCCCTTATCGGGGTCGTCGACCTCGCAGTTGATGTTCATGCCGGCGTTCTGCTTGAAGAGCTTGAAGAGCGGATCGAACTGGCCTGCTGTGGCGCTCTTTATGTCTGTGTCGAACCAGATGCCGAGCGAAGCGCCCTTTGCCATCTGCTCCACGCCGGTAGCGGTAGAAGCGTAGTAGTAGTTGGGCGTGAGACGGCTGTGCTCCATGTCGGCGCCGTCCTGCTTGGGCTGCTTCAGACCGAAACGCGAGTCGTAGCAGAGGTTGTTCACGAACACCGGTCGCGCAGCCTTCTCCACCCATACCGAACCGCCCTTCTTGTTCTTGGAGCGGCGCCAACCGCAGTTGACGATGGTGTTGTTGTAGACGGTCATATCGGTGAGCGGCACCACCTCGCTGTTGCCGGCGTTGGAGAGCTTGAAGGCGTTGGTGCAGGCGTTGTATATTACGTTGTTGGCTACGTCGAGCTGGCAGCCCGCCTTCACGTTTATCGCCTCGCCGCCGTCGGCAGCGTTGCCCGAGTCGGCGAAGATGTTGCCGGTGATTACGCCGTTGCCGCCTGTGAAGTAGGTCTGGTCGTTGTAGTTGTCGTGGAAGAAGCTGTTGGCGATGACAAACTTGCCATTGACGTTACAGAAGTGGAAGGCTGGTACGCCGCCGTCGATGGTGGTCTTGAAGAGCTTGTTCTGGAACGATGCCGACGACTCGGTAGGCGTGGCGCCGGCGTAGGCTATGTCTACATGGTTGAGCACCACTTCCTCCGAGTTGTAGCCACAGATGATGCCGCCCCAGGCTTCGGGCTTCTTGCGGTCGGAGGTGAAGGTGACGGGCTTCTCGGCTGTACCGAGACAGTAGAGGTTGCCCAGCACCACCACTTCTACAGGCACCTGCACGTCAGCCTTGCACGTCACCGTCACACCCGGCTCTATATAGAGCGATGTGCCGACGGGTATCTCTACGCTCTCGCTCAGCGTGGTGTCGTTCGACCACACGAGCGAGCCTACAGGATACTCCGCCACGGCGGTCTTTATGACGTTTGTAGAACCTTGGTTGGCGTTGCCGTTGTTGCCTGCATAATCGTACGGATTGATGTTGTCGTTCTCGCAAGACGCTGAGAACATTGCCGTTGCTGCAACGAGCAGCATACCGGCCATTGTGTTTATCTTCTTCATTGTATGATGTTGTTATGGTGAGGTGTTGAGATATGAGGTGTTATGGTGAGATGTTGTGGTGAGATGACGCGAATCAGAGCTTGTAGCGCACGCCGAGCAGGAAAGTTCTGCCGTAACGGTATGTGCCAACGATGGTCTTGTCGCTCTTCTGTCCTTCATACTCGAGGTTGCTTTGGTTGACGGTCTTGAGGTATCGCTCGCGCTTTGCGTCGAGCAGGTTGTTGGCCTTGAAGAAGAGCGAGATGCCGTTGTGGAACTTCTTCTCTGCGCTGAAGTCGAGTCCGAACATCGCCTTGTCCCACTGGTCGGCGTCCTTGAACGGCGACACAAGTGCGAGTTTCGTGCCGGTGAACGAGGCTGCGAGCTGTGCGTTCCAGCCATGTTCGGTGTCCTTGTAGAGCAGGGAGAGATTGGCTGTGTGCGGCGCCTGGTTCACGAGCGGACGAGTCTGCGTTACGCCCGTCTTATACTCTGCGCTGCCTTCCTTGTACTGGCGCTTCGAAGTGGTAATCTCCGAGTGGGTGTAGGTGTAGTTTGCCTTCACACCGAAGTGGCGTATGTACTTTATCACGTCAATCTCGAAGCCCATGTTCTTCGCGTTGCCCAGGTTGGCGGGCATGTAGTAGGCGTCTGTTCCGGCGCCGATCTTGCCGTCCGACGTAACGAACACCTGTTCTATCGGGTTCTTCAGATACTTGTAGAAGACGCCTGCGAGAATCTGCTCTGTGCTCGACGGGAACCACTCCCAGCGTAGGTCGATATTGTCGATGCGGGCGCGTTTCAGCTCAGGGTTTCCCTTCTCCTGATACTCCTCGCCCTGTATCTGGTAGGGCACAATCTCGTAGAATCCAGGTCGGTTGATAGAACGGTAGTAAGAGAGGCGCACGTTCATCTTCTTTGTCGGTGTCCACTTCACAGAAGCCGACGGCAGATAGTCCCAGTAGCTCTGCTCGCCCACCTGCCCCATGTTGCGGAAGTGCTGCAGCATGGTGTATATCTGGTTGGTATGTTCGGCGCGTAAGCCCACGTTCAGCTCTCCGAGAGCGCTGCTCAGCGTAGCCATAGCGTAGACTCCGCCGATGTGCTCCTTCGAGTCGTAGTTGAGCTGAGACGCCTGCGAGTAAGGCGTCTTGCATACCCAATCGACGTTGGCGAACTGCTCGTATCCGTTGCCGTCGAGCTGCTGCGATATGTCTGCCGGGTTGAAGACGTACGAGTAGTAGCGGTTGCTGCGCTCCTTGCGGCGATACTGCGCGCCAGCCTTCCACAAAGCGTCCAGCTTGTCGCCGAAGTGTGTGTCGTAAGCGAGGTTTATGTAGCCCGCCCAGTCGGTATCCTTGTTGTGCTGGAAGCGGCGTTCGGCATTCTTCGGCAGCGTCTTCAGGATGTTCTTCTCCTGGCTCCATATATCGCCCGACACGGCGTCGCCCTCAGCGCCGGCGCTATGACCAACGGTGTTGGTAAGCGTCACGTATGTGCGGTCGGGGTCTTCGGCTCTTGCCTGCGAGAACACGCCCGACCAGTCGACCGTGAAGCGTTCGGTCAGGTGATGCTTGCCCTTAAGGTTGGTGGCAAAGATGCTCTGCGTGGCAGACATAGAGCGCAGCTCGTCGTCCTGCGTGTACGAGTCGGCAGCGATATACTCGGTGTTCACGCCGTTGTCGTAGCGCACGCCCTTCGAGTTGGTGCGCACGTACATGTTGTACCATTCTATCTTGTGGTTAGCGAGCGAGAGGTCGAGCTTTGCGTGCAGACCCGCCGTGAAGTCGTGTATGCTGTAGTAGCGGTGGTGGAGGTTGGAGATATACATAGCCTGTTCGCCCGACGCCATCTT
>OQVT01002463.1_pt1 | contig 11916 bp, 7 predicted proteins | sample 1691561 | NCBI WGS metagenome assembly OQVT01 (sample SAMN03418260, study PRJEB22391) | human gut metagenome | biome: human-gut; feature: organic feature; material: feces | host: Homo sapiens | place: Tanzania | collected 2013-01 | reverse complement strand
GCCAGGACGCATCCGCAAGCGCGGTGCTTGCAAACCAGCTTATCACGGACAGAGAAGGCACAGAGGCCGCGGAGCATAAAAAGCAAGAGCATCTTCGTGAACTTTATGCACAGTCTTCACAGAAAAAGGCCGGTCACAAGCCCGTCGAACCGTTCCCGGCCTTCAGTTTCATTAAGGGGGAACCATTCGGGAACATATCGGGTAAGAGGCTCGGCATAGAGGAAGTGGAGCCGTTCTTTGACTGGAATATGTTCGCTGCGATCTGGGGAATAAAAAGTGGAACAGGACACGACGAACTGAGGAAACTCCGTGCCGACGCACATAAGGAAATTGATAGACTAAAGAACGGAAACGCTTGTCGGATAACCATTTCGGCAAGGTTTGACGGATGTCATAGCGAAGGGGACGACATTGTCTCCAAAGATTTCCGGCTGCCGATGCTCCGGCAGGAAGGCGAACGGTCACTGGCCGATTTCGTTCCGCCTAAGGAATATGGGTTCGAGTCGCCTATGGGGATGTTCGCGATTTCCGTGCGCACCGAATCACATCCATCCGGATGCGACTGTCCGGCTTGCGGCACGGAATACGGGCCGATGCTTACCAGGGCCGTACGGCTGACTCTCGCGGAGGCGGCGTCAGAATGGCTGAGCAGGCATATTCATAAAGAATTGCCATCAGAGTTCAGCGGGGCGAAGGTCATCAAGCCTGCGGCGGGATATTCAAGTTGCCCGGACCACACGCTCAAGCGGGATATTCTTAGGTTGCTGCCTGAATCAGAGAGGCTTGGCATCACGCTGCTGGACAGTTGCGCTATGATTCCGGACGCCAGCATCTGCGGACTCATATTCATTCATCCGGAGGCCACCTATCCTGAAATCCGCCGCGTCAGCCAGAAGGCGATTGATGAATATGCCCGCAGGCGTGGTATGTCAGATTCCGAGAAGGCGCGCTTCCTGGGGCATCTGCTTTAGTACGCCATATTCCACATGGCATTCTGGGCCGCTCCGCTCTTGGAGGCGTCCATCTTGCCGAAGTTCCATGTGAAGGAGAGGATGATCCTGCGGCCGAGCACATTGGTGTAGGAGTTCTGGACGTAATCATCCTGCACGTCACGCCTCAGTGACCTTGCGCTGTCGAGCAAGTCCTGAGCGGTAAGGGTGATATTGAAAGACTTTATGTTCTTTCCGACACTGAAATTCCAGCGGACATAGTCATCATTATAACCGGAACCATAACCTCGCAGGATTCTATAGGAGAAATCAGACTGGAACTCAAACTCGTGAGGCGATGTATAGGATGGACGTATTCCAAAATTTGTATCCCAAACATCTGTATCCGCCTTTGAATCCAGGGAATATCTTGATTTTGAATTATTAACCCCTGACCCGAGTTGCAGAGAGAAGCGTTCGAGATTCAAGGTTACCATCATACTAATATTCGTTCTGACACTTCGGGTCAAGCTTTCCTGAAAGCCGCTCTGTCCGGAGTAGAAAAGGTTTCCGGAAGCGTCTCCCCAGAATTTGCTCATAAAGTCGGTGTAGTCAAAAGAATCAAGGTCGATCTCAAGATTGTCGAGAGTGCCTTTGCTTTGATAACTTACAGATCTGGTGACACCAAATCCACCATTGACGGAGAGTTGCAGTTTACCGTCCTTTGACAATGGGGTGAAGAAATTAAAGTCGGAGCTGTAACTATAGGAAGGTTTCTTAGTGTTCACCGGAATCGAATATCTGACGCTGTTCTCATCAAACCAAATGGCTGACACCTGCGAATTGGAGGAATAATCTCCGAACAGCCATCCATTGAACCGGGCTTTCCCCCAAGAGCCCCTGTAGGTGGTGGTCACAGATTCTTTTGTAACCGGTTTAAGGTAAATGTTTCCGGCCGTGATCCTTGTCGGATTGACAATGTTGAATGTCGGCACGATGCTGGCGGAAGAAGGCCTGGCCGTCCTGCTGGACAGTCTGAAATACACATTGTTGTTCTTGTCGGAATACCTCACGTTCACGAAAGGCGAAAGCGTTGTCTGCCACTCGCCAACCCCTGTCTTGGTGTCAAGCCCGAAAGAGCGGGCGTAGTTCTCGTTCTTGTAGAGCCTTGCCTGACCACCGAACTGAATATTGGTCTTTCCTTTGTTGTACTGAGCCAAAAGTTGCCCATTATTGGAGAAATAATAGTTGTCCGACACCGATGAGTAATAGTTATTCACGGAGCCATCGACGTTGTTGGTCGCGTCACTGGTTGACTTCCTTACACTATAGCGTGAGCTCAATGTGGCTGACAGCGCCCAGTTCTTGCCGAACGGCTCGACGTATTTGAGCGATCCGCCTATGTCACTGTAGCTGCCGTCCTTGTCGTAAGTCAGATCACGTATGTCCTCATTGCCAGAAGAGGCGAACGTTGTTTTTGAATATTCGGTTGATTTTCCGTCGTTCGCACTCAAAGTGTAGTCTATATCAAGGGTTATCGCCCGTCTGTCCTTGCCAAGCTTCTTGATCCCGACGCTCAAATCACCTCCGGTGGAGATTCCACTCTTCTTTGAGAGTGAGTTTGACACCGAACGGTTTCTCTCCTCACCTTCCATAAGTGAATGTGTGTTACCGGTGGAGTTTAAGTCATAATCATACCAAGAGAAGGATGGTTCAAAGTAAAGCGATGTCTTCTTCCTGTTTTTCTTTTTGAACTCGGCACGTACTGTGAACTTGTCCAGATTGCCGTTCTCTATCTCGTCCGAAGTGTCAAAAAGGTCTCCATCCTCCTTGAACGATGTCCGGTCTGTCCTCGAATGTTTGTCCGCGTTCTCCGATGAATAAACAACGGAAGCATCTGTGGTGAAGCCTTTTATGGCATCGGAGTTCAGATTCGTTCCCACCTGCCATCTCTTGTGCATTCCATTGTACGGCAATGACGGAATCTCGCTCTCGTTACCGTCATACATAACAAACATCCCGGATCCCGGAGCCATAAAATTATACCCGCTGGCGATGCTCGTGACCTGATTCTTCTCTCCGTAGGCCGAGACCATAGCCGAGCCGCTGAAGAGCAGATCCTTTTTTTTCTTGAAGCCGTTGCCGTCCTTGCCGTAAGCGGTCGTTCCCCCGGACAGCTTCGCGTTGCCGAACCACCCGCTCTTATACTCCTCCTTCAACTCCACATCCATCACCTTCTCCTTTTCACCTTTTATGCCGGTGAACTCTGCGGATTCCGATTCCTTGTCAATGACCTTTACCTTGTCCACAATCTTGGCCGGCAGGTTGTCGAGAGTAGCCTTGTTGTCACCAAGGAAGAATGTCCTTCCGCCGACCGTGATTTTGCTTACCTCCTTGCCGTTGACCTTAACGGTTCCATCCTCGCCGACCTCCACGCCTGGCATCTTCTTCAGCAGATCAGCAAGGTTGTCATTGGACATGACCCTAAAAGAAGACGCGTTATAGATAAGGGTATCACCCTTCATCTCCATCGGAGTGCCGACCGCGGAGACTGACGCCGCCTTCAGCATCTTGTCGTCCGGTCTCATCAGGATCGTCTTCGCGTCATAGTTGCCACGGACATAAATCTTCTTATAGACAGGTCTGTAGCCGAGATATTCAATGCAAAGCAGATGCTCTCCTTTCGCCACTTTCTTCAACTCAGCCTTGCCGAGCGTGTCCGTCAGGGCGAAACTGGTGATGACCGTGTCCTTAGGATGCCTGAGATACGCCGAAGCGAACGCGATAGGCTCCCGCGTCAGCGAGTCAAGGACCTGCGCCTTCACCGTGAATGAAGTGCGTCCGAACATATCTTCAGATATGGCGATCTGAGCGTCAAGCCTGGCTGTAAAAGACGCGGCGAAAAGCAAGGCGAGCGCGATGTATATTCCTTTCATCTAATTAAGCGGCAACAGAAATAACCCTCTATTTATGAATATGAACGCTTATTTGACGGGGATGCTGCGGCCCGGTTTTCCGAAACTCAATTTGGCGTCAACCTCGCGGATGTCATCATCCGAGAACTTGATGGTCCATTTCGGCATCGTCATCAGTTCGAAAAGCGCGGCCTCGGTCATCGGAGCCGTGTAACGTATGCGGATGCATGGCTCCAGATCATCGTTAAGGGTGAGGTATGTTCCCAGAACCCCTTCATGGGAGGACAGATGGTTGCTGAGGAATGGCATCCCTCTCTTCACGATAGGCTTCTCGTAGTTGCGGTCAACGATCTCGTACCACCACTGGGCCGTGTCAAGATTGGTTTCACGGGCATATTCAGCGGCGAACTGGTCGAACATCATCCTTAGGTAGTCTGGAGTGGAGATCATGGTGCTTCCCTTCTCCAAACGGATGAACTTGAATCCGAGATCCATCGTCTTGACCCCGCCGCCGTGAACCGGCATCTCAAGGGTCTTCTTCTCGACAATATTCTTAAACCACGCCTCGTCCAGATCCTCGTCAGGCGCCATGTACACTTTGACGATGAGAGGGCACTCGTAGATGGACTCCAGACCGAATATCTTCTTTTCCGTGAGTCTCATCTGCATTCCGAGGTAGTTGAGGTCGAGTTTGTCGAACATCTTTTCCGTCCTGATGGTCACGCACTTGAGCGAGTCGTACTGCTCCGGCTCCAGGCTGTTGACCCTGAACTTGGAAGGGACGAAGATCAGAGCCTCGACCTTCGCGGCGTCGATGGCGTTGGCGTCATAGGTGACCACGACCGTGTGGCTTCCGACGAATGTCCTGACTCCATGGACTCCCGCCACCTTCTCCATCCTGGCCTTGAAGGCCATCGAACTGCCGAAGCACTTGACCGACTTGAGGCCTTCCATCCTGACCGTCTCCAGTTTCATTCCCGGTTCTATCCCCCACTTCTCGTCGATTGTAGGCACCTCGAACTTTCCTCCGATGATGAACGCTATGGCGACAGCCACGACAGTCAGTACCGCAGGAATATACTTGGCTGACTTGCAGCGTTTTCCATCAACCTCCTTTCTTACGCCGACACTGAGGGCGCCAAGAGGGCAGGAGGCGACACACTCGCCGCAAAGGGTGCAGTCAACAGAATTGACCTTGCCTTCAAATGACGGGACATCAATATTATAAGGACAGTTCTTCTGGCAGAGGCGGCAGTTGCCGTTGCATTTGCCGTTGTCGATAACCACGCCGAGCAGCTGCGGCTTTGGCCTTCCGCAAAGGATCTCCAGCAGGTAACCGAGCAGACACATGGCTCCAAGCAGCCAGACCCAAGGCAGCTGTAGTCCGAGAAGGCCAAGAATCCACCACACACCCACAAGCACGACCATCCACACCCAGAATTTGAGGGAGTTGCAGATCGCTCCGAGCGGGCAGATGTACTTGCACCAGAACCTGTCCACAAAAAGACCGGGGATAAGCACAAGCGCCAAAGCGGCGACGGACATCCAAAGCGTGATCTCACCCTTGAATCCCGTGGCCGTGGCGTAGTACGGGTCGAAATTCTTGCAGAAGAGCTCGCTTGCGGTCAATGTCATGTAGAAGGTGATGAACAGAAGCACGTACTTCACGATCCTCAGCACCTTGTCGGCGACACTGCGCTCATTGATGTTGAAGGCGTTGAACCCGATGGCCTGCCTGAGTTTCTTCAGAAGATCCTCCACCGTTCCGACGGGACAGAGATAGCCGCAGAACAGCTTGCCGAGAAGCACGACTGCCGCTGCGAGGACAACACCCATCGCGATCTGCATGCTTGTCATCGAGCAAGGCAATGAACCGTTGGCGAAATAGGTTCCCAATGCCTCCAGGCCGCCGAAAGGACAGTATTTTTCCGGATCCGGAGCATTCATGTCAGTGAACACGAGCGAAGCGAGTCCGCTCAAGAAGAAAACCAGCAGCGCCAGCACTCCCCACTGGAGAAGATACTTCGGCCAATTGGACTTGAAGGTAGATTTCTTTGCCATATCAATGTGTCATTTATCGTCACGGACATCGTACCTTTCGGCACACATCCCGAATTCTGCGAATATACAATTAAAATCCTTCAAAACACACATTTCCGAAGCTAAATAATCATTAACGCTTACTAAATTATGGCAAATCAACAGAACGAACGCAAAACCGGACAATCGGGCGCGATCCTGCATCATATATTCGGGAATAATTTGGAATATCGACTTAATTTCCTACATTTGCCCGCTACATTTAATAACACTATTTTTAGATAGCTTATGTTCAAGATTCTTGAAAGAGTGATGCTGACTCCAAACATCTGCAAGATGGTGGTGTCGGCTCCAAGGATTGCCGAGGCCGCCAAACCTGGGCAGTTCCTGATTGTCCGCTCCGACGAAAAGGGCGAACGCATACCACTTACCATCAGTGACTACGACAGGGAGAACGGCACGGTGACCATCGTCACCCAGCTCATAGGAGCGTCATCGGCCGCGATCATCTCCAAGGCCGAAGGCGAGTTCTTCAGCGATGTCGTGGGACCTCTGGGCAACCCTTCCGCCTTCGTTGACAAGACGGATGAGGAGCTGAAAGGCCAAAGGTACATATTCATCGCCGGCGGTGTCGGCACCGCTCCGGTCTACCCTCAGGCTAAATGGCTGCACGAGAGAGGCATAGCGGTCGATGTCATCATCGGAGCGAAGACCAAGGATCTTCTTATCTACAAGGAAGAGCTGGCCTCCGCCTGTGACAACCTCTACCTTTGCACTGACGACGGTTCGGAAGGATTCCACGGAATGGTCACCGGCCTGCTTGAGAAACTGGTCAATGAGGGTAAGGAATATACCCAGGCAGTGTCAATCGGCCCTATGATCATGATGAAGTTCTGCACCCTGACCTGCAAGAAACTCGGCATCCCCGAGGACGTGAGCCTGAACATGCTGATGGTGGACGGCACGGGGATGTGCGGTGCATGCCGAGTGACCGTGGCCGGAAAAGTGAAGTTCGCATGCGTGGACGGTCCAGAGTTCAACGGCTACGACGTTGATTTCGACGAGGCCATGAGGCGTCTCGGACAGTACAGGTCCGAGGAGACGGAGGTTAAATCTAAAATGGGAATATAATGGCACAGAGAATACCAAGAGTACCGGTCCGCGAGCAGGATCCGAAGGTACGCGCGCATAATTTCGAAGAGGTCTGCTACGGCTACAACCTTGAGGAAGCCACGACAGAGGCCTCACGCTGTCTCCATTGCAAGAATCCCCGCTGTGTGCAGGCCTGCCCTGTCAGCGTGAAGATTCCTGAATTCATCGCCAAGGTGGCCGCAGTTGACATCGCCGGAGCCGCCGCCATCATCGCCGAGGACTCCTCCCTTCCAGCCGTCTGCGGACGTGTCTGCCCGCAAGAGAGTCAGTGCGAGGGCAGCTGCATCCTCGGTGTCAAGGGTGAGCCGGTGGCCATCGGAAAGCTGGAAAGGTTTGTGGCTGACTACTCTGCCACGACCGGCGCCAATCCTGTCGAGGCGCCAGCCGCTCCGACCCCTGGCCGCGCGAAGGTTGCCATCATCGGTTCCGGCCCTGCAGGCCTGGCCTGCGCCTCCGACCTCGCCAAGAAAGGCTACGATGTCACGATCTTCGAAGCCCTCCACAAGGCCGGCGGTGTGTTGGAATATGGCATCCCGGAGTTCAGGCTTCCCAAGGACACCGTTCTCAAGCGCGAGATCGACGCTGTCAAGGCACTCGGAGTCAAAATAGAGACCGATGTGATTGTCGGAAGGACGGTCACCATCGACCAGCTGATGGACAAGGAAGGCTTCAAGGCTGTGTTTGTCGGCACGGGAGCCGGTCTGCCGAAATTCATGGGCATTCCTGGCGAGAATCTCAACGGGGTTTTCTCCGCCAATGAGTTCCTGACGAGAAACAACCTTATGAAGGCTTTCCGCGAGGACTACCTGACCCCGATCCACGCTGGCAGAAAATGCTGCGTTGTCGGCGGAGGTAACGTGGCTATGGATGCCGCAAGGACAGCCTTGAGGTTAGGCGCCGACACGACGATTGTCTATCGTCGTACCGAGAACGAGCTTCCTGCAAGAAAGGAGGAGGTGCATCACGCCAAGGAGGAGGGCATTGACTTCCAGATGCTTACCAACCCGGTTGAGATCCTCGGTGACGAGAAAGGCTGGGTAAGGGCGATCAAGTGCATAAGAATGGAGCTTGGCGAGCCTGACGCGAGTGGCCGCCGCTCCCCTGTCCCGATTCCGGATTCAGAATTCGAGATTCCGACCGAGACTGTGATCATGGCCTTGGGTACCGCTCCTAACCCTCTGATCGTGAACACGACCAAGGGTCTCCAGGCCACACGTCGCGGCGGACTCGAGGCTGACGCCGAGGGTCGCACGACCAGAGAGGGCATATTCGCCGGCGGAGACGCCGTGACAGGAGCCGCCACCGTGATCCTCGCCATGGGTGCGGGCCGGAAGGCCGCCGCGGCCATTGACGAGTACCTCTCCGCCAACGATTAACGATCATTTTCCTTACGATAATCGAGACACCACAAATATGGCTGCCCTAGGGGGGTTTCTCTATGGCAGCCATATTTGCATAATTGAAAATATATTCATAATATTGCCACAAACTAATAACTATCGGACTCGATGTCTTTTTACCCAAACGAAACTGACCTGGCAAAAGGCGGCTTGGTTTCACGGTCAACGCTCCTACCGAAAAAAGGAAAAAAGGCAATGTATTTATTACGAACTATATGGAGAATGGTGATAATGCCAGCAGAGCGGTAATCAGTTATATTGATTATGTAAGCAGGACATCCAGTGGGGTGTTCCAAAAACTGAATGTTATGATAGATGCGGATCAGACTGTCTCAATGCGATACCACAGTCCCAGCAACACTGTGTACTTTAAGTCTTTAGAAGATTATTCCGATAGAACTTTATACGAAGAAATTATACACGCCTTGCAAAGAGTTGTTTATTCTGACTACTGGGAAGTTCCATTCAACATTGAATTTGAAGCAAAGTTGATTATGGACTATATGAGTTTTGTCAACGGTGGAGAAGGTAACACGGAAATGGCCCTTAACATGAAATACGCAAAGGCGGAGCTAAAGAATGGCAGATCTATGAAATTGTCCGAATGGATCAAGGCCAACGCATATTCCAACCTGGATGTTGACGATTATCGGCAGTTCCTAAGTGTTTGGAAGACTATTCCGGCAGAATATCAGAACTATATGATGTCGCTCAGGTCACAACCAAAACTTCTGCCATCTATTATCAATGAAATCAACAGTCACAGATAAATCTTTGTCACATGAAAAGAATCATTTTATTATTTCTTGCTCTATTCTTGTCTATTAGCCCATCTTTAGCACAGAAAAATAGAAGCGACAGAAGAGACTCTATAAAGGCCACAAGAGTACTGGAAGATAAATTACGACACGAGCAAGCAATTGATGCTCTGAATAAAAAAGCGTTCGTTTTGAAAGTTGACAGCAGAATCTATGAAAAGAGAAGCAAAACTTGGGGTTGCGATCCTAATACTAACTTCGTTCTTCTCAACGGGAATGAAGCTATAGTTCAAATAAATGATCCTAAACCTCAAAATTGTGATACGTTCAAAGGTAATGCATCGGATTTTAAGACTGTCACTAACAAAAAAGGGGAAACTACTTTTGAGATGAAACTTAAAAAAGGGTCATTTATCATCTTTGTAAAAATCACTCTGAATAAGAACGGTAATTATTGTTATGCCAGATTGAGCGGTCGAACCTACTATCCAAGATTCACGATAACAGGAAGATTATACCCTTTGGAAGATGTAGGCGTGTTCATAGGTATCGATAACAGATGATAATCGAGCTCATGATTTTTTTATGTTATGAAACGCTGACTTTAAAAATTTAACAATGTTAAGTAATGTTGAAAAAATAAGTTGCATCGATCGATAAAATTGAATACATAGAATCACCATGAACATCATATTGTGCAAACCACAGGCACGCAAGAATGGCCCTGGCAATGCTGGGAGGCCATAGTGTGTGTCTGACCCCCATATCCCGAGGGAGGGTCAGCCACAGTGATAGTGGATTGAATACCGTTGGTGGCGTTTTATCGTGTCCGTGGTTTGTAAATGATTGGCATTCTTTGCGGATAATGCCCTTAAGTAATGTTGAGAAAATAAGTTGCATCAATCGATAAAATTGAATTCATAGAATCACCCTGAACATCAATATATTGCAAATTTAAAGTGATGCAGGTTATTTTTTACATTTCACTAAAGAATAAGTTGAACTAAACTTTGTGTCAGATTTATGAGGATAGATTTCTTTTGGAGGAATGAGTGTGCCGATGGCACATGACTGATGTGGAAAAGACCTCTAGACTCACCCCTTCAGACAAGCAAATCAAAACAGTTTCTTAGGCATCAGTACCAGACCGTCCGTTCCGGTCCCATCCTGAAGACTAGCTCGCCGCCTTTGACGATCTCGGAGTAGTCAATGTAAGGGCTGACGAGAGGACTCCCGTTCAAGGTGACGCTCTGGATGTAGCGGTTCTCATCGCTCAGACCGGAGGCCTTTATCTTAAAGGTGCCGCCGGCGACCTTCAGATCCACCTCGTCAAAGGCCGGAGCGCCGAACCAGTACCTCGTGGAGGCAGGCTCTATCTCGTAGAAACCTAAAGCGGAGAGGACATACCAGGCGGACATCTGGCCGGCGTCCTCATTGCCGCAAAGGCCGTCATCGGCGTTCTTGTAGAATTCTGAATAGATCCGGCGAGCCAGGTCAGCGGTCTTGTACGGCTCTTCAGCCATAGTATAGAAGTAGATGACGTGGTGGCTTGGCTCGTTGCCGTGGGCGTACTGGCCGATCAGGCCGGAGATGTCAGGAGAGGCATCCTCACCGTCGATCCGGGAATCCGCCGAGAAAAGCGAATCCAGTCTCGCGACGAATCCCTCGCGGGAGCCGTAGAAATCGACAAGGCCGGAATAGTCATGAGGGGCGAGCCATGAATATTGCCAGGCATTTCCCTCGCAATAATCATTGGCGCGATGCTCCGAGGAATATGGGTTGAACGGAGTCCTCCAACTGCCGTCGGCAAAACGTCCTCTTGCGAACAAAGTCGTGGAATCCATATAGTTGCGATAGGACTTGCTCCTATCGCGGAAATATTCAGCATCCTCGCTCCAGCCAAGGCGGTCAGCGGCGGCGGCCACGGCGGCGTCCGCTATGGCATATTCCATGTCATAGGCGATCGACTCAAGCATCTTGTCTGAAGGAATATAACCGTACTTCTGACGGTAGTCAAGGCCGCGGGTGTTGCCCATCATCGTTGCCTTGAGAGCCTCCCAGGCCAGGTCACGGTCGAAGCCGTCGAAGCCTTTCACTACAGCGTCGGCAACTGCGATCACGCCCGGATTGCCGACCATGCAGTCGGTCTCGTTGCCGACAAGGTGCCAGACAGGAAGCCGCCCTTGCCTTTTGTAGATCTCCAGCATCGTGGCGATCATGTCGTTCTCCCTGTCGGGATGCAGAATCGTCATCAGCGGCATCTGCGCGCGATAGGTGTCCCAAAGGGAGAAGGTGGTATATTCAGTCCTCGAAGCGTCCACATCGCTGAAAATGGAAGGCATTATCATCGTATGGTAAAGTGCTGTGTAGAAAATAGTTCTGGAATCCGAATCCGATGTGGACACCTTCGCTTTGGACAGTTCCGCATTCCATGCCTTGCGGGCAGCCTCGACCGTGGCGTCAAAATCCCAGCCTGGAAGTTCCGCGGACATATTCAAAGCCGCCTTTTCCTCGCTGACCGGAGAGACCGCGACCTTCACCATCACCTGCTCCCCCTCGGCGGTGCGGAAGCCGGCGCGGAAATAGTTGACTGAATATTCCTGCCCTTCAACGGCATATTCCTTGACAGCCACCTCGTCGAAGGAGTCGAAAGGCTTCGAGAATTGGGCGCGGAAGTTGCAAAACGTGTTGTTGGTCAGAAAGATGTTGTGGACGGAATTAT
>OQVT01002461.1_pt1 | contig 11920 bp, 12 predicted proteins | sample 1691561 | NCBI WGS metagenome assembly OQVT01 (sample SAMN03418260, study PRJEB22391) | human gut metagenome | biome: human-gut; feature: organic feature; material: feces | host: Homo sapiens | place: Tanzania | collected 2013-01 | reverse complement strand
AAATCACGTTCATACGGCATATGCTTCAATTAATCACACACATAGCTATAACGATTTAGAAAACAAACCGTCTATTCCAACTACACTTCCAGCGAATGGCGGTAATGCGGACACTGTTGACGGAAAACATGCGAGTGATTTTGCGACAGCTTCCTATGTAAATGAAAAGTTTGCAAGTATAGTTACGACAGGAACTCATGGCACATGGAAGTATAGAAAATGGAGTAATGGAATTGCTGAACAATGGGGCCCTATAGCAAAACATGGTCTTTCTAATTGGATAGAATGGGGTGGCTGGTATTATGCATATGATACAGTTACTTTTGACACAGGGATATTTATAGAAGCTCCAAGAGTTTTTATTACGAGTGTTGGTAGAACTTGGTGCATTCCATTAACACAAGATGTAACATATCAACAGTTTACTCTTTGTGGACTAAGGCCAGCCGCAGGAGAGTCATCTTATTGGTTCGATGTATACGCAATTGGTAGATGGAAGTAATAGAAGGAGGAATTGTTGTGTCTAATCCTAACTTTAGCCCAGAATACTCAAGTGATCAAATCTGGGTAGGAACTGATATGGAATTGTGCTTGACTGATAATTTGGAAGATATGGAAACGGATATCGTTTCTTTACAAACAAGTAAAGCGAATTTAAATCATGTGCACACTGAGTATGCCTCGATAAATCATGCTCATTCAGATTATGCTACAGCTTCTCATAAGCATTCTTCTTCGGATATCACGAGTGGTACTCTTCCAATATCTAAAGGTGGAACTGGCGCGAGTACTGTTGGTGGAGTATTAACTAATCTTGGTAACATTGGCAAGGTGTATTCATCTACCCCCAATGATAAATCAGTTGCAAAAATGGAAATGATAACAATTGCGTCCTTAACATTACCAGCGGGTGTTTATGTTATTATTGGAAATCATCAGTGGAATGTAAATGGCACTGGATGTATGTACATTTCAAGATTAACCAAATCTGATGATAGTGTTGTATATTGCATTGTTAGAAGTGATATGATTGGTGGTGGTGGCGCTGTAGTTGCCACAATAGTAGAATTGACAGAAACAACTACTATCAAATACGAGACTTATCATCAATATACTACAGTGACCAATGCTGAAGCCATTCGTTTATACGCAGTTAAGATTAAATAATATTATTTGGGAGGAATTTATATGGCTTTTGACCCTACATATTCTAGCGACCAAATTTGGATTGGAGAAGATATGGATGTTTGTTTAACAGATGAGTTAAATGATGTAAAGTCTGATGTTGAGAATTTACAAACTAATAAGGCAAATGTAAGTCATGTTCATCCTGAATATGCCTCAATTAACCATGTTCATAGTTATAGTGATTTGACAGACAAACCAACAATTCCTACTACTTTGCCTGCCAACGGAGGAAATGCAGACACACTAGATGGACAGCATGCTAGTGAGTTCGCAGCAAGTGCTCATACACATAGCAAATCACAAATTTCTGGGTTAACAGAACCTTCTGATTATGTTATTGCTTCTGGGCTTTCTGGACAATGGGTATATCGCAAATGGAATAGTGGTATTTCTGAATGTTGGCGGCAAATCTCTGGAACAATTACTCATTATAGCACGTGGAATGGGTTTAATACATTTGCAGGTAGTGCTGATTGGCCTACTGGTTTATTTATTCTAAATCCAACTGTTCTTTATAATTGTTATATTGGATCAGGATATGCCATAGCCGCACGAGGTGGGCTATCAACTACTACGCAATTTAAATGGGAAGCTCTTGGCACGGATGGAGATTCTAATATTGGATATGGAATTTATGTTTATGCCATAGGAAGATGGAAATAAAATTAAATACAAGGTGCAGAGCTAACAACCCTGCACCTTTCTCATATTAAAAACAAGGAGGGATGCAAAAAAATGTCAACAAAAAAATTACAAATTGTAACATCAATTGTAACATCAATTAACGGACAAACTGGCGATGTGACACTTGACATCCCAGATACTAAGACATATAAAGCAGGCAATGGCATCTCTATCTCAGATGATGGTACAATTTCAGTAACTGCCGCTAAAATATATTCAGGCACTGTTACACCTGATAATTCCCTCGGAGACAATGGTGACATATATGTGCAGATGGAGGGATGATAGATGGATGAATTAGCAACATTGACTTATAAAGATTTTTCCGCTGGCTATACCGCTGGTGATGGTATGGCGATTCTTGATCCTGATACTACAGTTGATGAACTCGTAAGCTGGGTATTCAGCGATAAACCTCTCTGGTTTTATGATGGAATCAAATATCGTTTAGTCATTCAGTTCGAGGCTATTGAAAATGGGGGCATTATCTATTATTTCGACGATGAGGGCAATATAGTAAATCATCAATTTGGTGGTGAGAACTAATGTCTAATATAGTTACAAAAAAGCTAAGTATTAACAAAAATAATATCGAGCAATATTGCGATGCGCAAAATGTTAGCTTTAATGTTTCTGACCACGCTTGGCGTAAGTGGCTAAATGGTAGTACTGATGGCTATGTAATTTTAAAATCCGATGGAAAGGCGGTGTTGTATCCTACAGATACCGCTCGCCCTTTTAAGGCAGACTCATTAATTTCTGCTAGCCGAAGCGCTGGTACTTGTACGGTTGACCTTCAGTTCGCAGGAACGAATGTGCATTCCGAGTCATACACTTCTGGTACACAAAAACAAAAATCCAAGGCTGATATAACCGATAGTGCTGTTACTAATAGTACCAAAGCTACTGAAATAAAATGGCACGTTTATGGTAAAAATGGTGACAATCAACGTGGCGACTTAATTGAGTTAACTTTATATTTTTACCAGTATGCTATGTCTGCAAATAAAGGAGCCGTTGCAAACGGCATTCAAAGTGCAAGTGTGTCAAGTGCCACGCCTTATTATGGCGATAGCGTAACGTTTACTCCTGTTCTTGTTCAAGGTGCCACATGGCATGGTTGGTATTCTGATGAAGCATGCACTAATTTAATCAGTGCAGACCAAAATTATACTGTGGCTCCAACTTCAGACTTGATTCTTTATGCCAACGCCACTATAGATGCCACATTATATAATTGTGCCGCTGTTGCAGGAACAGAAATCACAAGTGTAAGCGTGAGCGACTATATAGTTCCTGAAGGCGGAGAATGTACTTTCTCTGCACAAGTTAATGAAGGTTGCTCATTTGAAGCTTGGTACTCGGATGATACATATTCAACAGTTGTTAGTTCGAGCAATCCTTACACGGCAACTATAATTGAAAATACTACCTTATATGCAAAGGCACATAGGAACAGCTTTAGCATGTCTGTAGGTTCTGCTGAACATGGTACTGCGACTGTTAGCGCTACGACTGTTCCTTATGGTAATGATGTTACTTTTACATTTACGTCAGAAGATGAGACATGGGAATTGTATGGCTGGTATTCCGATTCTGCACTGACACAGCTTGTGAGCGAAGCTAACCCGTATACATTTACCGCAACGGCAAATGTTACGCTTTACCCGAAGGTGGGTAAGAAGAGATATACGATTGTATTAACGTCACCAGGCACAATATTAGATAATAGTGCAACAACTATTTCTATAATAGCCGCAGACACGAATCAACTTACTAAAGAAGATATGCGCAATCTGAGGGCGGGTGAGTTCTCAAGTATATCAAGCGAAAAAATTATATCCATCGACACGCTTAGTAAAAGTTATACGCAAACTTACTCTGTAACTGTAACCACTACTATAGGGTCAACCGTGGCCTTATATGCTAAAGTGTCCTCCACAATAGTTCCGTATGTAACGGTTTATTTTCTTAAAGACAGTAAAAAAGTAACTAACGGCCCCCATTTGGTCATAACAGCTACAGAAAATGCTACATACAAGACATGTGCATCAAGTAATTTACCACTCAAATGTGCCTGCACAGCAATTGCTCTTGAAGGTATCGAATATGCGGAAGCGTACCCCAAAACTGTTGAGCAAGAATACACGACCACGTTTACTGCCGACATCCTATCTGGTTACGAGTTCCAAGGCTGGTACTCGGACGAGACTTGTACAGCACTCGCCAGTTCGAGCAACCCCTATAGTGCAACAGCACCGAAATACACAACCGAGCTCGGATCAGCAACCTCCCTCACCCTTTACGCGAAAGCAACATCTGCTACCATCTCATCTACAGGTATCTCCCTCAAGTGCAACAACTCTTGGATAGAAGCAAAATCGGTATACAGGAAGGTAGATGGCACGTGGGTACAACAAGATGCTCCAAAGACTTTATTCTCTGGTTCATCAACTGGTAGCGAGTCCAACTATATTTATTGTGGTGACGTTTCATCATAATGTGATTTAAACAGTTTTATACAAGGTACAGAGTTAATTGCTCTGTGCCTTTTATCTTAAAATAAAAATTAAGGAGGAATGTAATAAATGTCAACTAAAAAATTACAGATAGTAACTCCTATTGTAACATCAGTTAATGGGGAAACTGGTGATGTTTCTTTAGATAGTTTAAAAAACCCCAATGCTTTATCTTTTACAGGTGCTGCTACAGGCAGTTATGACGGTTCATCTGCAAAGACTGTAAACATACCTACCATCCCTGCTTCTTTAAAGAATCCGAACTCTATAACTTTTACTGGGGCGGTTTCTGGCAGCTATGATGGAAGTAGTCCTATGAGTGTGCCTATTCCTACTGTGCCGTCTTCACTTAAGAACCCGAATGCGTTAACCTTTACTGGAGCAGCTTCTGGTTCTTATGATGGCTCCGCTGCTAAAACAGTTAATATCCCTACTGTTCCTGAGTCATTGAAAAACCCGAATGCACTCACTTTCACGGGCGCAGCAAGTGGCACTTACGACGGTAGTAGCGCTAAGACTGTGAACATACCAACTGATTATTTAAGCACGTCAGGAGGCACGATGTCTGGAGACCTAACTCTAAATAACAAGCTAATATTGGATTCTACTTCTTATGGAACATCACTTCCTTCTTCTGGCGTAGTTGGACAGGTTTTCTTTAAGAAAGCGTGAGGTGAGTAGATGGGAACAGTTATAACTCATAAAAGAGCCGATGATTCAACTTTTAACTGTTGGTCAGGTATTGGTAGCTCGTGGAACTACGGCAGCTATAGTGGTGGTAAGACTACTGGTTACTATGGTAACTCATCTTCTGGATATGCTGTTGCTTTATTCAAGTTTAAAGTTCCAACCTCTTTACCGACATCTGCGGCAGTAACATCAATTAAGCTTCGTATACATGGATGCCCTTCTGTGTCGTCAGGCACTACGACAAGGGCTAGTTTGGCAAAAACCTTACCCAGTTCTGATACACCTAGCGGATGGCTAAATAGATCAGACTATTTATCACGTTCTAGCACTTGCACGAATGGGACTGTGGGAACGGATGTTTGGAATAAATATACTTTCTCCTCGTTTTCATCACACGAAATAAAAGCGGGAGATGCACTATACTTCTGTTTGTATGGCACCTCGTCTTCTAGTTTAGTCGATTATAACATCACACAATGGTCTCCGTATATGGATATAACTTATGAGACTCCTATAGCGCCGTCGGCTGTAACAAGGAGTGTCTCGTATTCAGGCTTTTATGGATCAGATCAAACCTTTACCGCGACATCAAGTACAGCAGGATACTATCTTGTTACGACAAGCTCTCCGAATTCGTCAACGACCACTTGGTACAAACGCGCAACATCTACCTCCAACGCGACATCCTGCACTTTTATAGTTGACCAAGATACAAGCACCACAGCTCTATACAAGACTTATTATTTGACCGTTATTCCGAATTGTGACAGTCATTATGTGGGTGCATCTTCTAATTATAAGGCCTTTTATGCTCCTAGATATGCATTAAGGCTATATGCTAACTCGTCAAGTCCTGTTGAGATAAATAGCAAAGATTATAGTACGCTGCCATCAAGTTATAACAACCCATCTGGGTACACGCTACATGGGTATGCAAGTAGTATCTCAACAACTAGTATTGACCAAGTTGCTGGTAGAGCATGGGATGCTACATACAACGGTAAAACAAGGTACGCTGTTTATAAGAAGGCAGGTTCTTCGACGAGTGTGACATTAAATGCTAATGGTGGTTCTATTTCTGCATCTTCAGCAACGAGAACTGTGGCGGATGCTTGGATCTATGGCACTGGTCAAAAGTCTGGGGGGGCTGTGACATATTCAAATGGAAGCGTTGTTCCTTCTCGCTCTGGTTATAAGTTTTTGGGTTGGGGAACAACGGCCTCACAAACTACATCTACATACAGTAGCGCACAAGCAGCATTAGATGCAGGCTATACGAACATTTTGTACGCAATATGGCAACAAAATAGCGGTGTAAGAATATTTACATCCTCAACCGCAAGTAGTCTATACGCTGCCTATATATATAACGGTAGCTCATGGGATTATTATATTCCGTATGTCTATAATGGAAGCTCATGGCAAGAAATGGGATAGTGTTTATAAATAAAAACATTACAACAATTTATTTTATAGGAGGAAAAAATTATGGAAATGTTAACTTTAATTATCTCTTTATCTATTATTATGTGGTATATCATTGATAGGTTTAAAGGCATATGGGAAGGCACTAAATATGGCAAGTACATTACTATGGCAGTTTCTGCCGTATTTGCATTTGCTATGTGCTTTGGTTTTAATGTAGATATTATCTTGGCACTAGGACTTGTAGAAACTAGTTCTAAGATTGGTACAGTAATTACTGCTCTTGCTTTAATGTCTGGTAGCTCTGCTGTTTCAGAAATTATTGAAAGAGTTAAAGGCGGTAAGTAATTATTGCCTTGGAAATAAAAGGAAATGTTGTAAAAAGGAAGGTGGATACAATGAGTAATAGTAGTCTTGTTAATTATACAAAATTAAGTCCAAATCACAGTAGTAGAAATGGTCATAAAATTTCTAAAATTACTATTCATCACATGGCAGGAAATGCAAGCGTTGAGACTTGTGGAAATATATTTGCGTCTTCTAACAGACAAGCTAGTGCAAATTATGGTGTTGATAGTAATGGTCGTGTTGGGCTATATGTAGATGAGGCATATAGGAGCTGGGCAAGCTCTAATCGTGCAAATGATGAAGTCGCTGTTACTATTGAGGTCGCAAATGATGAATATGGCGGCAATTGGCATGTTAGTGATACTGCACTACAAAAAACTATAGAATTATGTGTAGATATTTGCAAACGTAATGGAATTAAGCAGTTAAATTTTACTGGTGATAAAAATGGTAATTTAACGATGCATAAATATTTTATTGCAACAGTATGTCCTGGCCCTTATCTCGCAAGCAAGTTTCCATATATTGCGGCAGAGGTCAATAAGCGTCTTGGCGCATCATCTGGGGACACATCAAATGGTAACGTTTCTACTAGTTTCAAGGTCGGTGACATTGTGAAGATTACTGGTAGTACGTACTATTCTGGTGAATCTATCCCTTCGTGGGTTCGTGCAAAAAACTGGATAGTATATCAGGTCTCTGGAGATCGTGTAATCATCAACAAGTCTGAGGATGGCGCAAATGCTATAATGAGTGTTGTTCGTGTCAGTGACATTGTGCTAGCATACTCTAAGCCTGCTGAACCTGTCAAGCCAACCGAGCCTACTAAACCCGCAGAACCCGAAAAAACTGAAAAACCTATTGAGGAGGATGAAGATATGATTAGATATAAGACAATTGAAGAGATGCCCTCATATTATCGTGCAGAGGCACAGGAACTTGTTGACCTTGGCTTTAACGGCAAGGGCGGCACTGAGGGGTTAGATGTCTCTGAAGATATGCTACGTAGCATGATTGTTTGCTTAAGAATGTGCAAGGCTATGATAGCCGCTCTACCCGAGCAGACGATAGACAAGGCAGCACTATTTGAGGAGTTTAAGAAAAACCTCAAGCTTACTGTAGAAGTGCAGTAAATTGTAACACAAATAAAGCCTATATGAAGTAGTTATATGGGCGAGGGAGTGCAGAAATGTGCTCCCTCATTTTTTATGGAAAAAAAGGAGTGAAAACAAAATGGTAATTTGTAGTATAGACCAGTCAACTCGTAAAAGCGGATATGCCATTTTCAAAGATGGTGAATATATATGCTCTGGTGCTATTGACATGTCTAAAAGCAAATTAGATACAGACGAGCGTTCATTTGAAATGGCAAAAGCGCTTTGGAAAATGCTTAAAAAATATAAGCCAGAAGAACTTGTCATAGAGCAAGTGCAGAATCAATCAAACACCAAGACCGTTATCATATTAGCGAGGTTGGCAGGTATGCTCATCGGTTATGCAGAAGCTCATGGAGTTAAAACACATACTGTTGAACCTGCTCGTTGGAGAGGAGCCCTTTCATATAAACAAGGCCCTAAAGTAAAAAGAGCAGAGCTTAAACAACAGAGTATTGATTATGTAAAAGAAAATTTTGGTTTTGATTTATCAGAAGATGAATGCGAAGCAATCTGTATAGGAGTTGCTGCGCATAAAATTTATAGTTTTGTCGAAGTTTGGGACGAAGATTAAATGTGAAAATTAATAACAGATTGTTATTTAATATATAAAATTTTTTTAAATTATGGAGGAAATGGTTATGAAGGTTAATGAATTTGTAGAAAAGTTTAAAAAGAATAAGATGCTAGACATAAAAAAAGAACTTGAAGTAAAAGAATATATTGGCATTACAGCAAAAGAAGAATTAGCAAGAGTTGTTTTAGATAATTGTACTACGGAGATTAATAATGAAATTCATATTAATTCTTTAGAGAGATATCTTTTGTTTATTATATCTGTTATCAACATTCATACGAATTTAGATTTCGCTGATGAAGATAATGAAGATTATAGTGCATTAGATGATTATGATGCATTATGCGAGAATGGTTTGATTGATAAAATTATAGGAACATTTAAAGAAGATTATGATGCATGTGAAATAGTTTTAAATATGATGACAACTGACAGATTGCAATCTAGCATGACAATTGAAAAGAAAATTTATAGCTTTTTTGATAACGTTAGTGAGATTTTTCAACATGCTACTAATTCTTTGCTAGATGTTATAAAGATAAATGAGAATGGCGAAGTAGGAATTGATACAGATAGTTTATTAGATATTTATAATGCAATAGCAAAGAAAGAAGAATAAATAAAAAATGGGGGATGCTTTATGAGTTCTAAAACTAATATAATGATTGATACTATGCTTGCAGAAATAGAGACAAAAGTTAAAGCAGACCTAGTAGATATTAGCAGGCAAATTACACAAGATTTTAAAGCGCAAGCGCATAATGTTGTAACGGCATATTACTTAAATTACAATCCATTAATGTATGAAAGAACATATAACTTAAGTTCTGGAGTAATAAATGACGATATATCATTTTCTGTGTTGAATGGAAGTGGTTATGGTGGTGGCGTGCAATTTAGTCCAATGAAGATGAATGATTATGTTAATAATGGGAACAAGAATGCGGTTGTTAATAATTTTATGTTGGGAATCCATGGTAGTGAAAAGGTTCAGGTTGATGACATTTCTCCAATGAATGCAATGGAAGAATTTCAAAACAATTATAAAGAAATATTGGACGGATATTTTATTATTCGTGGGTATAAAGTTAATTAATAAATAAGGAGGTGAAATTATGCCAAAAGCGAAAAATTTTAATGCTTTTACATATGGCGTTGGTCTTGAGTTTAATGCTTCATCATTCAAATCTGTAAAAGATTCATTAAAAAGTGAATTTGATAGCTTGGGCAAAATGGTAAAAGCATATAATAAAATGCTTGAAATCAATCCAGATACAGATTTGTCTGAAGTGATAAAAGAGTTTAAAGATATGCAAACTATAATATCTCAAATTAAGGGCTCTTCTAATCCATTTAGTGAATTTGTAGACAAAGGATTACTTAGTCGTATTTCTGCACTTGAAAACGGCATGAAACAAATGATGAGCATGTCTGAAAAGTTTGGTGAGCAATTAGCTTCTGTAATGAAGTCTGTTTCGTCTGACATTAAAGGAGTTGGAGAATTTAAATTCCCAGGGACATTCGGGCAGCTTTTTGATGATGTTGAAAAGAAAACAAAAGAGATTGATACATTAAAGAATAAAATTGCTCAATTAAAGCAAGAACTGGACAATTTAGAAGCATTAGATAGTGGTATTTTTGATGTTTTATCTGCCGACAATGATAATACTGGAAAAAATAAAAAAACACTTGATGAAATTAATCAAATGTTAAATGATTTTAATCAGTTATATAAAAAAATTCAAAGTTTTGATTCTTCTAAAGGCAATATATTAGATATTAAGCCATTGGTGAGACAGGCGGCAGAGCTTGGCACACAGCTCCAAAATGCATTTTCAGATTATGATTTTTATGATGTATTTGATGAAAAATTTGGTGAAGACATTATATTAAGTTTCCAAGACAATTTCAAAAAGGTTCAAATCTGTGTACAGCAAGAATACCAAGCATTAGAAGATTTAATTCAACAAGAAGAAAAAAAGCTGGCATCATTGCGAGCCAAACAAAGCACGTCTCAAGGGGAAACTTCTGTCGCACAAACAATTGCTAATATTGGTAAATCTAATACGGAAACTTCTGGTTTAACATATACAGTTAAGGTTATTCCTAAAGCTAATGCATCTGAATGGACATCCGTTATTAATAGGACTATTGCATCTGTACAAGATAAATTAGACCCAATCTATTTAAAACCTACTTTTTCTAAGAATTCTAAAAGCATGGAAAAAGATGTAGCAGGAAATCTTGCGCAGTTAAGTAATACTGTTAAGGTTAATTTCAATATTGTTGATAATCTAGATCAGAGTTGGGACGATGTTATCAATAATATAAAAGCAAAAATTGACAATGCTAACCAGCAACTTGCACAAAAAGCAAAAATCAAAGTAGCATTTGCTAAGGATGAAAATTTCCAAGAAGATTTCAAAAATAGTGTATATAAGGTCGTCAACAGTATTAAAGATATTAAGGCTTCTATATATATAACTAATGGAAAGAAATTTTTAAAAGATATTGAAGGAATCCGTACAAGTGCGGAAAATAAATTGAAAGATATCGGAGCCAATTTGGCCCCAATTGGATTAAATTTCGAAGTTAAGAATAGAGACGAGATTCTCTCCAATATGGATTCGTTGAGAACAGAAATTGAGGGAAAGGTTCAAAATATTGGTGCAACAATAGCAGACTTACCTAAAATGATGCTGCAGGCGATGATGTATGGTGCTGCAGGTAGTGCAATGGGAAGTGCTGCAGCTCAAAATGTTGTTCCAAATACAAGTGGGAATATATCTGCAAGTTCTCAATCTGCAAATCAACAAGCTGCTTCTGTGGGAAAAATGTCTGAAAATGCAAAGGAAGCAGCAAGAAATATTAAAAAACTTCAAGCACAAATTGACTTATTGAACAATAAGGGTTTTAAAGCAAACAAGTTTGTAGAGTTAGGTGATTTTGATAGTAAAATTAAACCAATTAAAAACTCTCAAAAGGCTTTAAAAGAAATGCTTGAAGAATATAAATTACTTGAGTATAGACTTTCTGGTAGCGATACAGATATTGCTGCTAGATATACGACAGAATTTGGTCGTAAAGCATTTGACGAATACAAAAAAGATTGTCAAAGAAAAATCGAGTTAGAGCAGCAATTAGGAAATGTTGTTCAAAATCAAATTAGATATCTTGAAAAAAAGAAACAATTAAATCAAGAAATTATAAATCAATCACAGGTAAAGAATAATGGAAAAAATTCTATAGAAGAACAAGCTACATCATTAGATGGTATGTCTAAACGAGCTCAACAAGCAGCGGAAGATATACAAAGAATTAATAAACAGCTTGCT
>OQVT01002459.1_pt1 | contig 11930 bp, 10 predicted proteins | sample 1691561 | NCBI WGS metagenome assembly OQVT01 (sample SAMN03418260, study PRJEB22391) | human gut metagenome | biome: human-gut; feature: organic feature; material: feces | host: Homo sapiens | place: Tanzania | collected 2013-01 | reverse complement strand
AAAGGAGAATGCCACCCTGCTCGTCTCATCGGATGAAGGGTGGCATTTACTTACTGAATAGGTTCATTATAAGAGTATAATTTGATATAATGATGATACCGGGAGCACGCAGTGCAAAGCAATCCGGTATCAAAGTGGTCAAAAACTTTTGACCACAACATCAATTTATCAGTAAAGGCAAAGGAAATAACAAATGGAGCGATATAAGGTAATTCTGGTTGACGATGAAGCGGATGTTATCGTTGCGATAGAACAGAAGATTCAATGGGACAGACTTGGCTTTGAGGTTGTGGGAAGTGCGACAAACGGGGCCAAGGCACTGGAGCTGGCTGAAAAGCTGCAGCCGGATGTGGTCCTTACGGACATCAAAATGCCTTATATGGACGGTCTCGAGCTTTCGAGGATATTGAACAGGGAATATCCGAATATACATATTATGATATGCACAGGCTTTGACGAGTTTGAATATGCAAAGGAAGCCGTACATCTTGATATAAACGAATACATGCTCAAGCCGATAAGTGCCGAGGAGCTGTCGAAAAGCCTTACAAGGCTCAAGGATACTCTGGATCGCGAAAGGGAAGAGAGACTTAACGTAAAAAAACTCGAAAACTATTTTAAGGATGTACTTCCGGCATTAAGGTCAAACCTCTTTGTTTCTCTTATAGAGGGCAGGGTCAGTGAGGCGGAGTATAAGAAATTTATATCTGAATATCAGGTCGAGATGAAGGGACCGTTGTTCTGTTGCGTTGACTTTCATACCTCGGGGAACGATCTTCCGGAGGGAATGAACCAGCTTCTTTTATCGATGTCGGTTGAGAGGGAGATAAAGGATAGGATAGCTAAGGAATGGGATTGCCAGGAGTTTATTTATCTCGGAGACACTATCCTTATAGTTGAACTCGATTCCGAGGAAAAGATAGCACAGCTTACGGATACCTGTGATAAATTTTGCAGATGGGCGAACAGGATAATGGGAGCTGTGGTAACGGCGGGCATAGGAAGGCCATGCGATAATCTTATGAATATAAACCTCTCTTACGACGGTGCAAGAGAGGCGGTTTCATACAGGGTACTTTACGGTACAAAAAGAGCGATAAATATAGGAGAAATAGTACCTAAGGAACAGAATGTCTCTATCCAGCAGGAGGATACAAGGATGCATGATCTGTTCAAGACCATACAGCTTGGGGAGACCGAGGAGATAGAAAAGGCTGCACAGAGAGAGGTGGAGAAGCTTCACAGAAATTCAGATACGATAAGCAGATATAATCTTGCAATAATGGAAATGCTCGGAGCATTTTACAGATTTTGTGCAAATAACTTTATAGATTTTGATGAGCTCTCGGGAATAAAAAATCCTTATGAAAGTGTCCCGGATATGGATGAGAGCACTCTTAGCGCATGGATGGCAGTCATTTCCGTTGCTATAAGCGAAAAGCTTAAAAAGATAAGAAGCAATTCATCGAGAAGACTGGTTTCTGATGCGCAGAATATCGTAAAGGAACGATATATGGAGTCGGACTTCTCATTGGATACCGTATGCTCGGCACTGGGTGTTTCGAATTCGTATTTTTCTTCCGCATTTAAAAAGGCGACGGGAGAATCGTTTATAAGTTATCTTACGGATTATCGAATGGACATCGCATCCGGGCTGATACTCGAAACAAATGAAAAAAATGCTGTCATAGCGGAAAAGGTAGGGTATCTGGACGCAAACTACTTCAGCTATGTATTTAAAAAGAAATTCGGTGTTTCGCCTACAAAATACAGAGTGGAGAAACAGAAAAGGTGACAGGTAAAAAGGAAAAGAACAGAGTGAGAGACAGAAAAAAAGAACCGAAAAACATAAAGAAAAAGCTGTTCAAGGGTACAGCCCGCGGATGGTTTATTCATGGTGAGTTTATCGGCTTTGATATACAGTCTCTTATTATGTTCGTACTTACCGCACTTACACTTGCAATGATCATCGTAATGGGATTTTTGCTCTACAACAGATACAAGATCTCAAGCACGGCTATGGCCGTTTCAAATACGCAGAATACGATAGAAAGCATAGTCGACAGACTGGAATCGAATCTCCTGAATATAAGGCAGATCTCAAATGCAGCCAACTACAATATAATCCAGGAGTTTGATATATCGAGTCAGGATTTCAGCAGCCAGTTCAGCATTTTATATGAGACAAATACGGACAGGATAGAGAGCATGGCACTGTATGACGATGATGGAAAGCTGATCGCATCTGAGCCTGTTGCGGAAGAGAAGACAAAGGTTAAGGTCAAGGACCAGAGCTGGTTTATAAACGCATTGGATGATATAGAAAATATACATTTTTCCACACCTCATATCCAGGATCTGTTTGTTGACGGCACATACAGATATCATCAGGTTATATCTCTTAGCCGGTCGGTAGATATAAATGACGGAGAAAGACCGGTGAGCGGAGTCCTTCTCGTCGATATGAAGTATTCGGTCATAGAGGATGTTCTTGAAAGGATAAATGATGCTTCAAACGGGATATATTATTATCTTTGCAGCAGAAACGGCGACATTATATACCATCCCAGAGCAACAGAGATGTCAAGGGGTCTTTTTACGGAAGAGAGTATAAATGCAGCGGGCATGGATGGCGGGACCTACAGGTTTTCCGTAAATGAAGGCAGTGAGGACGTTATCGTAGGAAGCGTTGCTTATACAGGATGGAAGCTGATAGGTGTAATACCGGAATCGGTAAAAACAGACAGCCTTAATAAATTCAGACTTTATATATTTACAACGATCATCGTACTTATGATGATGCTCCTTATAGTAAACAGATTTATTTCAAGCAAGATCTCAAGGCCTATAGAAAAGCTTGACGAGTCCGTCAAAGCCTATAATGCCGGAGGAAATAAGGACATATATATCGGAGGCTCATCGGAGATAAGGGATCTCGGATATTCGGTTCAGAAATCCTATAAAAAGATTGAAGAACTGATGAAGGAGATAATAGAGCAGCAGAATGAGCGCAGAAAAAGCGAACTTGATGCATTGCAGAGTCAGATAAACCCTCATTTTCTGTATAATACGCTCGAATCCATAACGTGGATGATAGAGACACAGAAGAATGATGAAGCCGTATTCATGATATCGGAGCTTGCAAAGCTTCTTCGTGTCAGCCTCTCCAGAGGAAGGACTATCATACCGATATCAGATGAGCTTCAGCACGGAAAAAGCTATATGAACATCCAGAAGGCACGTTATAAGGACAGGTTCCGGATAGAGTTCATAGAAGAAGATGGTATAGGCAGCTATTGTATCGTTAAGCTTGTTATACAGCCGATACTTGAAAATGCTATATATTACGGAGTAGGAAATATGGATCCGGATGATGACGGAAGGATAGTCGTCAGAGCCGTGAGGAAAGATGAAGACATATACATTTCTGTAGAAGATAACGGTATGGGAATGAGCGAGGATGTTCTTGAAAACATCCTTACCGATACGAGTAAAGTACCGAAGCATGGCTCCGGAGTAGGAGTGATAAACGTTCATTCAAGGATCAGATTGATGTTCGGTGAAGAATACGGACTTTCGATATACAGTGAGCCGGATGAGGGAACCAAAGTGGTTATCCGTATACCGGCAATCCCGTATACAAAGGAAAATGCCGAAAAACTTGAAAAACAGACTTATGAGCAGTGGGGTATAAGAGATGAAGAAAAATAAGATAACCCTTGTTATTGCCGAAATCTGTCTGCTGATCCTTGTGAGCTTATTTGTCCGTAAGATCTTTGAACAGGATGTACCAAAGAAAAGGGTTGCGGTCATTTTGCCTGATTCCGGTAATAAAAGATGGGATACGCTGATCCAGGGAATGAAGGAGGCAGCGGATGCATATAATATACATCTGATAATATGCAATACCGACGAAATAGCGACACATGAGGATGAAGAAGAGCTGATAAAGGAGCAAAAGGAGAATAACGCCGAAGGCTTTATCATATGTCCGGCTCCCGGTACTCAAACAAAACAGATGCTTATCGACCAGTGTGCCGCGATCCCGTTCATCCTCGTAACAGAGGATATATACAGGGGGGAAGGTACGGAGTCGTCCGGGCTCCCTGTTATAAAACCCGCTAATTATGAGATAGGCTTTCTTTTGGGAAAGCAGATGGTGAAGGAAGATCCGGATCTGCTTAAAGGGAAAAAAATAGGAATAGCATCAGGCTGGCTTGAATCGGAGCAGAGCTCGGATGCCATCAGTGGATTTAAGGACGCTTTAAAGAATACCGAGTGCGATATCGTCTGGGAATATCACCGTAAAAAGGGAGAAAATGTTTCCGACGGGATAAGCGGTAAGGAAGCTGTGGATTATATAACGGTTCTTGATACCGAATTTTTGGACGAGATAGGGGAGCAGACAGACGGAAGCACATTTTTCGGAGCAAAGATATACGGCATAGGAAGCAGCATGAAATCCGTGGCATTATTGGACTACGGAAAGATAGAGGCACTTGTACTGCCGGATTTCTATGATGCCGGATATGAGAGCGTAAGGCAGATCGCATATAAGATCGAGAATTCATTTTATACAATGAGCAGCATAGATACAAATTCAAAGCTCATAAGCAAAGAAGAGATTTCTTCTAGTGACATAGAAAGGTTTATATATTCATATGAGTAGAAAATTCATAAAAGGTCTTTCCGTATGGATGCTTTCTATAACAGTCGGATTAGGTGCGCTGACATTTCAGGGATGTGCAGAGGAAAAAAAAGAAGATAAGATCCTTCGTGTCGGCGTTGTGAAGTATACTCAGGATGATCCCTTCATAAATGCAATGGCGGATAAACTCAAGGAAGATCTTAAGAGTATGGAGACCGATGATATGAAGGTTATCGTTTCGGTGAAAAGCGGAGATGATGATCAGCGGGATCAGGATAATAAGGTTGAAGAAATGATAGATGCCGGCTGCGATGTACTGTGTGTCAACCTTGTAGACAGAACGGCACCGTCAAAGATCATAAGACTTGCAAAGCAAAATGATATTCCGGTCATATTTTTTAATCGTGAGCCGGTTAAAGAGGATCTTCTTCAATGGGAGAAGTTGTATTATGTGGGCTGCGATGCCGAACAGTCAGGGATAATGCAGGGAGAAACGGCTGCGGAATATATCAGCAGTCATCCCGAGGTCGATAAGAACGGAGACGGAAAGATACAGTATGTGCTCCTTGAGGGAGAAGCCGGGCATCAGGATGCGATAAGCCGTACTGATTATTCGGTAAGGACCCTTATAGAAAACGGAATAGTCCTTGAAAAACTCAGCTATCAGTTTGCTGACTGGAACAGGGCTCAGGCGGAGAACCGTATGAGCAAGCTCATAAGCCAGTATGGTGACAGTATAGAAATGGTCATATCAAACAACGATGAAATGGCATTGGGAGCTGTAGAGGCATACAACAAGGAGGGCATAGAGGTTTCTGACAGACCGGTGATATTCGGAATAGACGGTCTGGAGGATGCACTCGAAGCCGTGAATTCGGGTCTGATGCACGGAACGGTCTACAATGACAAAGAGGATCAGGCTATGGAGATGGCAAGGCTTGCCGTTGATATCTTTAAGGGAAGAAGCGCTGCTATGCTGAAGCTTAAGGATGGAAAATATTATGTATCACAGTACAAGCATGTTGACAGCAGCAATGCAGATGACTTTTTGAAAGGACAGGAATAAAATGTGTGAGCTTTGGACAGAAGAGTTTTACAAAGAAACCGATGCCGCAAAGAGAAAGGTGCTTCTTGAAAGCAATATAAAAGAGGATGCTTCGGGAGCAGACGGGTTCAGAAAAGAGCTGTGGATCGCCAGATACGGAAAAAGAAAGCCTGTAAAGGATAACTTTATCGCATGTCTGATGAGGCTGAAATTTCTGGCAGAGGGCGGTGCAGACATCGGAGGCAAAAAGAAAAGAGAGGCTGCTTCTGTAATCTCTTCATTATGTATGGCAGATGCGGCAGCCCGCAGTGAAGAGGAACGAGAGATACTCATGCTTGAGTTGAAGAATACCTTTTTAAAATATATAGATGTCAGCAGAGGAGGAAGAGGCTTTACATCCGTTATATTCGGTATGGGGCAGCTTTCGGATGAGAGCGTTGCAAAAAAAATTGCCGATCAGATCAGCACGATCGCATTTTACGCACCGCATATGCTTCGTATGGACAAAGAGTTTGAAGCCCTGCAGCAGGCTGCACTTATGGCCTTCAGACAGGAATATCCAAACAGGGAACATTTTTTGAAAAAATCTTAGGAGGAAAATGCAGTGGAAAATTGGAAAGATGTGTGCAGGAGGCTTGAAACAGGAGAGCTTGATAAGGAGCTCCTTGAGACAGGGTATGCCGATGTGATTTCAGCAAGAAAGAGAGTTCTTGGAGTACTCGAGGGATTTAAGAAGAGCTTCGATGCAGATGAAAATGTACAGGTGTCGGTGTGCTCTGCTCCGGGACGTACGGAGATCTGCGGAAATCATACCGACCATCAGCACGGACATGTGCTTGCGGCAGCGGTTACACTGGATTTTCTTGCCTGTGCCGCACCGAACGGAACGGATAAGGTATGTTTCAAATCAGAGGGCTGGCCGATGACGGTCATAGATATATCCGACATCGAGCCTAAGGAGGAGGAGCGTGAGACAACGGCATCACTTGTAAGAGGTGTTATGGCACAGCTTAAGGAACGCGGATACGAGATATCGGGCTTTGACATGTATGCAGTCTCAAATGTACTTCCGGGTTCCGGACTTTCGTCATCGGCGGCATGCGAGGTGCTTATAGGTGTTGTCGGAAATCATCTGTTCTGCGGTGATGAGCTTGATGCCGTAACGATAGCCAAGATAGGTCAGTATGCCGAGAATAAATATTTCGGAAAGCCGAGCGGACTCATGGATCAGACGGCTTCTTCCGTGGGAGATGCCGTTGCTATTGATTTTGAGGATCCGGCTTCACCTGTAGTAAGAACCGTTGAGGCGGACCTTAAGGGTCTTGGTCTTGCACTTTGTATTATAGATTCCGGAGCAGATCATGCGGCACTTACAAGCGAATATGCATCTATACCTAAGGAAATGTGCAGTGTTGCGGAATTCTTCGGAAAGAAGGTGCTTCGAGAGGTAAAAGAAGAGGATGTCCTTTGGTCGATCCCGAAGCTTCGTAAAGAAGTCGGAGACAGAGCTGTTTTAAGGGCATTGCATTTTTATGAGGATGACAGGAGAGCTGTACTTGAAGCGGATGCTTTGGAGCGAAAGGATGCAAAGGCATTTCTTGAGCTCGTGCGTCAGTCCGGAAAATCCTCATGGGAGCTTCTGCAGAATATAACACCTGCAGGGGCTGTGACGGCACAGGATATGGCTGTTGCGCTTGCTGCGACCGAAAAGCTTCTTGACAACAAAGGAGCCTGCCGTGTCCATGGCGGAGGCTTTGCAGGTACGATACAGGCATTTGTTCCGTTAGAGGAGCTGGATGCATTTAAAGAAAAAACAGAAAAGATACTCGGTGAAGGCTGCTGCCATGTTCTTGATATAAGAAAAGCAGGCGGCACGGTAATATTGCCATAAAAACATATCAGGATTTCAGATTACGAAAGGAGTGTATCACAAATGGCTGTTTTAGTTTTGGGAGGAGCCGGATATATCGGTTCTCATACAGTTTACGAATTGATCGAAGCAGGAAAAGAGGTAATAGTTGCAGATAACCTTCAGACGGGTTTTCGTGCAGCCGTTCATCCGAAGGCAAAGTTCTATGAGCTTGATATAAGAGATAAGGGTGCTCTTGATACTCTTTTTCAGGCGGAAAAGATAGACGGTGTTATTCATTTTGCGGCATCTTCACAGGTTGGAGAATCCATGAAGGATCCGCTTAAATACTATGACAACAACCTGTACGGAACCATGGTCCTTTTAAAGAGCATGGTTGAGCACGGTGTAGACAAGATCGTTTTCTCATCTACGGCAGCTACCTATGGTGAGCCGGAGAGGGTTCCGATACTTGAAAACGATAAGACTAACCCTACAAACTGCTATGGACAGACAAAGCTTGCAATGGAGCAGATGATGAAGTGGACGGGGCAGGCACACGGACTCAGCTATGTGGCACTTCGTTATTTCAATGCCTGCGGAGCGAAGCTTACGGGTGAGATCGGAGAGGCTCATTCACCTGAGACCCATCTTATACCTCTTATCCTTCAGGTTCCGCTCGGACAGAGGAAGGCAATAAGTATATTCGGAGACGATTATCCTACAAAGGACGGCACATGTGTCAGGGATTATATCCATGTGACTGATCTGGCACAGGCACATATCCTTGCGCTTGACTATCTGATGGCAGGAGGCAGCAGTGATGTATTTAATCTCGGAAACGGAGTCGGATTTACCGTAAAAGAAGTAATAGATGTAGCACGTAAGGTAACGGGAGATGAGATACCGGCAGAGATCGCACCGAGACGTGCAGGCGATCCGGCACAGCTTATCGCATCCTCAAAGAAAGCAATCGACATACTCGGATGGAAGCCGGAATACGACAGCCTTGAGACTATAGTTTCATCTGCATGGAACTGGCATAAGAATCATCCGAAGGGATATGAGGAGGAATAAGTATGACCCGAAACGAAGCGGTAACCGCTCTTATCGAATATGCTGTTAAAAACGAGCTTATCAGACCGGAGGAAAAGATCTGGGCTGCAAATCTGCTGATAGGAGAGCTCAAGGCAGATTCATTTTCATGGAAAAATACTGAGAAAGAATACAGTCTGCCGGATATACTGGATGCTCTGACGGCTGATGCCTATAAGAACGGTATTATCGAGGAAAACTCGGTGGTTTACAGAGATCTGTTCGACACTAAGCTGATGGGCCTTTTGACACCACGTCCGTCTGAGATAAGAAATAAATTTGCGGAACTTTATGCGGATTCGCCTAAAAAGGCTACCGACTGGTATTATAAATTCAGTCAGGATACAAATTATATAAGAAGAGACCGTATAGCAAAGGATATGCGCTGGAAGACAGCAACCGAATACGGAGAGCTTGATATAACTATAAACCTGTCAAAGCCCGAAAAGGATCCTAAGGCAATTGCAGCGGCAAGGAATAAGCCGGCATCGGATTATCCCAAATGTATGCTGTGTGCGGAAAATGAAGGCTATGCGGGACGCCTGAATTTTCCGGCACGCCAGAACCACAGGATAGTCCCTATCACCATAAACGGGTCTTCATGGTATCTGCAGTATTCACCGTATGTTTATTATAATGAACACTGTATCTGCTTTAACAGTGTCCATACTCCTATGAAGATCGACAGAGCGTGCTTTGAAAAGCTTCTTGATTTTGTAGGACAGTTCCCTCATTACTTTGTAGGATCGAATGCGGATCTTCCTATCGTAGGAGGCTCTATACTGGCACACGACCATTTCCAGGGCGGACATTATGATTTCGCCATGGCAAAGGCTGATATAGAAACAAAGATATCATTTGACGGATTTGATGATGTACGCGCCGGTATCGTAAAGTGGCCTATGTCTGTAATACGTCTTACCGCAGCCGATCCTAAGAGACTTGCAGAGCTTGCCGACCGTATACTCATAAGCTGGAGAGGCTATACGGATGAAGACGCAATGATATTTGCCGAAACCGAGAAAGAGCCGCATAATACGATAACTCCTATCGCACGAAGAAGAGGCGATGATTATGAGCTTGATCTGGTGCTTAGAAATAATCTGACGACACCGGAGCATCCTCTGGGCCTGTACCATCCTCATGCAGAGCTCCATCACATTAAAAAGGAAAATATCGGACTTATAGAGGTAATGGGACTTGCAGTGCTTCCCGCAAGGCTTAAAAAAGAGCTTGGCGCGGTTGCCGATAAGCTTGTAAAAGGAGATGATCTGAGGGCAGATCCGCTTACGGCATCTCATGCCGACTGGGCAGAGAAGATCGCAGAAAACAATGATATAAATGCTGAAAATGCCATGGATATCATAAAACATGAAACAGGACTGGTATTTGCAAAGGTTCTGGAGCATGCCGGTGTATATGCACGTACTCCTGAAGGAAAAAAAGCGTTCCTTCGTTTTACAGAGCAGGTTAAATGATTCTGCGAAACAAGATCGGCTGAATCATTTACAATAAATCGTCCAAACTCATTCAAACCTATTTTAAAGAACAGCTTCCGGGGGTAATACCACGGAGGTTGTTTTTTTATCAGCTATTGAAAAAGAACAGAGGCTTGTATAAATTAAAGATGTCTCATATGCAAGATGAGGACTCCCGCTACAGGCGGTAAGCAACAGTGTCAGGAAATTATTGAAAAAACAAGGATTTTCAGAGAAACGGAGCGTATCATGAAAACAATATTGTGTTACGGAGATTCAAATACATACGGGTTTGACCCGAAAACGGGATTAAGATATCCCGAGGATATCAGATGGACAGGCAGGCTTCAAAATTTGCTGGGACATGAATATAGGGTTATAGAAGAGGGCTGCAACGGCAGGACGACTGTATTTACGGATCCCATAGAGGGATGGAAAAGCGGAGAGCCTTATCTAAGACCGTGTCTCAATACCCATAAGCCGGTCGATATCGTAATAATGATGCTCGGCAGCAACGATCTTAAGAAGATATTCGGGGCATCGTCTGAGGAGATTGCAGCAGGCGCAGAGAGACTCGTAAAGATAATAAAAGAGTTTACGCCGGAAAAGCAGGGCTTTATTCCGAAGATAATACTCGTTTCACCGCCTGTTATAGGTGACGATATAGAAAAAGGTCCGTTCGGATGTTCGTTTGATCATGATGCGGTTTCAAGATCCGAACAGTTTGCAGAGCTTTATCGCAAGGTGGCTGAAAGGAATGACTGTGTATTCTTTAATGCGGCCGATCATGTAGTATCATCAAAAACCGATTCACTTCATCTTGACGGGGAGGAACACGAAAAACTCGCATCGGCATTGGCACATGTTATAAAAGAGATAAGCTGACTCACAGTTGAGGGTAAGAAGTCTGAGACACTTAGGAAAAGTCGGATATAAAAAGATACAAAAACTACAAAATCAATGCGGCGTAAGTCTTGGAATATGTTAAAATTGCTATAAACCGCATGATGATGTATAATACTATGAAGAGAGCAGAAAAATCTAACATTATTCTTGACGAAAGGGGATTTTCAGTATGGACAAAGACACAAAATATTCAGGAACACAGACAGAGAAAAACCTGATGGAAGCATTCGCAGGTGAATCACAGGCAAGAAACAAATATACGTATTTTGCTTCGGTTGCAAAGAAACAGGGTTTTGAGCAGATAGCAGCACTTTTCCTTAAGACCGCAGACAATGAAAAAGAGCATGCGAAGCTGTGGTTTAAAGAACTGCAGGGAATAGGAGATACAGCAGAAAATCTTCTTGCGGCAGCAGAGGGCGAAAATTATGAGTGGACGGATATGTACGAGGGCTTTGCAAAGACCGCACAGGAAGAGGGCTTTGATGAGCTTGCAAAGAAATTCCGTCTTGTAGCAGCTATAGAAAAGCATCATGAAGAGCGTTACAGGGCATTGCTTCACAATGTAGAGATGTCCGAGGTATTTGCGAAGAGTGAAGTAAAGGTATGGGAGTGCAGAAACTGCGGACATATCGTTGTCGGAGAAAAGGCACCTGAGGTTTGTCCTACATGTGCTCATCCTCAAAGCTATTTTGAGATCTGTGCGGAAAACTACTGATAAGCTTCCGTTGACAGATTGCAAAGAGACCGCGTTCATGAGCAGGCAGCGAAAGAAGATTGCGGATATTCAGAGGAAATATCGGAAGATTCAAAAGAAGAATAGCTTTTATTCTAATTTTAGTATTTGGTTTAATTAATATTGCAAAATCCGAAACGGTAAAATTAAATAATTTAAAAATAAAACCCGAAGAT
>OQVT01002458.1_pt1 | contig 11932 bp, 11 predicted proteins | sample 1691561 | NCBI WGS metagenome assembly OQVT01 (sample SAMN03418260, study PRJEB22391) | human gut metagenome | biome: human-gut; feature: organic feature; material: feces | host: Homo sapiens | place: Tanzania | collected 2013-01 | reverse complement strand
GTCGCCGGCGCAGTCGAGGGCGATCGGCACCTCCCGCCCGAGCAGGAAGGTGATGGCCGAAAACTGTGCATCCTTCGCCTCGTCGATGACATTCACGTAATTTGCGAGGCGGAGGTTCTGGAAGCGCCGGCTCGCGACGAGATGATCCATCACGAAGGGGGCCATGTGATAGAAGGTCGTCTCGGCCTCGATCTCCGCGCGGGTATGGCGCTGATAGAAGGCCGCATACGCTTCGCGGAGCGAGATGCTCTCGCCGCTGCCCGGTGGCGGCACGATGCCCTCGAAATCGGTATAGGCGAGCTCGCTCAGGATGAGGTTATCCACATCGTTAAAGGGGTCGATGCTGAAGGGCACATCGCCCCGCCAGTCCAGATATTCATTGATATTTGCCATGTCACACCTCCGGTCGCCTGCATTGGCCTGAGCTTCTGAAGGAGCCTCGGCACGTTGCAGGGGAATCGTTATGCACATATCCTGCGTGTTTTTAAACGCAGGATGTTGACAGATGAGCTTTTTGCTTTCCAGCCCCAGCGGCGTCGTTATGCTTCTGTGTTTTCTGCGACGCTCTCCGGCTGGAGGTTCTGGCGGATCTTGATGCCGTTCACCTCGATGTCGTCTGCGATCGGGATGAGAAGGTACTCGCGGCCGTCGATCACACGGGTCTCGACGAGGGCGGCGTTCTCCGACTTCACATCGAGCTTCATCGTGAGGGACTTCACCACCAGGTTTTTCTGGCTCTGCACGTTTTCCGCGAGCAGCGGGGTCGTGTCGTCGCCGACTGCCTCGTCATAGATGCGCTCGAACTGATGGAGCTGCTCGTCGTTTGCGCCGTTTCGGGCGAGGAGCTTCTTCATCTCATTCTTATCGAGAGCGACCTGATCGTCGGTTTCCTTATCCTTCTTATTCTCCTCGATCATCTCCTTGATATCTTCGTTGATGTTCCGGATGGTTTCGAAGGTGCAGTCGCCGGAGAGGGTTGTCTCGATGATCTCGCGGAAGACGTTCTGCTGGTCCTTCTCGGTGCGGCTGAGCTCGGTACCGAGGACGTCGATGGCGATCTCCTCGTGGCGCTCCTCCGGGTGACGGGTGAAGTACAGCGCGCTGTGGATGTCGGTGTTCCGGAAATTGTAGGCAGGGAAGAGGAAGGCGGTCTCCGGGTTCTTCACGCCCCAGTCGTCGGTGCGGTTCCGGAAGGTCTGCTCGGTCTTGTCATAGCAGAGGCCGTCGTGCAGGAGCTCGACCGGGCAGATGGAGCAGAGGATGAAGCTGTAGACATACTCGCTGTCGAGCTCGGCACCGTCCTTCATCTTCATCGGAATGTCGTAGACGCCGTGGCTTAAGAGAATCAGGTACTTGCCCGGGAAGGTGTAGCTGCCGATCACGCGGTCGAAGAACTGCTCGACGAGGCTGTCGTCCCGGAGCTCGGACTGCTGAAGCTGATACAGGAAGGCCTGGTGACCACCCTCGACCTCCTCGGCGTACGGAAACTCTACATTATATAAGTTGCGTCCGAACTTGCCGGACATGGAGCGCTTGAAGATCTCGCAGTACTTCGTCTGCTCTTCATCCGCGAGCTGGAGGAACATGTCGTGGAAGGTCGAGAGCTTCTCCTTCTCCTCGTTGACGTAGCAGGCACGCATACGATCGATACGGCAGTTCTGACGATTGAAACACTTCGTCTTGATTTCACTTACTGATTTTTTATCCATAATTCTCCTCTTCTGTATGTACGATGACTACGAAATGGAAGCAGGGAGGGCAACACTCACTTAGTTCAAAGTACAGAACCCGGTGGTTTGTCCGCGTCTGCCATTACAGGCAAGCCTGTATGTCAGACGCGGACAAACCATCGGAACCTGTTCTTTGAATGCGCAATTTAGTTGCCCTCCCTGCTTCCATTTCTCCTTTCTCGGCTGAATCTACGTGTGGGCTGTTTTATCCGGATGATTATTGATGGATGCCTAGTTTGTCGCGTCCTTCAGGATTTGAATCTCGTCCTCCGAGAGTTTTCGAAACTCTCCGGGTGCGAGGTTGGGGTCGAGTCGGAGGGCGCCCATGGTGATGCGGCGGAGGTAGAGGATTTCTTTTCCTCCGGGGAGGGCTTTCACCATTTTTTTGATCTGGTGGAACTTGCCTTCCTGGATGGTGATTTCGACTTCGCTTACGAGGGTGTCGTCCGTGATGTCGGCGGGTTCTTCCGCGCCGATGAAGGCGGGGCCGGCGAGGCGGGTGCGGAGCAGGCGTGCGGTCGGGTCCGTGATGCGCATGTCGGCGAGCATACGGGATGCGTCGCTGCGCGTGAGCGCATGGTCGGTGGCCTGCTGTGCCGGGGAAGCCTCTGCCTGCGCGTCGTCTGCATTGGTGTCATCCGACGGAACGAAGGCCGCCACGTTCTCCGGGAAGCTGAGCGCACGGCGGAGGTCGGCGACGGTTTTTCCGGTGCTGAGGACGCGGAGGGTGGCCGGGAGGGCGGTCAGCTTTTCGTCATAGCGGATGCCGCGGGTGAAGGCGCGCTGGTCGTCTTCGGTGATGGTGCCGGTCACGATGGCATAATAGGTCTTATCGATGTGGTGCTTCGGCGCGAGGAGCTGGTGCGCGAGGGGGCCGTCGTTCGTGATGATGAGGAGGCCCTCGGTGTCCTTATCGAGGCGGCCGACCGGGAAGAGATCCTTCCGGACGAGCTCGTCATTTAAATTGATCAGGTCGACGACGGTGGTCTGCCGCCGGTCCTCGCTCGCAGACAGGACGCCCGCCGGCTTGTGAAGCATATAGTACTGCTGCTCGGCATAGCGGATCTCCGCGCCGTCGAAGCAGATGCGGTCCTCGGCGGACACCTGTGCGCCCGGGTCCTTCTCCACCGTGCCGTTCACCGTCACGAGGGACTTCCGGATGGCCTTTTTCAGATCACTGCGGGAGCCGACGCCCATATCCGCTAAAAATTTATCTAATCGCATAGGATTCCTCTTTCTCTACTTGTTTTCATAGTGTAGCATATCTCAGCGATTTCGCACTTGTCGATTTTCTAAAACCGTGTGATGTTTGCAAATCACCACCGAGGATTGAACTTGTTTGAGTAATATGTTATAAATAAGTTGAGGTGAGAGCCATGGATTATAATTTCTCAAAAGATTTAATTGCCATTCGCGAAATTCTCGGATTATCACAAGATGATTTTGCAGATAAAATCGGGGTCGAAAGGGTGACGATTTCCCGAAGCGAGTTGGGGAAAACCACGCCCTCAGCGAAGCTTCTGGAGAGTGTCTACGCCTATGCGTTTCAGAAAAAAGTCAGAATAAACAAGCTGAAGGAAATGCTCTGGCGGGATGAGCTTGCGACGCATCAGAAGCTGTTGTTTCATGGCGCAAAAAGTGAAATCCACGGTGCCATCGATCTTACCCGTGGTCGAAAGAATAATGACTTCGGACAGGGGTTTTATACAGGGGAAAGCTATGAGCAGGCGCTTTCCTTCGTCTCCGGCTTCGACCAGTCTTCGATATATTTTCTGAATTTTGATGACTCAGATCTTAAATGCAGGAAATACGCTGTCAATCAGGAATGGATGATGACGATTGCGTATTATCGCGGCTCGCTGGATGCATATAAGGATCATCCGACGGTTCAGAAACTGATAGCGCAGTCCCGGGCGTGTGATTATATCATCGCGCCAATCGCAGATAACCGCATGTTTCAGATTATCAACGCCTTTATAAATGGTGAACTGACCGACGAGCAGTGTAAGCATTGTCTCGCAGCGACGAACCTGGGGATGCAGTATATCCTGACAAGCGAGCAGGCCGTGGCGAAGACCCGTCTGATCGAGCGCTGTTATATATCCGCAAATGAAAGAGAGTATTTCAAAAAGCTCCGAAGCGACGAAGCGAAGCTGGGGGACGATAAAGTCAAGCTGGCCCGGAAGCAGTATCGTGGTCAGGGGCTGTACATCGATGAAATACTGGTCTGAGCGGACAATGCTTCCTGCGCACAGTAATCACAAGCACTTCCAGCAGTAATTGCGGAAGGAGGTCAAGATGAAAAAAGTCGACAATGATGGATATATTCTGTGTGTCCTTCAAGCAAGCGTGTTTGAAAATTCGGTAGAACGAATCCACTCCAGCTCGCCGATATTTATACGCCGTTTTATGAACAGCAAAGTCGCAAAGCAACTCGATAATACTTCAATTCTGGAGACGAATGTTCAGCCGAATGATATTCTGGATCTGCTGAATGAAGAATATGGCGTCTCAAGCTATGGCTCCGTGAAGTACACGCGGAACGAAATGTACTGGATCGGCTATGTGTATCGGTATTTTGCGCTCGCGTATGATTTCAGCTCATCGCAGATTTACAGAATCGTGAAGCCGCAGGAGTTACGAAACGCCTTCCTTCCCTATCATACGATGGATCCGGCCCAGGCCATAGAACGAATCCTCGAAGCGAAGGGACTGTCCTTCGAACAGGATGAAGCACAGGAACTCAAGCGACAGTATGAGATCTATAAAAAGATACGACAGGCATAATGAAGGATTTCGTTACCGTTCAGCTCGATGGCCCGGAGAGAACCGGACTGACTGAACGACTGAACGGTAACGCATCAAAATGCAAATTGTGATTGAAAAATTCCTTCATTCGGCGTAAAATATACCATTATGCGGCTGTAGTACATCGGTAGTACGCTGGCTTCCCAAGCCAGATAGGCGGGTCCGACTCCCGTCAGCCGCTTTTTTTGTTGCCCGGAAATCCTCCGGCATGTTATCCTCTTCCCTACAATTCTTAAGGATTCCGTAACGGTAAATACAGATTCAGTCTCACTTTCTCATGTATAGTATAGGTAAAATCACCTGAAGCATGAGGATAGAGATATGGCACTGGACAGTGGAAAAGAAACACGCCGCCCACATACGCGTGAAAAAATCGAAGCCGATCAGCGTACACCGAAAGATCGGAGCATGAGCGAACATAGCGAAACAGGTGCGCATTCGCGTCGTACATTGCCGGCAAATAAGAAAACACAGCGGGGTATCCGACAGCTCAACAGCATCGGTGAAGGTGAATACGATACCGATCACGAACGCCGCATGCGCATAAAACAGAAAAAGGCCCGGCGCACGCGCATCATCACGATGGTTGTCGTCGAGCTTCTGACCCTCGTCTGCATCTTCGCTTTCAGCATCGTCTACCGATATATGCACATGACCGCGGAGGTTGCGTTCGATGTCAACAAGGTTCGAAACGACAACATCGACGTCTCGCAGAAGCAGAAAATGTCCGGCTACTGGACCGTCGCTGTTTTCGGCGTCGATGACTCCTGCCATGGTGGTGTCGGAAAGGGTGCCAATGCAGACGTGCAGATCATCGCAAACATCGACATGGGCAGCGGTGACATCATCCTGACCTCCGTTTACCGTGACACCTATCTTTACCTCGGAAACGGCAGCCGCTATTCGAAGAGCAATGCGGCCTACGCTCAGGGTGGACCGGAGCAGGCGGTTGCGATGCTGAATCAGAACCTCGACCTCGATATCGAAAACTACATCACCTTTAACTGGAAGGGCGTGGCGGACGCCATCGAGCTCCTCGGTGGTATCGATGTCGATGTCTCGAAGGCCGCGTTCTACTATATGAATGCCTACATTCACGAAACCTGCCTGAAAACGGGAATCAGTGCGCAGAATCCAGCCGCCATGTATATCCAGCAGCCCGGTCTGCAGCATCTGAACGGCATCCAGGCTGTGGCCTATGCCCGTCTCCGCTATATGGACAACGATTTCGAGCGCACGAAGCGCCAGCGTGAAGTGATTTCCCAGTGCCTTTCGATTGCGAAAAAGAGTGACCTGGCGACCCTCACGAAAATCATCGACACCGTGCTCCCACAGGTGGCCTTTAACATCGACACCGCAGACATCATCGAGCTCGCGAAGGGCATCTCCCGCTACAACATCCGTGAGTCCGTCGGCTTCCCGAAGGATCTGAAGGACCAGACGATGGGCGGGAAGGGCGCATGCGTCATCCCGACGACACTCGAGTCCAATGTCGTCTGGCTGCACAGCATCCTCTTCGCGGATGAGAACTACAGCGTATCGGATGCAGTGAAGCGCTACTCCCAGAAGATCTCGGAGGATTCCGCCGAATATGCGAACCGTAAAAAGGCTGACGAAAGTGCAGATCAGAAGTCGACGAAATCCAGCGAGGACGAAACTGAAAAGAAGGTGCAGAATACAGCAGAAAGCAAGAAGGATGACAGTAGCATCAAGAAACCGAAAACCGACAAGGATGGCTACCTCATCAAGGGTACGGACGCCGACGGAAAGTACATCTACGAGACCGACGCTGACGGCAATAAACTGAAGGCAGATGCTGAAACTTCAAAGGCCAGCGAAACCAGGGAATCCGAGACTGACGAAGGTGAGGTCATCGAAGCGTCGACGAGGGAAACGACGGAAGGCGAAACCAGAGAATCCGAGACCGACGAAGGCGAGATCATCGAAGAGCCAACGAAGGAAACGGCAGAAGGTGGAACCAGAGAATCTGAAACTGACGAGGGTGAGATCATCGAAGCGTCAACGAGAGAAACAGTGGGAACTTCGAAGGGCGGGACAAGCGAAAGCATGGCGGCGACCGTCGAAGAGCCGGGAAAGCTGCCGGACGCAGATGCTGATGGATATGATGGGCCAGCATAGATTCTGAATGAAGCTTCCCAATGCAAATTGCGATTAAAAAAGGGGTGTATAACTGGATTTCCCGGTTATACACCCTCTTTGATTGTCTGATTTTACGTTTCCAGAGCCGCGCTTTCTGCAATACTGGTCTCGGCTACAGATGCCGGTACGGCTTCTGCTGTCGGAGCAGCCTACGTCGCTGGTGCTGTATCCGCTGGCGCTGCTTCCGTAGCCGGTACAGCTTCGGTCGGCTGTGGCCGGAAGGCGCTGTACTGCTTACCGTTCCCGCCAGCAGCCGAAGCCTGCCGGAACTGGATAAGCTCAGACACCGTCACCATCTGGTAGCCCTGCTGATTCAGCCATGGGATCACCGTGTCACAGGCCTGCGAGGTGGCATCATACAGCTCGTGCATGAGAATGATGTCTCCGTCCTTGATGTTTCCCTGGATGGCATCGATCGTGGACTGTGCGTTTTTCGTCTTCCAGTCGAGCGTATCGATCGACCAGAAAATCATCGGCATCGTAAGGGTACTCTTCACATCCTCGGATGCGATGCCGCCCGGAAGGCGGGCCAGTGTCGGCGTAACGCCGGTCAGTTCCTGGACCTTCTGATTCGTTTTATCAAATTCACTGCGGATATAGTCGACGCCCTTCTTCGACAGCTTCTCATCATGATCCCAGCTGTGGTTTCCGACCTCATGGCCATCCGCCACCATGCGTTTCACTTCATCCGGGGCCTGATCGATGCGTTCACCGACGACGAAGAAGGTGCCGCGGCCGTTGTTGGCTTCGAGGACATCCATCAGATGATTTCCGACGGACGACTTCGGACCGTCATCCCAGGTGAGCGCCACCATCGGCTTCGTGATGTCGAGGTAACGGCCGTTTGAGAGCACATGCGTCGGATCAGCGATGTCGGTACCGGTCGTGGACGCACTGCCCGTTTCGCCATTTGCGAGGTTCGTACTGATGCCATCCCCGAGGGCACTCGCATCACCGACAGCATCACCCGGTGTGTTCGCCGTGACGGCGTCACGCATCGCGGCGCCGGTGCTTTCGGTCACATCGATGCTGCTGTGATCCCGCTGGATGTCGATATCCTGCATGGCATTGACGGCGTTCTGACGGCTGGTATCGATGTAGTTCGCAATATAGGAAAGTCCCTTGAAGCCCAGGAAACAGACGAGGATCAGTGTGATCAGCACAAAGGCTCTCGCCTGATATGCGCGCTTCCGTGCCGCTTTCCGGCGACGCGCCAGCGCCCGCTGCCTGCGGTAGTACTCCTTCTCCGCTTCCGTCAACACACGACGACGCCCGCGCGCAGTGTTCATCGAAGCGCTTCTGGTCTGTGTGGACCGTGAAGAGGCTGCGCTTCTCCTGTACTGTGCGGATCGCTGAGGCGCTGCACCGCTCCGGTTCTGCGTTGAACGCGAAGAGGACGTACTTCGTCCGCTTCCCCGATAAGCGCCGCCGGCACTGCTTCTGCCGGATGAACGACGTGCACCAGAAGCAAAGGCATCAGAAGAAGACCGCCGTCCATTCGAACTGCGATCACTCTGATTCCTGTTCAGATTTCGATTCATCTCCCTCGCCATGCGACAGTACACCTGCTCCCTGTACGAAAACCGTCATTTGATGCATTCATTTTATCACAGAATGTCCCGTATAATTATTAATTCGTCTTAACCTTTTGGAACGAAAGTGCCCGAATAGTATAACTTCATTTTCTGCGTTATGGAATCTCGCCACAACATGTTTCTTCTACAGATCAAAATGCCCCGTATGCTTCGACAAATTCCTTGAATCTCGGCAGGGCAAAGGAGATCTTTCCGTACTGACTGACATCGATGATGCCGTGATCCTTTAAGCGTCTGCGGTACTGGTTGAATTTATTGCCATCCATCTCTGCCTGCATGGCAATGTCTTTCGTTTTTCCACCTTCATTCCCCGCGATGCTCATGACCACCTTTCGATCCATATCGGACAGATCCATCCAGAGCCGGTGATAGGATGCATCGGCCAGCTGCGCATCGAACTTGTCCAGCAGGCTTCTCGTCGGAAAATCTCCCGGTTCATTCCAGTAGAGATAGCCCAGCACCTGAAATGCATAGGAATATCCCTTCGTCATCGAGGCCATAGCGCCCGCCTGCTTATCCGAAATATCAAATATTCGCTGATAGGTCTGCACCATCGCTACGATATTCAGCGGCTCCATCGTAATCTTCGGTGTTCGATACAGAAATGTTAAATTTGGAACATTTTTCAGCTTCTCGATTTCTTCAAACAAACCGGTGCCGATGAAATAAATCGGCCGATTATTCGTGATAAACATCTGAAGCGCACTGGAAAATTTTCGCATCTGCGGTGTATCCGTGATCTCATCGATGGCCACCAGAATACTCATCTTTTTCTTTTCAAACAGCTCGAGCAGCCCATCAATCTCAGCGTTCACACTCTGCTCTGTACTCTTCATACTGATATTGAGATGAGAGGTTCCAAACGTGATGGTGGATTCTTTGCCCTTCCCGCCGGCTGTTTTCAAGGTTTTCAGAAGCGTATCCAGGATATCATCCAGCGGACTGATCTTGATCACCATCCAGTGATCCAGCTCTTTGATACGCTCACAGATCGCCGTCATGGTCACCGTTTTACCACTTCCACGCACACCGGTGATCATATAGTTCTGAATCGTTACCGGCTCACAGGTGAAGGTTTCAACTACCTGATCGATGACCGTACTTCGCACGATATATTCCGGTGGGATACGACCAAACGATAAACTGAATGGATTCTTACCGCGACTCATCCTCATGCTCCTTTCGTTTCTTCACAGTGGATAGTCTGATTTCATTTCTGTATTTCTAAAACTGTTTTACATCTTTTTACAAGCTTTTACATCTTTCGCTTCGTTTTATATATTTTTACATCCTTTTACATCTCTGAATTCATTTTACATTCTTTTATATCTTTTTACAAGTTTCTGCGTTATAAAAAATCCAACAGTTTCCATGACGAACAGAACCCGACACCGTCGATGCTTCATTCTGCATCCACTGCGTCGGGTTCATTTTGGCTCAGATTTTTCCGTTTCTGTTCTTTGATAGCGAAGTTTTTCTGTCCTTCGTAAACTTCCGTGCGTTCGTAGCCTTTACGACTGACTTCGAGCTTTCAGATTGTGTGGGTGCTGTTTTTTCGCGCTTTGACGCCTTCGTTGCTTTTGCGTTTTTCGTCGCCTTCGCCGGTTTCTTCCGAACGGAGTAACCGAAGCTGCCGAGCTTCTCACCGAGAGACATATAGTCTCCGTGACTGTAGGCAACGAGACCTACCTGATCCATATGGAAGGCGCCCTTTTCGTCGATATAACGTTCATCGACATCGACCGCGACGACCTCTGCGAGGAACATGTCATGTGAGCCAAGCGGGAGCACCTGCGTCACCTTACACTCGATGGAGACCGGTGCCTCCTCGATGGTCGGCGCAGCGACGACGCTCGCCTGACCTTCATGCAGATTCATTTCTTTCCACTTATCGACCTGGTCGAGGCTGCGGACACCACAGTAGTCGAGCGCACGCACGAGTTCCTCATTCGGAAGGTTGATGACGAACTCGCCGCTCTCTACCAGCATCGGATAGCTCGCCCGGCTTTTACGCACCGAAATATACGCCATCGGCGGATCAGAGCAGATCGTGCCCGTCCACGCAATCGTGATGATGTTCGATTTTCCGGCCTTGTCTCGGAGGCTCACCATCACCGCCGGGACCGGATATATGAAATTACCTGGTTTCTGAAATGTGATTTTGCTCATAAAACTCCTGCTGATGATCTATCGACCTATTTTTTCATCAATATCCTGATCTGGCGAGCGCATATTTTTTCATGAGCTCCACCCAGAGGCTGTAATACGGATGCTTATAGTGTATCTGTTTATCGATGGACATCTCATCCGGGAGATTCCCCTGCCCGTCGTTCATAAACGGAGCCACATCGAGGTATCCCCAGCCATTTACCCTGCACTTCTGCTTCATCTTTTCATTATAGGCCCGCACCATGTCGTTATTGTTTTCCGCAGTCTGGAATCCCTTACACATATACGTCGCGCTGATAACCGTCACATCTACGCCGGGATTTTCTCTCTGAATCTCGCGGAGAAGCTGCTCATATTCATCGGCTGCGTTCGGATCTGGAACGCTCTTCCAGCCGAAGAAACTGTATACATGTTTACTGCCGAACGCCTTCACGGCATCTGGAATACGCATCCGCTGTCCCCGGATCATCGGGTGTGCCGTCACACCATCCACCGGCATAAGTGCAGCCGAAACCGTATATGCTGCTGCAGAGGCGCTCTTAAAATTATCCGAAACGACATCTCCCTTGCCGTTGGCAACATTGTAATAATCGAAATTCTGCGCGATGGAATCACCCACGATGATTGAATCCGCAAAATAGTTCTGCAACTGCTGCAGCTGAATGGCACTCAGATTCGAGATGTCTTTCGACATATAATCCTGAAGCTCCATGAAGGCGCCGGATGTCTGTGTCGTATCCGCCGTATAAGGGGTGATGCCTCGTCCACTTACGCCTGCAAAGCCGGCACTCACAGAGGTCATCAGCATTCCTGCGGTAAGTGCGACTGTGGCCATCGCCTTCGTCCATGTTCTCTTCATATTCCCCTCCTGTACATAGTATCTCATTGGCAGGTTCGTCTCACACGCTTCTGTGACCAGACTCTGCTTATCTGCACTTTAGTATACTATTATTGCACCGACTTTTCATTCCAAATATTCAGTTGCAGCAACTGCGCCATCGAGAAGCGTACCTTTGTCCGCCTCAGACAGACAATCCGCGATTCGCCACACAAAAAGCCGCCGGAAGCATTGTCGAAACGAGTTTAAATCGTTATAATAGCGCGTTGTAGGCTGGATCATGGAGCTGCTGCCGGATCGGCGGCGGTTTCATTCACTATAATATAGGAAATAAGGGAGATTGATTATGGCAAGGTTTAAAGAAGCGGAACTAAAAAGGCATGGTTGTGTAAGTCTTGTATCTAGAATGTATCCTGATGATACATTGTTTGATTATGTAGTATACGTAAATGTGGATGGTAAAAGTTATTCCTATGGGTTTGGGGATGCTTATGATATTGCTTTGAAAATCTATGATGAACAGGTTGCTAATTTAGGCTAAGGCAGATTGCCTTAACAAAATAGATTAGGTAATGATTATGGAATAAAAACAGTTAAAATTAAAAGAGCATAGACACTTATAAAAAAATGGA
>OQVT01002456.1_pt1 | contig 11937 bp, 10 predicted proteins | sample 1691561 | NCBI WGS metagenome assembly OQVT01 (sample SAMN03418260, study PRJEB22391) | human gut metagenome | biome: human-gut; feature: organic feature; material: feces | host: Homo sapiens | place: Tanzania | collected 2013-01 | reverse complement strand
GGATGCTGACCGCCCAAGTGACCGGCACCAGCAACAGCATTGTGCGGGAGCGTTACCTGACCGTGAGCGTGGTAAAGCGCAACGCGGACGAAGCCCGCAGTTATTTCTCCCGCGTCGGCACCGATCTGGTGACGCACCTTGCCCAGCTTTCCTCGGTGGCGCAGGAGTTGACGCTGAACGAGCGGCTGCACATTTTCCGCGACTTTTTCAAGGCAGGGGAACAGGCTGCGGCGGAGTTCAACATCCACGAACACGCCAAGCGCGGGCAGCATTTCAAGGATTGGCTCTGCCCCGACAGCATGGAGTTCGCCGCCGACCATTTTAAGGTTGATGCCCGCTATGGTCGCGTGCTGTATTTGCAGGACTACGCCAGCTACATCAAGGATAGCTTTGTGTCGGAACTCTGCGACCTTGACCGCGACTTTATGTTATCCATCGATATCCTGCCTGTGCCAACGGACGAAGCCGCCCGCCAGCTGCAAAGCACGCTGCTGGGCGTGGAAACGAACGTTGCCAACTGGCAGCGCCGCCAGAACGCCAACAACAATTTTACCGCGACAGTTCCTTACGATATGGAATTGCAGCGCAAGGAAACCAAGGAGATGCTGGACGATCTGACCACCCGCGACCAACGAATGATGTTCGGGCTGGTGACGCTGGTGCATCTGGCCGACAGCAAAGAGCAGCTTGACAGCGACACCGAAACGCTCTACTCCACGGCGCGCAAGCACCTGTGCCAGCTTTCGACGCTGCGCTGGCAGCAGAAGGACGGGCTGGACACGGTGCTGCCTTACGGGCTGCGGAAAATCCAAGCCCTGCGCACGCTCACCACCGAAAGCACCGCTGTGCTGATTCCGTTCCGTGCGCAGGAAATCATGCAGCCGAATGGTCTGTACTACGGCCAGAACGCCGTGAGCAAGAACATGATCGTAGCGGATCGCCGCTTGCTGCTCAACGGCAACAGTTTCCGTTTGGGCGTGTCCGGTTCCGGCAAGAGCATGAGCGCCAAGGAAGAGATCGTGCAGATCGCGCTTTCCACCGAGGATGACATTCTCATTCTCGACCCGGAGTCGGAGTTCGGCTATCTGACCGAAGCCCTCGGCGGCGAGGTGATCCGCATTTCGGCTACGTCCGATACCCACATCAACGCGCTGGACATGGACCGTGCCTACGGTGACGAGCGCAACCCCATCGTCAGCAAAAGTGAATTTGTGCTGTCGCTGTTTGAACAGCTTATCGGTGACGGCATGGTGACGGCGAAAGAAAAGTCCATCCTCGGTCGCTGCACAGAACAGGTGTATCTGCCGTATATCCGCAACGGCTACAAGGGTACGCCGCCCACGCTGCAGGACTTTTACCGTCTGCTCCAAATGCAGCCGGAACCCGAAGCGCAGGGGCTGGCGCTGTCGTCCGAATTGTTCATTACCGGCACGCTGAACACCTTTGCCCGGCATACCAATGTAGACACACAGGCGCGGATTATTGCTTATGACATCCGCGAACTGGGTGAACAGCTTATGCCGCTGGGTATGCTGGTGACGCTGGATGCGATTTACAACCGCGTTATCCAGAACTGGAAGAAAGGCCGCAGAACGTGGATTTTCTGCGATGAGTTTTACATTTTGTTCCGCTATGAGTACAGCGCCAATTTCTTCTACAAGCTGTGGAAGCGCATCCGCAAGTACAACGGACTTGTGACCGGGCTGACGCAGAATGTGGACGAACTGTTGCGCTCCGACACCGCCCGCCTGATGCTGGCAAACTCGGAGTTTCTGGTGATGCTGAACCAGAGCGCCACCGACCGCGCGGAACTGGCGAAGCTGTTGAACATCTCGGACAACCAGCTTGGCTACGTCACCAATGTCCCTGCAGGCTGCGGGTTGATTCGCTGCGCCGGGAATATTGTGCCCTTTACGAACAGTTTTCCGAAGGACACCAAGCTGTACAGCCTGATGACAACCAAGCCGGACGAGGTACGAAAGGAGTAAGTCAATGACTTATAAAAACAGAGGACCGCCGAAGCGACCCTCTACTGTGCTACAAACTGGAATTTGTCAGACAGATTATAGCCACCACTCCGGTGTTAAGGCTCCCAACGTGACAACCTTATTATTTTTATAATCCATCATAATTTCAATAGAGCGGTAGTCATCGGGCATAAGCTGTACCATAAATTCCCGGCAAGCCCCGCAAGGCGGAACGGCTTTGCCATCACGGTTAATGGCGATTACGCGGCGGATGGCGTTTTCACCATTTGTAATCATATTGAATATGGCATTGCGTTCAGCACACACACCCAATGTGCAGGCAGTATCAACGCAGACGCCAACATAAATTTTCCCGGATGCAGATTCGATTGCGGCAGCAACGCCGCCAGCTTCAATCATGCGGGATACTTCGCGCGGATTGATAACTCTCATGGCGGCTTCATGCAGTTCATTCCAGATTTTATCCATTATAAAACTCTCCTCCAAATTCCGATTTGTCGTTCTCAGTATACCACGCTTTTTCCCTGCGGAAAAGCTCCTTCCCGGTCGCTTCACCCCTTCTTCAGCAGCTTTTTATAGCTCAGGTCCATGGCAAAGGCACCAAGGGGAGCCGTCAGCACGATAGCCAGCACCGCCACGGTAAGCACCGTATCGCCGCAGGCAAAGCCCAGTGCCAGCGGAATGCCGCCAATGGCAGCCTGCACGGTTGCCTTGGGGGTGTAGGCCATCATGGCGAAGAGCCGTTCCTTTTTGCTCAGGCTCGTGCCCAGAAGGCACACAAAAACGCCCAGCATCCGAAATACCAGCGCACCCACGATCAAAAGCAGCGCCTTTGCGCCCACCTTGCCCAGATAGCCGATGTTCACCGTTGCGCCCACCAGCACGAACAGGAACACCTCCGCAGCCACCCAGAGCTTTCCGTATTTTACCGAGAGCCTTTTTGCCACCACTTCTCTCTTTTTTTGCAGACCGATGCCGATAAACATAATGGCGATCAAGGCCGAGAAAGTGATCGCGGTGGTCAGGGCATCTTCCGCTGCCACCAGCAGGAAGGAGATGCTCAAAATGATCAAAACCTTTGCGGTATCCCGGATAGGGACCTTTGCAAAGAAGTACGCCAACAGGGACCCGACCGCCAGACCTACCGCCATGCCCAGCAGAATGGACACCGGGATGTTGACAAAACTGAGCAGAGAGGCACTTTCCCCCTGCATCATGCCCACAAAGGTGGAGAACAGCACGATGACGTACACGTCATCCACCGATGCGCCTGCAAGGATCAGCTGCGGGATACCCTGCTTTACGCCGTAGCCCTCGTCCATAAGCCGGACCATCCTTGGCACCACCACCGCAGGGGAGACCGCCGCCAGCACCGCGCCCAGAATTGCCGCCTCTAAAACCGTCAGCCCCATAAGCTTCGGTGCCAGAAAAAGTACCCCCATCAGCTCAAAGGACGCCGGAACAAAGCACATCAGAACGGCAGGTCGTCCCAGCTTTTTCAACCCGGAAGTGTCCAGCCCCAGCCCTGCACGGGTGAGAATAATGATAAGGGCAATCTTCCGCAGCTCCGGGGAGATGCCCAGAATGCTGCCATCCAGCAGGTTCAGGACGTAGGGTCCCAGAACCATGCCGGTTGTCAGCATCCCCAGCAGGCTCGGCAGCCTGCACTTCTGACAAAGCCACCCCATAGACATCCCAACGATCAAAATCAGCGAAATACTCAGTAACATAAAAGTTCCTCCTCGTATAACACGCAAAAAAGCTGACACCTTCTGCGTGGTTTTCGTCGCAGAAGTCATCAGCTTTCAAAGCGGTTCAAGTAATCTGGTTACTTCGGGAGAACTTCATTCCCGTTTATTCTGTTGGCAGTATAGCACACCTGTCTCTCAAAAGCAACTCCGAGCTCCGCAACGCCGCCGGGGTTTACTCTGCCGCATAGTTCCTGCTTCTTTTCCAGCCCTTCAAAGTGATGCCGGGGCTTTCATTGCTTCGCAAACGCGAATTGTTATCTTTCCATCGCTTTCTCAATCATCTCAGATTTTTCAGCCCTTCCCATCAGTCGATAGTATTTGCACCACAACGACGGTGATTGCAGCGGGATGACTTCTGTTCCCAGCGGTATTTTCTCTACGATTTGTTCCTTGCGTAAAGCACAATCATAAACCTTTCCATCCTTCACGATTGCAAAACCAGCCATCACATCAACTTCGACGGAATCGATCAAAAACTCCATAAAAGTTTTTGTCCGGTACATAGGGTTTGGAATTGAATCGGATGAACCGCTTTCACCCATTTCCGATAAAATCGTGCGGACACATTCCGCATCACGGTCAGCGACCATTAAATCAATGTCGTGGAAGTCGGAGGTGATGCCCTTGAAATACAGCAGCATAGATAATTTCTTGCCAAATCTTTGGCTTTATGCCACTGTGTCAACAGCTCGGCATCACCACAGTCATAAAGCTGACCTGCCAGCATTTTTTCTCTTTCAGTCATAATTACCTCCACAAATTTCGATTTATATACCTGTTTTAATGCTGCCAAATATTGTTCTCCAAATCGCGCAGCCGTCCCTTATAGTCATCGATCAGAGCCTGAACATTTTCCCCCTGCGGGAAGGTCACCAGATAGCCGTCCCCGGCCTCATGAAAACCGATGATTCCCGCAAGCCCTGCCATCTCGGCTACCTTGAGCAGCGTGTGGTAATCATATTCCGCCGCACTGAGATACAAATTCATCATAACACCCCGCAGTCCTTGAACATATCTGTATTATACATCGTCTGTTTTTCCTTTGCAAACCGATTCCGAGAAAGGACACCCTATGATAAAATTTCACCGCATCCTGCTTTTAACCCTCGTCGCTGTTTTTCTTGCAAGTACCGCTGGCATTGCCCGCTATGCCGCCGACTCCTGTACGCAAAGCCGAATGTATCGGCAGCTTGCCGTGCAAACAGAGAATTTCCCCGGTGACGCTGCGTCAACGGGGAATAATTTTTTGCCGCAGTATCAGGCGCTGTACACGCAAAACAGCGACCTTGCCGGGTGGATACAGATTGACGAAACCAACATCAACTACCCGGTCATGCAGTCAAAGCATGACCCAGACTTTTACCTAAAGCACAACTTTGAAAAAGCCGACTCCCCGCACGGCTGCCCGTATGTGCAGGCAAACTGCGACCTGCAAACGCCATCCGACAACATCCTTGTGTACGGACACAACATGAAGGACGGCACCATGTTCTCGGATTTGCTGCAATACAAGCGCGAATCCTTTTGGGAGCAGCACAGAATTATTCAATTTGATACCCTGACGGTGCAGGCAGAATATACCGTGATGGCGGTATTTCGGGGCGAAGCGGAGGACCTGTTTGCCTATTATCAATTTGCCGATGCCGAAACACCGCAGGAGTTTACCGCCTATGTGGACGCCTGCAAGGACGCCGCCCTGTACGAAACCGGCGTGACGGCTGCTTATGGGGACAAGCTGATTACGCTGTCCACCTGCGATGATTCCGGCAGAAACAGCAGGGTGGTCGTTGTGGCAAAGCGTATAACCGAACCGAGGTGACTAACTATTAAAAGTCAAGCCCTAAGAGCAGAAAAATATTCTGGGGAAAAATGGGCGCACGAAGATAAGCCCTCTTTCGAGTGCTGAAAAATGAAATCGCTGTAGTTACCGGATCAAGGTGGGATCGTAAGAAATGTTCTTCGTTTGCAGGGTGAAGATGACGCGCAGCAGCTTCTTTGCGACATGGGTCAGAGCTACACGGTGAGGCTTGCCCTCAGCCCGCTTTTTTGCATAGTACTCCGCAAATACTGGTTCGTAAGTAATAAGCGGCAGACAGGCGTTCATAAGGGCGTAGCGAAGGTGAGAAGAACCGTGTTTTACCATGTGACCCTGGTGTTCAGCCAGACCAGATTGGTAGTAACCGGGCTCCAAACCAGCGAAAGAAAGCAGCTGAGCTGGGTTTTCAAATTTGTTAATGTTACCATACTCAGAAAGAATAATCGCAGCAGTTAATTCTCCAATGCCGGGAATGGTAAGGATCGGTGGATTCAGAGCGCGAATACACTCAAGAATTTGCGATTCAATCTCGTCAATCTTTGCATCTAGCTGATTCTCAATATCTATGGTAATTTCCATCTGCTTGAGAAGGAAGGCATCAGATCTGCCGACAGTGTTTTTTGCCAGAGTTTTCAACTGTGCGAACTTCACCATTGAGAATTTACCACGGGACTTTTTGCGCAGAGCCTCATAGGACTTGGCATTCATATTGGCAATCTTCTCAGGACTTTGGTAATGGGTCAGTATGTAGAGAGCTGTGGCAGAGAATCTTCCGTCAAAGAAGGGCTTGAACTCAGGGAAAACCTTGTCCAGGATATTTGTGAGCTCAACAAGCTGCCGGGAGTGCTGACGGACAAGAGAATCCCGAAATCTTGTTAGTGACTTAAGCTGATCCATGTGATAGAATGACGGTGGATAGGGTTTATACTCTACCGTCATAAGATATTGGGCAATGGAAACTGCATCCAGAGAGTCAGTCTTCGTGTTTCTGAGGGATTTGCTGCGAACAAATTTAGAAACCAGAAGCGGATTGAACTCCATGAATGAAAAGTTGTTGGTTTCAAGGAACAGCTTTAAGTTATGCCCATAGTGACCGGTAGATTCAAACCCTATTTTCTTTTGTCCATCCAGGGCATCCAACAGCTGTTTGAGTAAGGAAAAACCTTCACAGTTGTTGGCAAATGACCAGGAAGCTGTAACCGTGTCACCGGCTTCGTCGATGATGGCGCAGTCATGCTTGAATTTTGAAATGTCGATTCCGATAAAGTACATTGGTTTCCTCCTTTTGAAATTTAGCACTGCTGTTTGCCACAGGAAACTTGTCCATGGATTCACGCACAAATGAAACGTCAAAGCGTTAACTAACTGATTACCAATTCAGACAAGTCACTGTGGTTTGAGTCACCTCGAACCAGTCAAGCTGTAATAGTATAGATACAAATCCACAGTGCTTGTACTGATTATAACGCAGGTAGCTACTCCTGCGATACAATCTTGTTAAGGAAGGAGAAATAATAAAAACCACCCCTTTCGAGATGGTTTTTATTATACGTGATATCATGAAGGCAAAAATGCATCTCGTTTCCATCAGTCTGATTGTAGCAATCGGATTTCTCCTCAGCGCTTGCGCCACCACCATTTCATCGGAAGTATCCGCGCCTTCCGACACAGGAACTTCGACGGAATCTTCCTCAGTCACTACATCCACCGTGGATACCAGCGATCCGTCGGCTGCCTCATCCGACCCTGATTCAGAGAGTCAGTCATTCTCAAGTTCCGATTGGCTTCAAAAAGAATCTTTTTCTGAGTATGTCAAAGTCTTTGCCGCTGCTTTTCATGAGCCTATGACGCCGGAGCAGCTTTATACGCAGCCATCTTTCCGCGGACTTTTGCTGTATTCGACTTATTGGCAGATGTCTGAGCGAAACATTCCTCTGGAAAAAGCCGGCGTGGAAGATTATGAATACAACGTATATCTTCCCTGGAGCGAAGTGGAAACAACCGCGCAGAAAATGTTCTCTTATTCTGCGGACCGGCAGGAATTTTGCGGGGAGGACTTCGGCTTTGACGAGGAGAAAAATGCCTTTGATTATTGGCCCGCAAGTCTTGCCATGATGCGCGTGGAAATTCTGGATTCTATGGAACAAGACAATCTGTGGATTTTTAAAGTACAGGTCGATAAGCTTTCCGATTTTCCAGATCCCACTTCCGATATGCAGATCTTATATTACACATGGAAAATAGAAGACGGGTTTCCTGTATTCTTCCAAATTTCAACAAAATAACAAAAAGGCATTCCTCCGTTAGAGGAATGCCTTTCGTTTTAGAAGAACTGCTGCGGATCGATAAAGTCCACACCTTCATAGAAATTGCCGTTAACTGTAAACGGGGTATTGGAGTAACGGATGCCGAGGTGCAAGTGATTTCCATAAGAATCACCTGTGTTACCGACATAACCGATCGTTTCTCCCGCCTTTACATGCTGTCCGAGTGTTACCGGAGGCGTACCTTTCATGTGCAGATAATACGACCGCAAATAGGGATATGCGCTCGGATTAGGGCTGGCGTCGTGATTGATACGCACCGTATATCCTTCAGACGGATTGGTCGTAGGTGTTCCCACTTTACTGACCACGCCATCAGCAATAGCTTTGATAGGCGTTCCGGCAGGAGCCGGAATGTCAATGCCGTCATGAGAAGGACGATCCTGAGTGCGGAAACCACTTCCCATTGAACGCCCTTCAACAGGCCAGACCAAATTGCTGGCTGTCGGAGGAGTAGTTCCAGAAGACAGAACCAGTTTCCAAAGCTGGTTGTTGCCGCCGGTCAATGCACTCCACCGCACATCGGCGCCGTTACTGTTACTCGTTGCAGTCAGGTATAGATCGTAGTTGAGCAGCTTGATACGATACAGGTTCTTGTCGCTGTTGATCGTAATGAAGTCGATTTTGGAATCCTCAAGGTTATTATCATACGTGTGGATATCGCAGTTGTTCATGTTATCGGCACCGCGCCAGACATTCAGTGTATAACTGGTATCCAGAGTAGTGTGCAGCCTAGCAAAACCGCTTCCCACCTTGACCAGCCACAGCTGATCCTTGATGTTCTGCTTGTCCCACAGAATAACATTGCGGTTCTCTGATACCTGGCTATTGCCGTACACGCTCAACGCCCGGCCATTGCCGCCATAAGAGATAACCCAGTAGGTGTGATCTTTCTGATATGCCATGATGATTTCTCCTTTTCTGTTTGTTATTTTTGAGCGCTCACATAGTAAAGAGAAAATATTGTTCCATTTGTAAACGTTGTTAAAAAGCAGAAAAGGAGCAAAAGATTCTTCCCTATAGTGTTAAATCAATGTTGGAGCGGCGGTCACGCGCACGTTCCTGTTCGCGCTGTTGCTGCGCGGCGCGGTCACGGCGGGCTTCGGTGAGGTGCTGCTGCACCTCTAGGGATTGTTCAGCAATTTTGCGACAGAGGCGTTCTTCTTGGCGAAGCTGCTTTAGGGCGGTGTTGACTTGCTGGATGTGTGGTCTGTCTGGGTTTGTTTTATACAGCGATCTTCTTTCTGCAGTGAGCTGGATAATTTCACCCAGCTTGGCTTGTCGGTAGGTTTCCAGCTGCTCCAGCGTGCCAATGTTGTTCTTAGATAGAAACTCCATCTGCCGGATGCGCTGGTCTAACTTGTAGGCATCCTGCCGCACGGCATAGCTGGGGCGGCGAGGCTTACGAGGGAGCGCACCCAGCTCGTACAGGTAACGGTAGTACAGCGCCCGCAGCCCGGTCAGCTTGCGGCGGGGCTTACCACCGTGCAGCCGCCCATATTGGACGCGCGGCAAGTTTTCCACGAGATAGCGGTTAAATTGTGGATAAAGCAGCCGATTTCGGATGACCTCCGGCGTATAGTTTTTGCCCAGCGTTTTGAAGCGAACAAAGCGCTCTTTTCCGGGTGGACGCAAAACGGGATACTTGCGCCCCATGTGGACTTCATACCCTTTGCATTCCATTGCACTAAGAAATTGCCGCCATGTAAGGCTTTGTTGAATCGCTTCGTCCACATCCTGCCGAATAGCTGTGCGCCATGTTGGCTGACCGTTTTTCTCCGCCAGCCACTCGGCGTAGGGCTTTGCTACATGGTTTGAGTTCTCGGTGTCAATGACCGACAGCTTATATTTCCGGCAAAGTTCATCTGACACTGCGCGGATTTCCGTTACATAGCTTTTATAGTTGCTGCGATACTTTTTGCCATCTACACAGCTGACCGAGTTCCAGACGATGTGCGAATGGATATGCCCGGTGTTCAGATGTGTACCGATGACATATTCATACCGTCCGCCCAGCACACGGTCTGCCAGTTCCTTTGCGATTTGGTGCGCAAGTTCCGGCGTGACCTCGCCGGCGGCAACGGCGCGCGCCAGGCCCAGCAAAATCGCCGCGGACAGCTTGTCATCCAAGAAGCGGCTCTTAATGTAGCCGCTCTTCGTCACCGTGGTACGCGGATCCATCGCGATGATGTCACCAGTCTGAATGCCCAGCTCAAGCACGTCATCCTTGCTGTCGACGTTCTCGTCGAGCAGGATCTCCATGTTCTTCTCGATGGTCTTGACCGGCTCGTCGGCCACGTGTGCCGAGGGCTCGGTGTTGAGGACCACGCCCGTGTAGACCTTGCCATCGCGTGGAAACGCTGCGTGAGATGGGCTTTGGGCCCGAGCGTTCCAACAAGGGCAATGTTCTGGTGGAACTTGGTGGCGAGGGTGAGCCGCTGGTGCTTGCAAGCCATGTCGATACCCTGGGCGCGATGGTTCGCTCCATTAAGGACAACGGTCGTCTGCGTCCCACGACCCTTGGTGGCTCCTATCGGTCGATGCGCCAAAACGCGGTATAGTCATTCGCGAACTCGATGCGGCAGACGCCCATCACAGCGCGCCGCCCCAGTATAACCATCAATCGTGGAGGAATCGATGCGCGTCGCCATCATAGAAGACGATACCCAGCAAGCAGAGACCACCGCAGCCTTCCTCTCCCGCTTTTCCTCAGAACGCGAGCGCCCAATCTCGTACACCATCTTCACCACGGGGGATGACGCCATCAAGGCGTACAAGCCTGTATGGGATCTAATATTGCTCGACATCGAGATGCCGGGCACCAACGGAATGGATGTCGCCCGTGCCATCCGCGCCAACGACCAGAAAGTCGAAATCGTCTTTATAACCCAGCTTGCCGGCTTTGCAATCGAAGGCTACGAGGTCCGGGCATTTGACTACATCCTAAAACCCGTAGCGTATGCACCGTTCGCCCTTAAGCTCGATCGCGTCTGCCAGGCAATCGACTGGCACCGCGATGCCCAGATAACCGTGACCAACCAAACGGGATCGCACCGCATCGCCTGTTCGGACGCGCTCTACATCGCAAGCGAGGATCATCGCCTCACATTTCACCTGGCCTGCGGCACCTCGCTCTCGACAACCACCACGACGCTTGCCGCCGTTCAAGATGAGCTGGCCCCGCAGGGGTTTGCCCGTTGCCACAAAAAGTATCTGGTTAATCTTCGCTATGTCGGCGGATACCAAAAAGACGCCATCACCCTGTCTCGCCCTGGAGCAGAATCAGTCAGCTTGCCTCTCAGCCGATCGTTTCGTTCGGATTTTTTAAAAGCGCTCCTGACCCGCTGGGAGGGCTAAGGCATGCCTGCATTTTTGGGACATATCGTCGAGCTCGGAACGATGCAATGCTGCCTCATCGCAACCTTGGGGCTCATGGGGCCGCTCGAGCGGAGAGAGCGCTTTGGCGTGCGTCTCGCCCTATCGCTTGGAATGCTCTTGCTGTTGACGTCCCCCATCTATGCGTATCAGGCGGCAACTCTCGCGCGGCTCATTAGCCATCCCATGGCTTCCGAGGCGCTACAGTGCGCTCTGCTCGCATTGGCGTCGATAATGCATCTTGCGCTTTTTATCGTCTCGCTTGCGGGGCTGTACCTAGCCTGCTTTAACGTCAAGCTCGGGCAGGCGCTGTATTGCTCCACCATCGCATATCTTACGCAAGACGTCGCCTATACGCTTTTTACCCTGCTTATGCCTTGGGCCTCGCATCGTGGAACACGCCCGCTCCAACCCCAGACACTGCCGGTGGAGCTCGGAATCTTGGCACTCACCATACTTGTCTTTAGACCCATCGCTCGCAAGCTCTTTGTCGGCGGCGGGCGCAAGCCCGAGGGCCCTTTATCCCTAGCACTCATGATGGCCACCCTCGGTATCAGCAAAGCCCTGGGCACCATCATGTCCATCAGCTACTCCGCCCACGCAGCGGGCCTGTTTCGCATTTCCGTCCTCTACGACCTCTTATTGAGCGCAAGCGTCACGGGAGCGCAAATGCTGATCTTCTC
>OQVT01002455.1_pt1 | contig 11938 bp, 12 predicted proteins | sample 1691561 | NCBI WGS metagenome assembly OQVT01 (sample SAMN03418260, study PRJEB22391) | human gut metagenome | biome: human-gut; feature: organic feature; material: feces | host: Homo sapiens | place: Tanzania | collected 2013-01 | reverse complement strand
TCCCAATTCCTGAAACTTGCGAATCGGAATCGAATCGGAAATGCCGCCATCCAATAGCTGATAACCGCCTACTTCTACAACGCGCGATACCATCGGCATGGAAGCAGAGGCACGCATCCATGTGATGTCCGTGTCTTTTCCTGTCGGGCAGCTGTGATAGACCGGTTTGCCGGTTTGCACATCGGTGCACACGACATAAAATTCCATCGGATTTTTTTCATACGTGTCTGTATCAAAGAGATCCAGCTTGTTGGGAAGTTCATGATAGCAAAAATCTGCGCCATACAAGTCGCCTGTTTTTAGCAGAGAACGAAAGCTGGCATATCGCGGATCGTTACAGAATCTGGTGTTGTAGCGCAAGACACGGCCGATTTGCTCGGACTTATAATTACAGCCGAATACAGCGCCGGCAGAAACACCAATTGCACCGTCAAACGTTACATGATTTTCCATGAGGACATCCATCACGCCGGCGGTAAATAATCCGCGCATCGCGCCGCCCTCCAAAATCAAACCCTTTTTTGCCATAAGTAATACCTGTGCTTTCTGTGATTTTTTCATGCATTTATTATACACCGGATTGCAAAAGATACCAAGGCATCCGGAAATAAGAAAGTAAAAAAAGTAAAACACAAAATCTACATTAAGAATGATTCTTAAGTTTATTGACAAAGCATCTTGCTCCGATTATCATAGATACAACAAGAAACGAGGTGTTTTTATGATGAATCTTACAAAACCAGATGAAAAAATTGCCATTTTGACGTGCATGGATATGCGGCTTGACCCGAAAAAGTTTCCGGGTCTGGAGCAAAGCAAGGCCTATGTCATTCGGAACGCTGGCGGCAGAGCAAATGAAGAGACGATTCGTTCGCTGGTTGTAGCGCATAAATTCCAAGGCGCAAAGGCAATTTTTGTCATTCAGCACACGGATTGCGGCATGATGAATTTTACCAATGATATTCTCTGTGATTTGTTGGAGGAAAGTTTACAGACCGCTGTTTATGGAAACAACGGCTGGTACAATCCGGTCAAAGAAGGCGGCAGCCGTGCCGGACAGTATATCAATTTTCAGCCCATACGAAATCTGGAACAGAGTGTCACGGATGATGTGACATACATTCGCAATCATCCTCTGATTTCCAAGAAAATTCCTATTTATGGATATATCTGCGACGTAAAAACCGGAGAGCTCCGGCCGGTGCAGCAAGCCATGCAAATCGGACAGGTGCAGGAATAAAAAAACAGGTTTGAGAGAAAATCAAATCCATCCGCAGCTTTTCAGAACAAAAATCCACAAAAACAGCGTCACGACGGAAACCGCAGTGCTTGCCACAACCAGTTCTCCGGCGAGGGCGCCGTCACCGCCCATGTTGGCGGCCATCGGATACGAAGCCGCCGCCACCGGCGTGGCGAACATGGTCAAATAGACAAAACGGCTGACCGGCTCAAACTGCAGGACAAGCGTCACAAGCAGCATGCAGGCAGGAAGTACGAACAATTTCACAGCAAGTGTTGGAATGACGTACTTGGCATGATCCAACAGCGAAGAAAAGTGAAGCGTACTGCCCAAAATAAACAGCGCGAGCGGTGTTGTCAAATCAGAGAACTGAGCGATTGGTTTTTCTATGCACGCAGGCAAGGGAATCCCCAACACAACAAAGACCAATCCGACCAGCGCGCCGAAAATCATGGGATTGGACAGCACGCGCTTGAGCAGCGGGAGTACCCGAATGTCATCTCCGCGGAAATACTCCAGAATCATGATGGCAAAGATATTATAAATCGGAATAATAATTGCAATCATGGCGGATGCAATCGCTGCGCCGCTGTCACCAAAGATATTGGTGGAGAGCGGCAGCGCAAACAGCACGAAATTGCTCCGGTAAATCGCCTGAATAATGACGCCGCGTTTGGCGTTTTCTTTGACAATGCGCGGAACAATGAGAAAAGTTGCTAAAATGGTGAGCAAAACACTGATTACACTGACGAGAATCAATTTTTTGTCCGGTGTAATTTGTGATGCGTGATGATACAAATTGTAAAACATCATGATGGGGAAAAATACGCGAAAAACCATCTGGTTCATGCGGCGCATAAACGGCTCATCCACTACTCCAGCAACGCGAACGAAATATCCAAACAAAATATAACACAAAAAGGGAACAACTGCATTGACAGCAATCAGAATATTATCCATGCAGCATCATTCCAAGTTTCCTGTCAGCGTCATAATGGCAGAAAGTGCCGCCAGCGGTGCGGTCTCGCAGCGAAGAATGCGCGGACCAAGCCCGACTGTTTTGGCGCCTGCTTGTGCCGCGGCTTGTGCTTCTTCTGCGGCAAATCCGCCTTCTGAGCCGGTAACCACAGCGATTTTTAAACAGTCGCCGTTGTCTTTCTCCGGCAATTGTTTCAGCAGTGTATGCAGAGATTCCCCGCCGCATTCGTAAAAAAACAGAACCAAATCATACTGCGCCCAATCGGCACAAACGGCAGCAAAGTTTTTCAACGGCATGCAGACCTCAGGCAAAATGCCTCTGCCGCATTGCTTGGCGGCTTCGGCAGCGATGCGATTGTATCGCGTGTTTTTTTGCTCCTCTTTTTTGGGAGCTGCAACGCAATATCGACTGAAAAACGGGATAAAGCGTGCACAGCCCAATTCTACGCCGTGCTGAATGATTTCTTCCAGCTTGTCCTGTTTGGGGTATCCGGCGTACAGGGTGACCGTGATGTTTGGTTCTGCGGTGCTTGGGTATCCTTCCTCCACGGAAAATTCGACAGCATCCTCCGGAAATCCAGTGATATGTGCAGTGTATTCAACGGCATTTCCATCGCACAGAATGACGGTTTCGCCAAGTTTTGCGCGCATGACGCGAGCCAAATGATGTGCGTCTTTGCCTCGTAAAAAAGCAGTTCCATCGGCGATTTCGGTTGTAAAGTAACGGTGCGGCATATGCTCCACTCCTTTTGATAAATCTGAATGTATTCTCTTTTACCATAGCATATTTTCTTTATAGACGCAATTGTATGCGTGAAGAAAAAGCGAAGTGATTCCAAAAAGTTAGACGATATTTCAGAAAAAAATATTCAAGCAGCCGAAAGGTCTTGTTGTCTGTGAATTGCAGGCGGCAGGTCCTTTCGTATAGTTAAACACCCCACTTGTTAGACATTATATCATACTGTCTGACAAGTGGGGGCAGTTCATTCTCGAGAGATTCTTTTTTTGGTTTTGTCAAAACGATGTCAGGGAGTGAAACATTTTGATTGCATATGGGTCGGTCATTCCGGCAATGTAATCGACAATCGCGCGCTTGTATTGCACCGGATCTGTCAAATTACCATAAATTTTTCGATTATTAGCTTTTAGCACTTCTTGGAAACTATATGACTGCGTGACAATATCAGGCTCGCAATATAATGCCAACCAGTTTCCAAATCCTTTGGCAAGCTCCTCGCACCACCGCTCTTGCCGGTGAATAGCATCAAACGTGTTTTCTGCAGCATACCAATGGCTCAATTCTGTGTAGAGCGTTGTGAGTACCAACTCGACATACTGTTTATAATAATGAAATCTTTCATTGTTATAAATATATTTGGAATTATATGCTTTTATTTCGTTCAGTAGATGCAAGATGTTCTGCGAAAATTGTAAGCCGTCATAGGGATTGCTGTGTTGGCATAGATCTGAAATGAGCGTACTAATCAATGCCGATGTGTTTACCATATGCAAAGACGGTATCTGATATGCTTCTCCAATTTTAGTTAATATTGTGTGTGAATCTTCATCTAAAAATTTTAATCTGGCGGCATCTTCGATATCTCTGCCTAAATATGCAATTTTGTCGGACACCTTGACAACGCATCCTTCCCAAGTAAAGGGCTGATACTGTCCAGAATATTGGAATTGTGAGCGCAAGTCGATGTGCTGCGTGCGCGGTTTCAGATGGTTTTCGTCAATTTCTCCGCAATGCGAAATCAAACCGTCGCGAACTGCGTATGTTAAATTCAAATTGCATAGATGACACTGTGTGTCTTCCAGTAATTCGATATCATCGACAAAAATCAAGCTGTTTTTCTCATGAAAAAATGGTTCCTCTGTAAATTGATGAACGAGATTTTTCAGAACAGTTTCTCCCTGATGACCGAATGGCGCGTGTCCCAAATCATGCCCTGTTGCAATCGCATTTGTTAGCTCTGTATTTAGACCGAGCGTGTGAGCAATGGTGTGACTGACAGATGCAACATGCTGAACATGCTCCATCCGTGTGCAAATATGGTCGTTGTGCGTGTTAAAGAATACCTGCGTTTTGTGCTTCAACCGCCGGTATCCTAACGAATGGAGAATTCTGGTAAAATCTCGTTCAAAGGACTCTCTCTTGTCATTTTCGTGTGTATATAGTTTGCGTTCTCTGTGTATTGCTGTCTGCCAGATGTCGTTTTCCGGCATCGTCGCCACAGCAGAGAATGGTTTTTCACCCATTTTGCTTCACCTCTATACGAAAATCGAAACGCCTCCCATTCCGAGTGCGGTTTTGATGCCGATTCCGGCGTATTCTGAAAAAATAAGCAGCATTTTCCAGAGCTCTAACATGGGAGGAGAAAGCTTGGAAGAGATGACTAGTTCGCCGCAAAATCCGGGAATGGAACTCTGTTTTAACCGATATGTACTGCTTTTCAACCGGTACGAACGAATACGAAGATTGTTTGTCAGCATTTGGATGGCATCATCATCTTCTAATAACATTTCAGGGAAAAACTCGTTCCAACGTTGCAATAAATTTTGGAGAATGAGCGAAACCGTTGGAAAAATCTGATATATTCCGTTGGATTTAAACGAAGCTGTATTATGAAAAATAATGCGTGCAGCTTGAGACGATGACAGCTGTTCGGCTTGTGTGATTATAGTATCTGCAGTGAGGACATCACTTTGCTGAATTTTTTTTATTATTATCGTCGACTCATGCAAGGACAAGTGGGTTATATTTGTCAGGATCAGTGCGCAATAGCTGATAGCAGTGTCTGTTAATAGAGAAACAACCCATATGCTCTGATGTTTCTCATGGTCAAAACGGATATATTGGCTAATTGCGCTAAATCCCTGTTCATGAACAGAGTCTGCAAATTCAACGGGCAATTGCTCTAAAAGTGCGGCATATAGACGATAAGCCCAAAAAGATGGGATGGACGTTCCGTCCGGCGTCTGTATAAGATATTGAAATTTTTGTATCATTGGATTGTCACCTGACAGAGCCCAATAGGGTATGCGAACCTGTCAAACTCTGTTATCTTAAACGTGTGCGGGGAAATGCCGTATTCTATATCCTTTTCGTGTTTATGCTTCTGCTGCATACTTTGGGAAACAGTTTCAACCGCTTTTGCATGATTTGGAGCGTAGAATGGATAAATAAGATTTTTGGCAAAAAATCCGCTGCCTCCGCCCAAAACAATAAAATCATCGCGGAATAAATCTTCAAATTCTTTTTTTATAGCAAAATGAGAATTGTACTCTTGGATATAAAATGCGTCAAAAGCTCGGATCGCTTCGCGTAATTCCGTCAAGATATTTGCGTCAGAGAGAATGTTTTGATCCAACGTCAAACGAAACGTTATTTTGGTTTCCGGAGCAATACATTGCCGAACAACGTTAATTCTATTTTCAAAACCATCAGGAAGAGAATCGATTTTAGAAGCTAAAATCATATTTTTTTCATCGATAGGTTCACTGTCAGAGATAGAAATACCGCGCATGATACTGTTTACTATGTCGGACTGTTTGTTTGTAATCTGCAAGGTGTGCAGATATTTACTCTCCAGTTGTTTTATGTTTATAGGCTCTGCTTTGTTTGAATCGCGCAGCAGCATATTTGTGAGCAGAACCGTGCGCAGGCAGCCTTTTAATGAACTGCCTGGGATATATGCGCGGCCATCGGCTTGGCGAATGAAGGCTTGTATTTTCTGTAATGAATGATTTTCATCTAATGCATCTGCGGCGGAAACGCGGTTGACAACCAAGCTGTTGATTGTTTTGGCATCTAATTTGCAGATGTTTTTTAGAAAATACTGAATCGTATCCGTTGGACGCTTGTTTAGAATAAAGAACTCGTACTTATCAATCAGATCGCGGTCAATCAGCAGCTGAAAGAATCGTGTCTGATCAATAAAAGACACTGTTTTTCTGGCTGCGTCAAAAATATAGTCCATTTTTCCGTATACGACGCCAGAACCAACGAATACGGGTGCTTTTGTGGTCAGTGTAAGTGTGTATTCCTGCAAATGTCCCAGTTGCTTCATAGATTTACCCCCAGTAAAATCGGTTTGGAATACCGATAGATCGGATGATCTGGACTGAATCCGACGTCAAATAAATCGCCGGAAAAAGGCTGCGCGATGATAGACCCGTTGGACAAAAAATATTGTGTTTGTTTTTTCAATAATTCTGCATTTTTTCCGCGGGGATGCGTAAAACCACCGCGGCGGACTACCTGAAAGCAGGCAGAAGGGATCACTGACTCCAACTCTGCATCGGCTGGAAGAGCAGCAGAGAGCAGCATCCAATGCTTGCTGTTTGCGCAATTGAAGTGTTGATATAACCAAGCGGTTGCCTCATCATATGTATCTTCTGCACAAGAAAAGTATGCGGTGTCTGCCACTTCGAATTTTCCATATCCAGCACTGATTTTTCCGCCGATGCCAGAGTATCCGAGTGCCTGCACCAGTTGCTCTATCTGTGCGGCATCGTCCTCTTGTTCATATTGCAGAATGAAATATAATCCGCAGTTTTCAAAAAACTGAAACAAGCCGACGGTATATGGCACAGCATCTTCGCGGTCGGGAACAGCAGCTTTTGTCATTTCCACGGTCGTGCCGAATTTTGATTTATTTCCGGCATTTGCCCAATTATATGTCCCTTCACCGCGCAGGGCGGACAGACACGATTCCATTTCATCGACAGCAATCCATTCTGCCTTTTTGAGAATTTTTCTGTCACAATCCAATTGTTTCATGGGCTGCCAGCAAGGGCGGGGAAGATAGAGTGTTTCCTCTTGATATGGCATGCAGTCAGAAAGTCGGAGTGCATCCTGCCGTACAAGACGGACAAGCCATTCTACCTTGGATTCGCCGCCGAGCACAGAAGCAGTGTGGCATAGAGCAGAAAACAGCGTATCCGCATGGCAAGTCATTTCGCCGGTGTCCAGACTATGTGCCATAGCGCCGCTTCCAAAATGGACAGGAGAGGTAAAACCTAATTTAAACAGACAATACTTCATAGTTCTCCACATCCTTAAAGACTGCACACAGCTTTTCCAGATCCAAACCAGACTCAAAGTCCTTCATTTTGAAATTCTCAAAGGAAACGCGACCACTTCCGCGCGTGCCGTGACCGCCGAGATAATCCATTTGCAGAAGCTTAAAGCCCTTTGCGAGAACTTGCATGTCCTCCAATACTTCTGCTTCGGTATCCGCAGTCACATCGTAAACAATGCGCACGGCGAAACGAACACCGGGAACAACACGTTCAATTTGACGTGGTTTGGCAGTGCAATCTTTTCGATTGATGGTGTTTTCAAACTTTACTTCGGTCAACCCGATCGATTTCATTTCATCTTCGTTGCAAACAAAAGCATCCGCAAACTGGAGGCGAGCAGTTACCGGCTTGCCGTCTGTAGATTTGCTCGCGCCGAATAGACGAATGATGACCGCATCATCATTGTTGCAATCCGGCATATTGCGAATGTCCTTTGCATAACTGCGGGCGAGCAGCGTGCGCAGCTTACCTTTTAAGCTGCTGCCCGGAACGATTGGATTTCCGTCATTGGGATTGGAAACAACAGGGCTATCCACCGCACCGATGGCAGAAAAGACAGAGCTTCCGCCGATATGCAAACCAGTGCGAACCAAAAGCGTACAATCAATAATTACTTTTCCGTACATATCAAAAAATCCCCCTTAATCCGGTTTGCCGCCATAGAAACGGTGATAGGCAACAAGTGCTTCCATGTAATGACAAAAGCGAAGCATGTTTTCGCGATTCTTGTCGATTCCCTTGATGTATTCCAACAGTTTGCTGGTTTCTACGAATTCTTTCACGCTTTGTTCGCGGCCTGCATCATAGAGAACACGGATTCGTAGTTTTTGCAGCTTAGCAATACTTTCTTTAGAGATAGTGTGTTCATGACTGCGAACTTCATAATTGTAAATATCGCTGACAAGTGTCAAAATATTGCGCAATTTGCTAGTTGTCAGATCGAACTTTAGTTTTTTGTTTTTAGAATCTACTTTAGCCAACCGTTGCATCACTGCATCCGCCGCATCGACATAGTCTTCCGGAACAGGCAACGCCTTAATTTCCTTAATTTCTTTAGTTTCCTTTGGTTTTGGATCTCTGCGGTCGCTAAAATTGCGGCTTCGATTTTCGCCATATCGACTTTGCTGATATCTGTTGTTTTCACGCACGATCGGTATCCCCCTTCATTCTTGTCTGATATACATAGATATAAATAGCTGTAATCAGCTGCTGGCGGTCTGTTGGATTGCGGTACCATTGATACATCTGTTTGGAAAATTCGGCATACATGGCGTAGGACGGATTGTTTTTCTTCGGCTCCAAGCGGGCGAGAAGATATGCAAATCGCGCCAAGTTGATGCGCTGCTCGCTGTTCCGCAAAAGATCCAGTAAGCGATATAAAAAGGCTTTTCCGCGTTCCGCGTCTTCTTGATTTGCAAAGAAGCGTTCCAGCAGATTTTGCTTTTCGTTGATGACTTTATCCTGAAAGATTTGCCAAGGATATGTCTGCTGTGCAGATGCTTCGAATATCGTGACAGCATTTTTTCCATCGTGACTTTTTGCAAAGGCCTCCAGTTCTGCGGCTTCCGATGCGGAACGGCGAATCGGATATTTCGCGTTTTTGAGCAGAATACCGGCGGAAAGATGCAGCGTATGGCATGTATATGTCTGGAAGTCTTCCTGAATTCGCATGGCAGCTTCCAGAATATGATCCCAAGCGCCGACGAGAAAAACATCATCTCCGCCGGAATACACGATGGTAACAGCCAGTGCGTCCTTTGTCACACGTGCAAGAATAGAATTGATGTAGTACTTGAAAAACCGTGACATCTGACGCGAGAACGAAGCGGTTCTGGAAATTGTCACATATTTGTACTGATCTTCTGCGGCAGCGGCATGCGGTCTTTCAAATCCAGAGACAAACGCCTTGCCCAAATCATCGACATCCATGCGGCAAACAGCAATGCGGGAGATGCCGGTGCTTTTTTCAGCAAGCTCATTGATGCGATTGGAATCGTGATATTCGCCCACAAACAGCTGGCTTGCATAGTGTGCCCCGACAGATAGAAGCGATTGCGCATTTTTTGTATAGACGCGGAGGACATCGTCCGTCTGCTGCAGCAGCTGCTGTGCATCGTCTGTCTCCAAAATAGAGAGATAGGCGCAGGAATCTCCATGCGGCAATTCGATATACAATTGGGTATACGGCGTCTCCGAAACGACAAAGACCGTTTTTCTTTTGTCTTGGATGTCACGGGATATCTGCTCGAACAGATTGCACCAATGGCATTTTTCACCGTTTAATTGCTCCACAGCACCGCAAATTTTGCATTCGCGCCCATCTTTTCTGACCGTGCCGCGGTTGAGCTCCATCAATTCTGCGGCGGAATAGCGATGCATTTTGCGGTACGAAATTTGCTGGGAAACGCGGCGGAAAATCTCTTTATATGGCGCATTTTTTTGCGGCTGATTGGTCAATTCATTTTGCGGCTGATTGGTCAATTCATTGGCAGAACACGGTGTCATGCCATCGGCGAGGAATAACCGGATACCGAATTGTTCCCGCAGCCAGCGATTGATGTGTGCGCTCTGCTGTGCCAAGCACAGTTTTGTTTTTTGCGTGTTTGGCAGCAGCATATAACAATGTCCGCCGCCGCTGTACAGCAGATTGGCGCGGGAAAGTCCGCAGCCGTCCAGAACTTCATCAATATAGTGCTCCATGAGAAGCTCTAAGAAAAAAGAGCGGCTGCGCATCGAGCGAAGGGCATTGTCTGTAGATACTGTATAAATAAAGTTTTGAATGCCGGACACATCAGCAGAGTACAAAAGAAATGCCTTTTCATCCCAGAATTTTTCACCTTGCTTGACCAGTACCTGCTGATAGTCAGAAATGGCATGTTCCAGCAAGTATTCGCTGATACACGCGGCAGCGGCAGCGGTAATCTTTTGGTGATCGTAGAGGGAGACATCGGCATATTCTCTCGTGCTGGTGCTGGAAGGAATGCTGCTTGTCCATGTCTCTAAAACCGAGAGCGTTGTGTTCATCCACTGCGGCTCCGGCGGGATGCCGCGCAGTGCCTGTAACAGACAGTTTGCAACATTTTGATAATCCTGCTGGGTCAGCGCATATTCGCCGGACGGAATCGGACGAGCATAGTTGCTGGACAGTGGTTCCAGAGGAATTTCAAAATCCTTCGGATTTTCATGCATGAGATTAAAAATAGAGGACAGCGGAAGATGTTTTTTGAACGGCTGACCGCCTTCCTCTACGTTTTCTTTTTCCCGCCGATCCATGGCGGAAGCGATATTGTCCGCAATATAGACGATGTATGCCGGAGACTGCTTGGACAAACTAGCAGATTTCAAAGCACCTGCGTGATGATACCGAATGCAGTCGAGAATATCCGGCTGGTTCCAGACAGCTTTCAGCTTTTTATAACCGCTCTCGCTGTGCGAACCGCTTTCGCCGGCGCGGTACAGGATTTTTCCCAAATCGTGTACCAATGCACCGTAGACGGCATATAGCGTTTGATTGTGTTGCTCCATAATCTTCCCCCAATTCTCACAAATTTCATATGGACAGTCTAACACTTTTTGGACACCTTTTCAAGACACCGTGCGAAGCAATCTGTATCTTTTTAGATTTTTTTACAGAAAAAAGAGGTTCGCACCGCGAAATATATGATTTTTTTCGAAAAAGCCACGAAACGCATTGCATTCGCAAGAGATTTTCGATATACTGTAACAAGAATTGCTCCGGCAATATGCGAATTTTGTGTCCTTTTGCCGAAATAACTTACACCCCGCCAGGGGACGAAAACGATGCCGCTTCTTTAATGTCGCATCCGATTTCGAGAAATAACTTACACCCCGCCAGGGGACGAAAACTAGCCTTATCATACAAACTACCTCCCATATATCGAAATAACTTACACCCCGCCAGGGGACGAAAACGCAGCCAAGTGCTGTAACCGTTAATACTTAATGGAAATAACTTACACCCTGTTAGGGGACGAAAACCTCGGATATGCGCGACCTTTTCCCAGTCTTCCAAGAAACAACTTACACCCCGTTAGGGGACGAAAACCTGTTGACCAGATTCCCTACCGTCATGACCGCAGAAACAACTTACACCCCGTCAGGGGACGAAAACGCAGTCACAGTTTGCGTGTATGTGCTGCGCGTGTCGAAACAACCCACACCCCGCCAGGGGACGAAAACGTCCGCAGCATCGCCACGCGCTCCCAGTCGTCCAGAAACAACTCACGCCCCGTCAGGGGACGAAAATAAGCAATCGTCCGTCAAAGTCATATTCACCTCCGGAAACAACTTACGCCCCGCTAGGGGACGAGAACCCAACGTTTACGCCCAGCGCGAAACACAGTCCGCGAAACAACCTACGCCCCGTCAGGGGACGAAAACTGCATAGCAATCAACTTCTCGTAAATGTTCATAGAAACAACTCACACCCCGCCAGGGGACGAAAACTCGCAGGCGTCGCGGTACGTCAGAAAACTATCTGAAATAACTTACACCCCGCCAGGGGACGAAAACCGTGTCCATCCGTCATCCTCAAATTTGTTTGGGAGAAATAACTTACACCCCGCCAGGGGACGAAAACCTCGTTGTATGCGCTCGCCGTCTTGCATTCCA
>OQVT01002454.1_pt1 | contig 11950 bp, 10 predicted proteins | sample 1691561 | NCBI WGS metagenome assembly OQVT01 (sample SAMN03418260, study PRJEB22391) | human gut metagenome | biome: human-gut; feature: organic feature; material: feces | host: Homo sapiens | place: Tanzania | collected 2013-01 | reverse complement strand
TCGCTATTCGCGTCGAATGTCTCCTCGCTCTGTATAAAAATCCAAGAATGAAATCCGATAATGATTTAATCAGTGTTTCCCTAGAGCGAAGTTTAGCCGTACCTGTACGACATGAACCGTGAAATGCGCTGGTGCCAGATTGCAGGGAATGCCTCCACGGATGCTTACGAATGCTTGCTGCGCCTTTGTGATGCGAAAATGCCCTTCGTCCACAAAGGGCATTTTCGCATTTCTCATAATGGCCAATGATTTTTTTATCCCATCATTTCAGAAATTGACATTTCATGTCTAACCTGCGTGCTATACTATACCCAAGTGAGGGATCTTGATGTATCGAACGAGAAAAGAAAAAACGAATTGGAAAATGCAGAATGTGAATCCGCAGGGGAAAGACTGCGATGACTGCGTCTTTCGCGCCATTGCCGGAGGCACGGGGATTTCATGGAAAGACACCTTCGCTGGGCTGTGCCAGACCGGCCTTTCCCTGCACGCCATGCCGGACTATCCGCTTGTCTTTCGCAAATACCTGAAAGAAATTGGCGCCCGCTACATGTATAAGTCCGCTCAGGCGCATGCCCATAGCGAGGACGAAGCCAGCACGGCAGAACTGACCGCGGGAGAATTTATCCGGCAGCATCCGAAAGGAAACTACGTCCTCCGCCTTTGGTGGCACGTCACCTGTGCGCGGGATGGTTTCCTCTATGACACATGGGACGCGAGCAGCGAAAAACTGCTCGAAGCGTGGGAGATCCCGCCGGACATCGCGTCCGCGCCGCGCCCCTCCGCCCCATGGCTCTACGAAAGAAGCGAGCGCCGCCTCGCTCCTTTGGAAGACATCGACGTCGCCGCGGGCCAGACATTTCTTTTTAGAAATCCAAGCCCCGTAAACCGTGGGAGTCAGGACAGCTTCGTCCGAGCCATCGCCCTTGCCGAAGGTAGGACATGGGAAGAGGCTTATCAGGATCTCTGCCGCCAGGCCCTCGCCCAGTGTGACAATCCGCAGGCCACCTCCGTCGCGGCCTCCTACCTCAGCCGCTATGCCGTGGGGACTTGCCGCTATGCCGTCAAAGGGCAAATGCTTGTGAAAGATTTCCTCGCCTCTCATCCCGCGGCTGCCTGGGTGCTCCAGCTCGGCGAAGGCTGGGCAACCGCAGTGGTGGATGGCGTGCTGATGGATACGAGAAATTATATCAATAAGCCGATCGAAGTCGCCTGGCGACTGCGTTGAGCGGCGAATTTCAAACCCACTCCGGATTTTTTCGGAGTGGGTTTTTATTATTCTAAAACTATTGCAATGGAGATCACGGTGTGATCTAATATAGGAAAAGATAAAGAATGACAATCGTAGTCGGCAGAAAGGCAGCAGGTGATCTATGATGAAAGAGAAAACGAAGGTGCGCTCTTGGGAACTCATTGATGATAAAACGCTGATCAAGAAAACGGATAGATCATTTTTCAAGTACGCAGGAGCAACGATTCCAGGGCCGATGCACAAGTTCTTTGATGCGGAGTCGATGAGGAATGGGGAGCGATGGGAGATCCGGATCCGCTACGCGGGATCACTGTATGATGCCCATCTCGAGAAGGAGAGCCTGTATCTCGGACGTGTGCGTATATTTTGGAACAAGGAATTGAAGAGTGTTTTTCTGGGTGTGATTAAGGGAAATTCGGAATTTCCTTTGCTGACTATTGTGAAAATGGCAGAAAATGTGTATGAATTTAAATTGGCATGATATATAGCCATAATTTGTCCTCTATCATGTGTATAATGAAGGCATAGGGCAAGTGATTTGTATTTCTGAAAAGTCTAACGACGAAATTTAGGATTTCGCTGTTAGGCTTTTGTTGATCTAGGGAAGTAGATCGAAAAATATAGAAAAGGAGAATGGATATGGAAGAAGCCAAGTGGCGTTTTGCCTCTAATGGAAATGCGGGATATACAGGGATCAATGACTCGGGAATCGAGACATTTTCTGCACAGGTGATGCATTCTCTGGTGAGAGAAACAATCCAGAATGCGTTGGACGCCAGAAAAGATCCGGAGAAGCCGATTGAGGTTGAGTTCAAAGAATTTTCCATGTCAGTAGAAGATTTTCCCGGTCGTTCCAGCTTTTCCAAGAGTATCCACGCCTGTCTTGATGACAATGAGGATGAGGATGCTAAGAAATTTTTCCAGCAGGCAGTCGATAAAATCGATGGCAAGGAAGGTGATTTTTTCAAGGTTCTTCGTGTCAGCGATTTCAATACGGTGGGGCTGCAAGGCGCGGAGACCGGAGAAAAAGGTTCGAATTGGAGTCGTTTGGTCAAGGAAAAAGGCTCTTCCAATAAAAATAAAACGGCGCAGGGGAGTTTTGGCATAGGGAAATCGGCGCCTTTTGCCTGCTCTGACTTCAGAACCGTTTTCTATTCCAGCTTATATGAGAAGGAAGATGGAGAGCGGGTAGAATCCAATATCGGCGTAGCACGGCTCATTTCGTTCAAAAATGACGCGTTCAAAACAGAAACGAATGAAGGCTGGACGACTGGTATGGGGTTCTACTCCGATAATGACCAGCTGAAAGCAATTTTAAAACGAGCGGATTTCGATCCTTCTTTTAATCGGACGACTTCCGGGACAGATATTTATATCATGGGATTCACAGCTTCGGAAGATTTTGAAGGTTCTGTCAAGACATCTGTTTTACGCAATTTTCTGGTATCCATCTGGAAAGGCCTCTTGACGGTAAGGATCAATGGGTCTGAAATATCCAAAGACACCCTTCAGAAATATGTCTGGGAGCTGCCTTCTGATGAAAAAGAAAATAAGGAGCTGAAGGAATACTATGACCTGTTGACAAGAACAGATCGCAAGATTGTAGTGATCCCGCTCAAAGTCAGTGAATATGGCGAGAAATACGGATTTAAAGATGGGGAATGCGAGTTGCGGCTGAAAGAAGGCAATGATTTGAACAGCCGTATCCTTTTGACCAGAAGATCCGGTATGCGACTGTTTGAACAGGATCATATCAGTGGTTCCATCAAATTCACCGGCGTACTTTTGATGAATGGTGCCAATATGAATGCGGCCTTCCGAAAGATGGAAGTGCCGTCCCATGATGCTTGGGCGCCTGACCGTATCAAGGATCCAAAGGAGAAACGCAAAGCGAAACAGATGCTGGATGAGTTCAAAAAGTATTTGCGGAAATGTGTGAAGGATTCTTTCGGACACACCGATGAGGACTCGCTCAGTGCATTTGGCATGGCAGAATTCCTGCCTTCTGATAAGAAGGACCAGGAAGCCGCCAACCCCAAAGAAACCATTGGCGGTGATATTGATGCGCTGGTAGAGAAAACGGTGTCTGTGCCAAAAGAAAAAGTTGTTACTGTCGAAAAAGCACATGTCGCTCGCGGCGAAGGAGAAGAAGGAACCAATATAAAAATAGGCGAACATTTCGGGCATGGGCATGGGGGCGGTAAACATCCGCTGGGGGGCGATGATGGAAATATTCCGGCGCACAAGTACAAGGAAATCGCTATTCAAGCCCGCGTTCGTTCCTCAGATCCCAGAAAAGGAAAGTGCTATGTAGAATATATGGCGCCAAAAAAATCAGCCAATGCCAAGCTCGAACTGTTTTTTACTAATGAACGCGGCAAAGCCAATAAGACGCTTTGCGTCTATGCGGCTAAAGTGGTAGAAGGGAGCGCGGAAGTTAAGGCATGGAAAGGCAATGAAATCCTTCTCAGCCATGTCAAGAAGAATGAAAAGATCCGTATCGAATGTGATGTGAATATCAATCGCTACTGCATGATGGAGGCTGTGTATTATGAAGATAAAAAATAGTCTGACCCCGTATCCTATTCTGTGCGACTACAACGATGACTATCGGGATTCCAAGTTTGATGCGGAGATCCATCTGACAAACAGTCTGGATAAAGTCAAATGCGAAGTGGTATTCCGGCTGAAAAATGATGTGCTGGAAAAAATGATACAGGAGCATAAGGCGGTATATCTTCTTCACATCGAAAGTCCGCAGTCTTCCTATCGCACGGAGGTAACTACGGCGAATGATAAGGTGTCTTTGGTGATGGGGAAGGACGAGCTGGCAGATTCGATAGAAATCTGTACTTTTATCGTGGCTGCTGCGGATATAGAAGATTACCATAATCCGAACTTTAATGCGCTGGATGCCGATCTTCATATTGCTTTGACTAAAGGCAGTATTCTGGCGGTTGGTACACAAAAGGAAATTCTGATCGAACGGAAGAAGCAGGATGCACGGGATGCGGATAGTCTCATTCATGTAGAGAAAAGCAAAGCGGGAAAGCCTGCAAGTGTGTATATCAATACCGAAAATGATGATTATCTGATGTTGGGAATTGATGAGAAACTGTATGATACGTATTTTGGCTTAGGAAAAGGCAAATATCGGGAGACGGTATTCAGTTTGCTTTTTATGCCGGCCTTGGTTGTAGTGTTGTCCCGGATGTGTCATGCATCCCAGTCGGGGGAGAATTACTTTGAAGAAAAGAAATGGTACCAGGCTATCGTAGACCTGCTTGAACGAGCAGGATATACATTGGATTCGTTGAGTGAGGACAATGAGACTCTGCTGGAAGCCGTGCAGGTGATTTTTAAGAATCCGATCAGCCGGGCATTGAATGAACTGAGTACCAATAATGACGTGGAGGAGTAACGATGCACCTACAATACATGAAGCAGGAAACGATGGACAACCTGCTGATGAATTATGATGAATATAAAGCTCATTATGAAAAGAAAGACAGGGAATGGTTTTCAAAACATTTCACTGAAAACAACAGTCTCATGGAGTATGCCAAGGATTTCCCTGAATTTACGATGGACAAGAGTGAAAATTTCAATGCTTCAGACTTGAAAAATATTCAGATAATGTACGATGCCCTGAAAAATCTGCCACTTTCCGTTGCTTGCGATGCCCGTTTGTGGACAGGTCTGGCTCACACTTCACTTTGGGACTATGTCTGGTACAGACAACATGAAGAAATCGAAAAAGCGAAGAAGCCGAAGGACAAAAAAGAGAAGATTCAGAAAGCCTTTTTCTGTGTAGGGAATGGGAAGAGACGAAGCCTTTTCGTAAATTGCCTCTCTCGCCTGTGGTGGACTGGTTATCTGGTCTATGATGAGAATCGAAAGAATCCTTACGAATTGGCAGAAACATTGATGTACGGGCAGAAGGGACATTCCTTTGCCTCGCAGATCGTTCTGCTCAGTTCAAGAAATTTCATCAGCAACAAGCACCTTTTCCATGGCATTCTGCAGGCGATCCTTGATTTCAAACGGGCAGGCAATGAAGTCAATCGTGCTGTATTCGAAACTGTGCTCTCGTATTTCAATAATATCAGTGCGGCGACGGTACTGGATTTCTTGCCGGAAGAAGAAGTCCGGCAAATGGCGAAGGAACAGTTGGATGTATATGCTGAGAATGCGTCAGAGTCTGCCGCACAGGAGAAAAAGCAGGCATTTTCCGTGCCTGAAAAGAAAGCAAAATTGTTGGTGGCAGAAAAATAGTAGGGAGGAATGTATAAATGGATGTAGAAAATAAACCTGCAGTCTGGCTTGTCAGTTGGAATCCGAAGAGAACTCCAGACTTTGATCTGGATGAGGTATTTGCTAATAATGACGTGATTGACTGGTGGAAAGTACCAGCTATGAAAAGTGCAAAGGTGGGGGATATAGTCTATCTCTATGCCAGTGCACCGCAGATGGCGATTCGGTATAAGTGTGAAATCATTGACACGGATTTCATCATAAAAGATATGCCGAAAAATGAAGAGACTCTTGATGTAAATGAGAAGCCGGATAAAACGTCTTGTTTCTTATTCAAAATGATTCAGGGGTATACTTATGGTTACTGCCCGTTGGAAAAAATGAAAGAATACGGCGTCAAGCCAACTTCGTTGGTAGGGCCGCATCGTCTGAAACCGGAAGAAAATGAAAAGATTGCGGAGATGATCGATTATCTGGATCATGTGCAGATACCTGATATTGATCCAAACGTTATTCTTTACGGTCCGCCCGGAACAGGCAAAACATATAATTCTGTGTTGTATGCGAATGCTATTCTGGATCTTCCCGCAAGACGCGGGAGAGAAGAATTGGCGGAAGCGCTGAAAACGCGGCGTGGGATGGATTATGCGGATACGCTCGCTGATTTTAATCAGCGCAAAGCAGAAGCGGGGATTTTCTTTGTGACGTTTCATCAGTCCTATGGGTATGAGGATTTCATTGAAGGTATCCGACCGGTGACAGAGGATGGAAAGATTTCTTATGTCATGCAGGATGGGATTTTCAAAGAGGCTTGCCGGGAGGCGAGGAGACTTTCCGATTTACCGGTGGTGATGATTATTGATGAAATTAATCGCGGAAATGTGTCAAAAATATTTGGTGAACTGATTACGCTCCTTGAAAAGTCGAAGCGGGCAGGCGCTGAGGAGGCAATGACAGCAGTACTTCCTGGATCGAAAGAAGTGTTTTCTGTACCTAAGAATCTATTCATCATTGGTACAATGAATACGGCGGATCGCTCGATCGCGCTGATGGATACAGCGTTGCGTCGTCGATTCAGCTTCATCGAGATGATGCCAACACCGGAACTTTTGGATGATGTGGTGGTTTCTTCTGATTCTGTTCAGGTGAATGTGGGGGAATTGCTTCGAACAATCAATCACAGGATCGAGGTACTCTATGATAGAGAGCATACGATCGGGCATTCGTATTTCATGAAGCTGCGGAAGGAGCCTACATTGGAAAATTTGGCTCAGATTTTCAAAGAAAAGGTGATTCCTCTATTACAGGAATATTTCTATGAAGACTATAGCCGTATCCAGTTAGTACTTGGGGATAATGCCAAATCAGATCCTGCGTACCAGCTGATTGCGGGAATGCCTGTCAAAGCGAAGAAACTTTTCAAGGGGATGGTAGATATTGATCTTCCTGAAATGGAGTATCATGTGCAAGAGGGGGCATTCTTGCATCTGGAGAGTTTTGCGGAAATCGTGAATCCGTGAGGCGCATATGAAATCAGTCACAGTAAGAGAATTTGAGCCGATCACTTGTAATCCGGATTATCAGCAGGAGTATCCGTATCTGCCAGAAAAAGCCTTTCGTGCATTGGAAGAATTCATTCGCTCCTATGAGGCTTCCGATGGCGAGGCGGACATTCTTCGCTTTTTGAAATTGAGCTATCGCAGGCATTTGGGGGATACGATTACTGTATCAAATTTTGTAGGCGTGGTCCAAGTTGATTCTTGCACGCAACTTGAGATTTTACCCAAAATTTCATTGGCAGAGGAAATGGGAAATCTCAGGAAGACGAAGCAGATTTTCTGTCAGATGCTGCGTGCACTGAAAGAATTTGAAGGACAGGCTCTTTCTTTGGTAAACCTGGCTACGGGGTCCATGAATCTGTATGAAGTATTCATTCAAATGTACCTCTCGGAAGTCCGATATTTGGTGCGACAGGGGCTGCAGTCCAGGTACATGCCGGTGGAGAAAAATATGCGATGCTTTAAAGGCCGGCTTCGGGTGGCTGAGCAGACTCGCGTCAATCTTGCACATCAGGAACGATTTTTTGTGGCATTTGACGAGTATAGCCTGAATCGCCCTGTCAATCGAATTATTAAAGCAACTCTGCAAAAGCTCAGAAGGATTTCTTCTTCAGAAAAGAATATCAGAGAGATTGGCCGTCTTCTAGGGGCATTTTCAGAAATCGATGCATCAGTGTATTTGGAGCGTGATTTTTCTCGGATCAAAATGGATCGGACGATGATTTCCTATGGTCACTTGGTGGAATGGTCATGCGTATTCCTAAAGGGAGAGAGCTTTACCGCTTTTTCGGGAAATGCTAATGCGCGAGCCATACTCTTTCCTATGGAAAAAGTTTTTGAGGCCTACGTAGCAAAGCGAATGAAGGCATTGTATGAGTCTAGCGGCTGGCAGGTTTCTGCGCAGGATCAGGGGAAGTACCTTTTCGATACGCCAAAGCGCTTCCGTCTGCGTCCTGACGTTGTAGTGACAAGAAATGATGGGAGCAAGGTGATACTAGATACCAAGTGGAAGCGGCTGACACCAGAAATGCGGAGCAATTATGGTATTTCACAAGCAGACATGTATCAGATGTATGCGTATGCGCACAAATATGGTGAAAGCGGTGTGAAGCTACCTGATGTCTGGGTACTGTATCCATTGAATGATGAAATGAGAAATCAAAAGCCGCTATCCTTTGAAAGTGAAGATGGCGTACATATTCATATTGATTTCATCGATCTTGAGCATGCAGACGCAAGCCTCATGGCGCTGAAAGAAAAACTGGCAGAATGACGAAGGCTGGCTGTTTCGTTAGAATAAGTTTATAAAACCGTCTTGTCGATGAGACAGAAACCGTGCTATATTGTCTTATGAATGAGACAAAACAGCACGGTTTTTGTCTTATGCGTGAGACAACAGGAGAAAGAAGGCAGAAGAAATGGGTTTTCGTTTTCAGCGGCGGATCAAGATCATGCCGGGGGTGACGCTGAATGTCGGGAAGCGCGGGGTCTCGACGTCGATTGGGCGGCGCGGGGCGCATATCACGTTCGGACAGAATGGTGTTCGGACGACGGTAGGGATCCCGGGGACGGGGATTTCTTATACGTCACTTTCAAAGCCTTCGCAGGCGCCGGAGGCAGGGAGCCGGGAGGCGTCGTGGCCGTATCTTTCGAAGTGTCCGTACTGCGGGCATGGGATGCGGAAGCGCTGGGATCGATGTCCGGCGTGTCATCAGGTGCTGGAGCAGCCGCTGCCGGAGGATGCGGTGCGCTGCCGAGGGTGCGGGCGGGTGTATGAGGGGAATGTGCTCCGTTTCTGCCCGGCGTGCGGGTGCCGGCTGTTGGATACGCCGGTGGAGATCCTGCCGGAGCTGACGGCGGAGGAGCGCGCGCAGTATGCGGCGGGGCACTGCGAGGTGTGTCCGCATTGCCGTGGTCCGGTGCCGGATGTCGTGGGGCTGAAGTATTGCCCGCATTGCGGCTTCGAGGTCTCGACAAAGCAGAATCGGCAGGCGCTTGCGGAGAAGTTCTTCTACGGTCTCTTTGTGGCGATCCTGATGATCGCACTTTTTGTCATGATGTAGCATGTGAAAAGTCCGTTTCTTGTTTTGTGGGGGAGCCTCTGGGATGTTGTTGTCCCTTACTTGTTTGCGAAAGAGGGGGGAGCAGGTTCTACAGGTTCAGAGGGGTTGGTGCGGCGCATTTCGTCATCCTGAGCGGAGGAAAACGTCGTATGTTAGTTTCCCTAGCCCCTTGCCAGTCATCCCTGCTTTCAAACTTTGCGTCGGGGGGTTCAGCCGCTTGGTTTTCCCTTGTAGCTCTCTTGAAAAGATGGTAAAATGAAACCTTGGAACTTATTATACGTGAAAGAGAACCGGTGAGAGATATGAGACAGAAGGGGAACAACTTTGTAGAGTATGCCCTCATGCTGGCCCTGGTGGTCGGGATCGGATGGGGCCTTTTGGGGTCTTACGGAGACGGGATCCCTGGGATTTTTGACTCTGCTGCCGAGCTTCTTCAATCGGGAGGCAAAAGTGATGGAGAGGGGAAGCCGGAGCAGGATACGGAGCAGAAGGTCTACGACCGTCACATGAAGTGGCTGAGTGAGAAGCTTCTTGCTCTCACGAAACAAGAGACGGGCAATGGGTTCACCTCGTTTTTCGACTTCATGGGCGGACTGGGACTGAATGGAAAGTATTTCGATACAAGAAAAGGCCCGGACTTTACGACGGAGATTAAGAATGAGAATGGGCTGATCGATAGTGACAGTCTGTCGAAGTTTGTGGGACAGATCGATTCCCGTGCGCTCGAAAGTGACAGCTGGGCGATGGTGGGTTATAAGGAAAATGGCCAGCTGTACTATGCGGTCGCCATTTACAGTCCGGATAAGAATGGCGGGAAGACACTGGCCCAGCAGACGGTGGGGACGAAGGTCACGACGGATGTGTATCGGGTGAATCCTGATACGGGTGAGATCCTGCGTCTGGAGAAGAATGGCTCGATGCAGGTGGCAGAGTCAAAGAACACACGAAAGGATGGAACTAAGTATCATGTCCTTCGTGATCTGAAATGAGAAGTACAGAGAGAAACGCACAGGCTTTTCCGCCTGTGCGTTTTTGTGTAGGAATGCCGCTTTCGCTTTCCTTTTCTTCTACGAACTGTCATATAAATATGCTATAATGAAGCGATGTATATTTTTGATTGAGGTGCAATATGACTGATTTAGAAGAAATCAAACGCCGCCGGACGTTTGCGATCATTTCCCACCCTGATGCCGGCAAGACGACATTGACGGAAAAATTACTGCTTTACGGGGGTGCGATCCATCTCGCAGGCTCCGTCAAGGCGAGGAAGACGGCGCGCTATGCGGTGTCTGACTGGATGGAAATCGAAAAACAGCGCGGGATCTCTGTTACGAGTTCGGTGCTGCAGTTCGATTACCAGGGCTGCCGCATCAATATCCTGGATACCCCGGGGCATGCGGACTTTTCGGAAGATACCTACCGCACGCTGATGGCTGTCGACTCGGCGGTCATGGTCATCGATGTGGCGAAGGGCGTCGAAGCGCAGACGAAGAAGCTCTTCAAGGTCTGCTCGGATCGCGGGATCCCGATCTTCACCTTCGTGAATAAGATCGACCATTTCGGTAAGAATCCGTTCGATCTGATGGCGGATATTGAAGATGTGCTTGGCATCCGTTCCTGTCCGATGAATTGGCCGATCGGGGTGAATGGCGACTACACGGGCATCTATGACCGTGAGACGGAGATGTGCCATATCTTCATCAAGGACAATGCACATGGCGTGAAGAAGCTGGAAGTGATTTCCGGTAAGATCGATGACGAAGCTATCATTTCTCAGGTCGGACAGGACGTGCTGGATGCGCTCCGTGATGACTTGGAGCTTCTTGATGAAGCGGGCGATCCCTTCGATGCGGAAAAAGTCGCCAAAGGGGAGTTGACACCGATGTTCTTCGGTTCGGCTATGACGAATTTCGGCGTACAGCCATTTCTGGAGAAATACCTCGAGCTCGCGCCGCCGCCGGAAGCGAGAAAGACGCTCGAAGGCACCATCGAGCCGGAAAATCCGGCGTTCTCCGGTTTCATTTTCAAAATCCAGGCGAACATGGACCCGAAGCACCATGACCGTGTCGCTTTCATGCGTATCTGCTCGGGCGTCTTCGAGAAAGGCATCACCGTCCTGCATCGCCAGAGCGGCAAGATGCTCCGCCTCTCCCAGCCGCAGCAGTTCCTCGCGACGGAGAGACAGACGGTCGAGAAAGCCTACCCGGGCGATATCATCGGTCTTTTCGATACCGGTGAGCTCGGTGTCGGCGATACCGTCTGCGAGAAGAAGCATCCGGTCACCTTCATCGATTTCCCGGTATTCCCGCCGGAGCTCTTTGCCCGCCTGTCTCCGGAGAGCAGCATGAAGAGAAAGCAGTTCCTGAATGGTGTCTCCCAGCTCGCGCAGGAAGGGGCGATCCAGGTCTACAAGCAGCCGTATGTGATGGAGTCTTTCATCATCGGCGCTGTCGGCCAGCTGCAGTTCGAAGTCATGAAGTACCGTCTGGAAAATGAATATAATGTGCAGGTGAATCTGGAGCCTCTCTCCTACACCGCAGCCCGCTGGACGGAGGGCGACATCCCGCCGGAAGAACTCATCGGCATCGATAATGCGATGGTCGTCTATGACCGCCGCGAGCGCCCGGTCTATCTCCTGCCGAATGCATGGCAGGCCGGCTGGCTCGCTCAGAGAAATCCGAAAGTCACCTTCCTCGAAAGCCCGCCGCTCGGCGTAGCGATGCTGGAAGGAAATTAAATGAGGAATTAGGAATGAAGGTGGCGGCTTCGCCGCTGAGCAGGAATCGCCTTCCCCTCGAGGGGAAGGTGCCCCGAAGGGGCGG
>OQVT01002452.1_pt1 | contig 11952 bp, 13 predicted proteins | sample 1691561 | NCBI WGS metagenome assembly OQVT01 (sample SAMN03418260, study PRJEB22391) | human gut metagenome | biome: human-gut; feature: organic feature; material: feces | host: Homo sapiens | place: Tanzania | collected 2013-01 | reverse complement strand
ACTAGATGCACTCGGTCCAAATCTATTCCAAGCATCTACCATTAAATCAAATGCTGAAAGTTCATGCCCCATCTCGTGAATTGCGGACAATGCCACCAACATCTGCGCACCATAAGGAATGACTCCCTGTGAAATACAGGAAAATGTGTCCAACAGTGATGCTGCTTTGCTGTGTGTAATTCCATATTCTTCAGACATCTCCACTGCAATTGGATTTGCCATGACAATAGCTACCGTGTTATTCGCTGTTGCGATATCCATTGCAGCCACTAAAAGACCCATGCCAAACTGACCGCCCTTTCGTCCACGAAATATCCTGCGTATCACAGACAGCAGCGCCTCAAAACCGCCATACTCGCGAATCAGCGCACACAATGCTGCTACCAGTACCGCTACCATACAAGTCTCAAACATTCCGGAAATTCCAGATCCCATGCTGCTGATCAAATCCACAAAACTCGTCTGTCCTGTCGCAAGCATAATTACAATTCCAGAGAAAATACCGATCAAAAGTACCAGAAATACATTGATTCCGATAATACCGCCAATCAGCACCAATACTTACGGTAACCCCCAGTTCATATTTAATCCGACTGCTGATCTCTTTTGCAATCTTCATTCCGTCTCCCTTGATAGAAGTACTGGCGGTCACATCCAGCCAGCTTTCATCAATCCCAAATGGTTCTCTCTGATCTGTGTATTCACTGTAAATCTCCTGTGCCATTCTGGAAAACCTCAAATAAAGATCCATGCGAGGCGGTACAAAGATTATTTCTGGGCAAACCTGTCTTGCCTGCCACAATGCCATGCCTGTTTTTACTCCGGCTCGCTTCGCAATATAGTTTGCAGTCAGCACAATTCCATGTCTTGCTTCCGGATCACCACCGACTGCCATCGGCTTCCCGGCAAGTTCTGGATGATGCAGCATCTCAACACTTGCGTAAAAGCAATTCATATCTGAATGAAGAATTGTCCTGCTCATAACATTCACCTACCAGTCTTAAAAATCATAATAAAAGTTCTTTGCTTCATATTGACTTTGTGAAGTTTATAGATTATAATTTCTACTAACTTCACGAACATTTGTTTGTATTTTATACGTGATAATGAACTCTGTCAATAGTTTTTATAAAGTTGATGAAGTTACGATTTCAAAAACTTGGAAAGGATCCCACTATGAATTTTTCAGACAAGATTAAATATCAACGAGAACAAAATCATCTGACACAAAAAGAACTTGCAGAACTGGTCGGCGTATCCCAGCGTGCGATCGCAGCTTATGAAAGTTCCGGCACCATCGCACGAATCTCTACTATGAGAAAGCTCGCTCATGCATTGAATGTCTCTTACGATTATTTGAAACATGATGAGATCACAGATCCTTCTTACGGAATTGAAAAAATGGATTATATTGATGAAGTCAATGGACAGCTTGGTGAAAAAGGAGCCAGGGACATCAATGAGATTCTCGAAGCCAACCGTGCTCTTTTTGCTGGTGGCGAACTCGACGAAGAAGCAAAAGATGCTTTCTATCAGGCTGTAACCAAAGCATATCTTTCCTGTAAGATGGAAGCCAAAAAGACATTTGGACGGAAAAAGAAAAACACTGAAATGGAAAGTGATTCATAGGTGTCCGTATTTTCGTACAGCACTTTTGCTACTCTATACTTGCAGCAAACTATCTTATGAAATATCGAGGTGTTTTTATGAGTTCAAAATGTATAAGAGACACTGTTAATAAAGTAAAAGCAAAATATCAGGAAAGTGATCCGTACCGCCTTGCAGCCGCTATGCATATTATTGTTAAAAAGCTTCCGCTTGGAACTGATCCAAACTGTTGCAAAGGCTTCTGTATGCGGGAATGTCGAAAGACCTGCATCGTCATTAACTGCGACCTACCGGAAATCATACAGCAGATTATCCTGATCCACGAGATCGGTCACGCACTCCTTCATCAGAAACCCCTTCAGATCAAGTGTTTTCATGATTTTGAATTATTCGATGGAGTGTCACAATGTGAATATGAAGCGAATTGCTTTGCCGCTGATTATCTTCTGGAAGATGAAGATGTCCTGGAGATGCTTAACGCTGATATGTCCTTTTTCCAGGCTGCCGCAGAACTGAAAGTTCCACCGGAACTTCTTGATTTCAAATTCCGAATGATGAAACGAAGCGGCGTTCAGATTGTAGATTCTCCGATTACTTCCAACAGTGACTTTTTAAAAGATATCCCTACTTCGGGAATAATAGAAAATTACTAAATATGCTATTTTTGAAAAAGGAGATTTTTGAAAATGATCAACTTAAATAAACATAGAATAGACTTTGGAAAAGGGGATGTAGGCATTGGTGTCATCGGTAACACTACAGATTCCGCACAACTGGCATTTTATAATCAGAGTGCACGTCCCATCCATATACTCAAGAATCCAGATCAGAATCCTGGGTTCGAACCCATGGAATTTAAAGAAGAACCTTTTATCATGAGCTTCTCCAATCCTGAAAGCATTGATGCAGTTATTTCAATTTTACAACGTGCCAAATATATTAATTTCACTTCCAAAAACGAACCGCAAAAAACAGAATAGATGAATGATGTATCTTATAAAGAATGGCTGTCTTTTCTCCAATGAGCAGGCAGCCATTTCTCATGTAATTCTTTAATACAAGTCTCCCACATATCCATCTGCTTCCAGATGCATATAGCACTCGTCCACCTTCTCTGATTCCAGAATCCGCAAAACGTGTTCCATACCTGTAGCAAGTTCTTTTGTTTTTAACTCTTCCAGCGGAATCCAATAAACTCTTCCTTCCTCAGAACTCTTTAATTCTCCGGTAAACTTATCCGCTTTATACAAGGTAATAACATAGTGCACTCCGCTCTTATGCCAATGATATAATCCTCCAAGCTTCGGTGCTTCAACCGTAAGTCCTGTTTCTTCCCAGACTTCCCGAATCATAGATTTCTGAAAAATCTCATTTGCTTCTACGTGACCGCCTGGAAAAGTTGTACCGGTATAGCTATCATTTACTTTATCCAGAGCCAGTACATTCCCTTTATGATCCTGAATCATACACATATTCATAAAACAGACCTTCTCAATCTGACTCTCTTCTTTTTCATTCAGAGATTTTCTGACACGTTTGTTGATATCCGATCGTTTGGATTTATAATGCTTGAAGACCTCTCCATACGGAATCCAGATTTCTGCATCTTCAATTTTTTCATAAACAGAATCCACCACTTCTTCCAGATGTTTGTCACTCGGAAAAGTACATTTTTTCATATAATAATCTCTGGTTGCCTGAAACATCCATTCCGCAATCTTTTCTTTCTGCTTCATTTTTAACTGGGAATACTTCTTATTCGTTTGCAGTAATCTCCCATCTATCATCTTATGGTTTTTCCGTGACATCGGTTTGACCTCTTTTCTTCTTTTTCATTCAGATTTTACTATACCACAGAATCATGCTTGCGTCATACTTCTGAGCTTCGATGTCCTCTTTTTCTTCTCTCAGTACCTTATTTATAGAGGGTTCTTTTTTAAGACTCTCTTCCGGCGGCTGTGCCACCGGTAAATAGCAAGGACAGGAAGTGTATATACACTTCCGGAAAACCAGCAATTTAGGGAACCCTGCCCTAAATTAAAAACACAGAAGTCACTACTTCGAAGAACCAAAGAAAGGAGAATCTGCCTATGGCAAAGAGAAAAAGAAATATACAGATTTTGTTTTGTGTTTCCCCAGAAGAAAAAAAGCTTATTCGTAGAAAGATGATTGAATCAAAGACAAAAAATATGGGAGCTTATCTTCGTAAAATGGCAATCGACGGTTACATCGTCAACACCGATACCACTCCACTGAAGAAACAGTATGAGGAAATGCATAAGATCGGTGTGAATATTAATCAGATTGCCAAAAAAGTAAACAGCACCGGTGATCTGTATCCGGAAGAAAAGCAAGAATTAAAAGAGATGGTGAAAGAATTATGGCGTATCTTAAGATCTTCCCAATTAAAGTAACAGACAAGAAAGCTCTGGACTACATCACGAATCCAGATAAAACAGAAGAAAAACTGTTAGTTTCCAGTTTTGGCTGTTCCCCGGAAACTGCAGATCTTGAATTTTCTATGACAAGAGAAATGGCAAAAAAGAATGGAATGGACAAAGGTGATAACCTGGCATTTCATCTGATCCAGTCATTTAAACCTGGAGAAGTTGATGCCGAAACTGCCCATCGCTTAGGGCAACAATTTGCAAACGAAGTACTGAAAGGAAAATATGAATATGTGATAAGCACCCATGTTGATAAAAATCATATCCATAACCACATCATCTTTAATGCAGCAAGTTTTGTTGATCATCACAAGTATGTTTCCAATAAGCGGAGCTACCATAAAATCTGCCGGATCAGTAATCGTATCTGCCATGAAAATGGACTTGCCACCAGTATGCCAACCGGAGAAAAAGGCAAAAGTTATAAGGAGAACATGGAATATCATCGTGGCACCAGCTGGAAAGCCAAGCTACGTGTTGCAGTTGATAAAGCAATCTGGACTTCCATCAACTATGAGGAATTTTTACAAAAAATGCAGTTAGCCGGATATGAAGTCCGACAGGGAAAACACCTGTCCTTCCGTGCACCGGAACAGAAAAACTTCACTTATATGAAATCTCTTGGAAGCTATTATTCAGAAGAAAATGTCCGCATCCGTTTGGCAAAAAACCGTAACAAAATAAAAGCTCCAAGGCATCTGTCCAGAGAAGCTCGCCTGTATATCAATATCTCCACTTATGTTACGACCGGCAATCGAGAAGGATTTGAACGATGGGCAAAACTAAATAACCTGAAAGAAGCGGCACGCACCTTCAACTATCTTTCCGAAAATAACCTGCTGAATTATGAAGATTTCCAACAGCATGTTTCTGATGTTGATGCTTCTGTTAAAGCGGCTGATCAAAGAATAACGCAAATCAACAGTGAGCTGAGCACACAGAAAATCATTCAAAAACACTGTGATTCTTACCGTCTCTGCCGAAAAGTGATTGAAGATTGCAAATCTGCTAAAAATCCAAAAGCATACCGAACCAAACATCAAGCAGAATACCAACTGCACGATTCACTAAAAAAAGAGCTTCAGGATCTCGGTGTTACCAAAATCCCAAGCTCTAATAAAATCCAGAATAGGATAGAAAATCTTGAATCTGAACAAGCTGCTACTGTCCGGGAAAAACAAGAATTGCAGAAAAAGCAGAAGACACTGAATATCATTAGACAGAATTTCACAGCACTACTTAATGCTCCGGAGATGCAAATTCCCATATCAGAAAAAGAGCTAACTCTCTAAAAAGAAGGAGGTACCTACTTTAACGGTGCCTCTTGCTTTTCGTCTAATCTATTTATATCTTCCTCTTTATGCAATTTCCCATATTACAGTTGCCGTATCAGTAACATTAATATCGTCTGCCTCAATATCTATATCATATGCTCCCGGTGCACTCATTTCACATTCCGTACACTCCATTAATCTCATTTCATTCAATGGCTTTGTTACAAAATCTATCTCTCCCCAAGAATAATCAATTGCCTGTATTTCACCCAATTTCACATTTGCTGCTGTTGTAAGCACCTGTGCCTTTTGAATGGAATCCTCGATTGCTTTATGTAACAGCTCATTTTTACATTTTTCTACATCTGCCACTGTATACTCAATAGAAAACTCTGGCCTTAATGAGCTATGAGCCAAAGCGTAAAGGACTTGCCCTAATCTTTTATTATCAGCTGCAAACTCTATTTTCATATGGTGATTATACTTATAACCTTTAAATCTTCGCTTCCAGCTCTTATCTCTGTCCTGATAGCTTTCATATTCTGTATCGACATTAAAATATACTGTTTTAAGGTCTTTTCTCTGAAAACCAAGTTTCTCAAACAAATCCTTGAGAAGCTCTGTATCTTCTGTTGACCTTCGGAGAGTATCTTCATATTCTTTGCAAAGTTCTTCCTTGTTGACATATAACCGGATTTTATCCGGCTTTACTGCTATTTTCCCTTTTCCTGTAACTTTAATTGTTCTCATCATCTTTGCTCTTCCTTTCATTCTCATTATATTCATACCCATTGATTAAAAGCTCTATCATCTTCTTTGTCATCTGAATATACTTACCAAACGGATTAATCACAATTCCATTCACCTGTTCCCAATCCAGTGCCAGTTCAAGGTTGACCTGGATCATCAGTATGAGGAGTATGATCTCAACTTTGATCATATCTCTTCTAACTGCCCGGAGTGTCAGACTCCGGTTCGGAACTATTTCACTGATCCTGAAGTAGCTCCTGTTGTTCGGGTCTATTATTATAAGAAGCTCGAACATCAGCAGGAAGAAAATCTTGCTGAGCTGAATAGTCGGTTGAAGAAGAAGTTCAATGAATCATTCAAGTCTGCTATGAATGATGTGATTATGGCTCGTGAACAGTTCGAGCGTAATCATAAGGCGCGTATGGCAGAGCTTCAGGAGCAGCTCGAAAAGATGACTCAGTCTGATTCGTTCGATAATGATCAGATTGATCAGAAGATCAAGGATAACCAGAAGGCACTGGAAGACTTGCTGAAATAAAAATATACATCAAAGAGGCACAAAAGATAAGACCTCGGAAAGGAATGAACTATGGGTAATGCTGCAGCTAAATTAGGCACAATCAATTTTGAGAAGGAGTTTAAAGCTGACTGTGCCGAAAGAAAGCGTATTGGCAGAGGGGATCATGCCCGAAAGAAAGGTGGAGGCAGGACGTGTAAGCTTCCCTCTGATAATCTCACTAAGAAAGAATGGGAAGCAAAGTGTTCTGAAGTATTCAGTGTAAACCTCAAGAAGATGATGACTTGGGGTGACTATAAAAAGCTTGATGAAAAATATCAAGCTACATATCTGCAGTATTTATATGATATTGGTGGATATCATAATAGTATTGCAGATATGTTTAATCTTCTTGAAGGAAACATTTCTGCTGCTGATGTTCAGAAAGAATTCAGCAAACTTGGGATCAATCGTCCTTTGAGATGGATCAATGATCCTGAAAAAGCAGATAAAAGTTTCCAGAAATGGATTCTCGACCAGATTCCAGATACCAAGAAGACAGAAGACCCCAATATCACTAAGGAGGATGTCATGAAAACACCGAATATAAGAGTTAAGCTTACCGATGCACAGAAGGATCAAGCTACTCCCAATAAGTTCTATAAGGCGCTTGCCAAGTATGTTGCTTTAAATAAAGCACATATTGTTCGCAACTATAATATGGTTCAGAAAGATACCGCAATCATCTTGAATCATATTAATTATAAGTCCACCAGAGACTTGCACACGAATCCGACAAAGACTCATCTGATCATGAACCGCGCTAAGTTCGCAGAGTGGTATCTTGGTCAGCCGCGTAAGGCTCTTTTGTTCCAGGAAGAGCTTACCAAGAATGGTATCAAGACTGCATATCTCGATGAAGAGAACTATACTCTTCGGATCAAGTTCTATCAGGATGGTAAAGTCCCTGATGGATTTAAGAATCCGGAAGTTGCGGTATTGGCGATTGATATTGACAATATTCCGGAACCTTATCGGAAGGAGATCTGCAACATTCTCGGCAGTCGATATGGCGAAAAGCCCATGCGTGAGCTTTTCGGATATATCGAAAAGGTAGAAGATCCTGTTCAGGAATCTGCTCCTGCAGAAGAAGTTCATGAAGATATGTGTTCTCCTTCTGTGAAGTTCCAGATGGCTCTTCTGGAGAGCTTCAAACTTAATGGCCTTTCTGAATTGAATGCTGTTATGTTTGATGTTCATGGTAGTGCTCATATCAAGGGTACTAAGGATGAGATCCTTGCGAAAATCGAGAGATACATCGATACTCTTGGTCTGACGGAACTCAAGATTGAGTTCTAATAAAAAATACCCCAGGGAGTAAAATCCCTGGGGGTTTTCTGATTTTATATGTATATAGAAATATATACTATAAGAATGATAGGAAAGTAGCATACCTATCAAAATAAATAAATTAATAACTATTTAGGAGGATTTTAAAATGGCTACTAAGAAGACTGCTGAGGAAAAGATCGCTGCGAAGAACGAGAAGCTGGGTAACTCCACTATGGGTGGTAAGTTTATGGTTCCCAAGAACCCTCACTTCCTGGAAGATGAGGAGTTTATGATGAATCAGATGCGGGTTCGTATCTACTTCATCACTGATATCCTCGGCACCTGGTCCAACAATAAGCAACTGGTGAGCGATTTCATCAGCAATAGCTATGGTAAGAAGAAGGTTGTCCGCACTGAGACCTCCATGGATGTGGAGCAGGAGCTGACCTTTGTTCCCGAGAATTCCGATGGTGTTCCCACTGAAGAACTGAAGGCAATGACCGTATTCCCGCGCAACCCGATCACTGGTGAACCCGTTATGATGGGTTATCAGATGAAAGGCTTCTTCAAGGCTGCTGCTAAGGCCTGCCGTAATCGGAGTGACTCCAAGTCTTCTGCGATGACTGCATATCTGTCCCGTATCGATCAGGATATCAATATCATTGATAAGTATGCTGAGATCGAATGGGGTCCTGACAATCGGTTCCATTCTCTGCAGCGCCCGCTCCGTGCTGAGACTGCACAGGGCCCCCGCGTTGCTCTGGCCAACTCTGAGCAGATCATGGCCGGTGCTCACTTTGATATCACTGTGAGTTTCCCCAACGATAAGTATCTGGATCTGCTGGTGGAGTGGCTGAACTATGGCTACTATGTCGGTCTGCTTCAGTGGAGAAATGCCGGTTATGGTCGGTTTATGTATCAGATCCTGGATGAGAATGGCACACCCGTTGCTGGTAACCTGAGCCCGAAGAAGCTGGAGATGCTTCAGAAGGAGTGGGAAGCCAACTATCAGTTTGCTCTGGAGAATGAGAAGAATGAGCAGGCTGAGTATGTCGGCAATAGTGATATCAGCTCCACTCGCTCCCGCGTTAAGTAACCATACTAAATATCAGAGTCGGCTGATATAAAATAATCCGATTAAAGTAATGGTAAGGTGTGGTCCCGTACTATACTGCGGGGTTATGGCAGGGTGTGGATGAGTAAAGGTGTGGTTACGTCTCGTGAAGTAAAGGTAATGTGCGGTCGCCCTTTGTGCAGTGGAGGTAGGGTCAGATCCGGTAGGGTAGTGTTATGGTATTGTACCATTCGGTTTTGTGGTGTAATGGTACAGTTCCATTTGGTCAGGTCGAGGTGAAGTGACGTCCAGTGCCATTTGGTCTGGTCCAGTCATGGTGTGGTGCCATGAGGTACCGTGCTATGCGGTCTGGTCTGGTAAAGGTAAAATAATGTTCGGTAGTGTTCGGCCACGTTACGTTAAGGTAACGTAGGGCCAGGACACGCATTGTAGAGCCTTGGTATTGTATGATTTGGCAGCGTAGAGGTAATGTGTTGTACCATTCGGTTTTGTGACGGTTTCGTACGATTGAGAGCTGTATTGTCAAAGTAAGGTAAAATGATGTTCGGTCCTGCAGAGGTACTGTACATTATAGTATCGCACCGCCTTGGAGGAGTGCAGATATGTCCGATCTTGTGACGGTATGGTATGATCACAATGTGTACGGCAAAAGCAATGTACAGCAGCGATCAGTCGACCAATGGTGATGCATGGTTACGTCGCAATGTGTAACGGCAACCACTATCACAGTGGGAGGGGTTCTTCGGAGCCCCTCCCAACCCACTATTATTTTATATTTTTCTTTTTCTTATATTACTCAATTATAAGTTTGACAAATCTATAAAGAGTATATAATAGGAGGTGAATAGCCTTGTTGAATAAGAATAACTATTTCTTGCAAGAGGCTGTTGCGAAGACTGTTGTATTTGATCCAGCACCTCTGGTTGCTGATTATAAGAAAGCCTTAAATACCTGCGCCCTGACAAAGTTTAAATCAGAGGACGCATGTTTTCTTTTCTTCTCTGGGTTCTTTATGAATCAGGTTAAGATTGATGATATTAAAGTAGAAAATTTTGTTCAAGTTTACAATATCCTTTGGAACGATCCAAAATTTGTAAATAATCTGACTCTTTACATGGGTATTTATAAACCTGGTGTATATGAAGGAATGTTTAAAACAATTATGAATATGGTTGACTCTGAACTTTCTACTATGAAGGTGAATCGTCTTCAATATATTTCTAATGTAAAAGCATTCTTAGACAATCTGATTGTTCGGTTCGGTGCTATTAAATATAGTATTGAAGCACAGACATCTCAGGTAGATTCTACTAAGTTTGTAATGACAGTATTATCTACTTTGCAGAGTTATTATTTTTATATGAATACTCTGATTAAACGTGAGATTCAAGCTACTCATAATGCAGATGATATTGAGTATATCTATGAAGTCAGATCTCTTCCCGAAGATGTACAATCTATCATCGATGATATGATTCATGCAGAAGAGCAGATTAATGAGAAAGCTCAGGAGTACTTAACGGAATCTGCTGCTAATGCTGATCCGCTCGATGAAGGTATTGTGAATAAAGCTGTTGAAAAAGCCAAAGAAGCAAACTATGCACGTAAGAAAGCTGAAACTTGGTTTGATCAGAAGATTACCAAGAAAGTAAATGAACTCCGTAACCAACGTCGGAATCGCAAACATGCTGAGATGGTTGGTGAGGCTCTTCGTATCAACCATGAGATTAAGCGTCTGCTCCGTTCTGGTCTTCTGTATATTATTCCCAATATTGGTCCTGCAGCTGCTGTCATTACCTATATCGTTTCTATTGTTATTGATCGTGAGACCGATAAGAAAGATAGAGATATTTTGGTTGGTCAGTTAAAGGATGAGTTAGAAATTATTGAAGAGAAGATCTCTATTGCTGAACGTAATGGTGATGATAAAGCAAAGATTGAATTGATTCGTCTTCGTCAGAAGATTCAGCGTGAATATAGGCGTATTACGAAACTTCCTTATGAAGGTTCCAGAAGTCAAAATAGATTGGGGGTCGATTGATCCATGTTAAATAACTATCAATTAATGGCTCTATTGGAAGCCACTAAAGATAAGGATACTGGTATGGAAGATCCGTTTGCAGATGACGATTCCACCAATACTCCTGAACCAGAAGTTGATGATAATAATGCCCCGGAGGATAACAATGATGAAACTCCGAAGGATGATGATCAAAACAATGATGAGTCCAACAAGGATGACGAGAGTAATTCGGATGAGAAGAACGATGAATCTGATCAGAATAAGGATGATGCCAATGATTCTGCTGATGATGATTTTAATATGGATCCTGATGGCGGTTCTGATGATTCTGGAGAGAATCCTGATGGATTACCGGATCCTGATGATGATGGGATGGATGACACTGACGGTGTTGAGCAAAATGTCCACATCAATATTCTGGAACTCTCTAAGCTGGATCGGCTGATGGCTAAGCGTAAGCTTTATAATGACTATAAGGACTTACGTGCTTCTGTTACATCGGCTAAAAATCTGATTGATCAGAATGAAGCTGTAGTGGATGCTTCTGTTCGTGACTATGTAAATAATAAACTTGATTATTTACTCAGTGTTGTGACGGATTATCTGACGTATAAATTCTCCTATAGTAACTATGAAGAGAATCTGCAAGCGTATTTAATCTTCACAAAGCAGTTGAATGATCTGCTGAATTTTACAAAAGAGAATAAAGATGGATTTAAGAATGAACCCAATAAATCCTCTTCCTCTAAAAAGTCTTCCAAGAAACCTAAAGAGAAGGATGATGACAAGATCGATGTGGAGAAATCTATTGAAGATCAGGAAGAAGAGAGTGAGGATACGGAGGATGATCTTTCTGATGAAGATTTGGAACCTGATTTCTCCTAAACCCGTCATTTTTAAAAAAGAAATACCAACATCTTTATAATGAGGTTTTTGTTAGTAGAATG
>OQVT01002451.1_pt1 | contig 11953 bp, 8 predicted proteins | sample 1691561 | NCBI WGS metagenome assembly OQVT01 (sample SAMN03418260, study PRJEB22391) | human gut metagenome | biome: human-gut; feature: organic feature; material: feces | host: Homo sapiens | place: Tanzania | collected 2013-01 | reverse complement strand
CTATGAAATCGCAACTCCTACAGAGTTGCCAGGGGTGCGTACCACCCCTCTATGGACTAACTACATATCTCCATTGGGCACGTGCCATACACCGTATACCACTTACATTTTCCCATCGACCACGTGCCATACACCGTATACCACTCACATATTCCCATCGACCACGTGCCATACACCGTATACCACTTACATTTTCCCATTGGCCACGTGCCATACACCGTATACCACTTACATTTTTCCATTGGGCACGTACCATACACCGTATACCACTCACATTTTCCCATTGGGCACATGCCATACACCGTATACTACTCACATAATGTCTTGGGTGCGTGCCATATACACCACATAACCTCAAACGAGTGCGGGGATTACCGTTTGTTGTCGCCTCATTAACTGATGCGGGCGTTCAATCAACATTAGCATCTGCCAAACCTAATCTTGCAGGACATAGTCGCGGTTGTACTCGATATTGTATTTCTCTAATAGCAGGCGGTATTCATCCTCAAAATTGACCTTTGCATGATGGGCGACTTGGTTGCTGATGTATTTTGTGGCATTGTCAACGCCCGATTGGCCGATGGAGAAAACGGCATAGCCATTCTGCCATGCGAAATGGTTGTAGCTGGGGTGTAGTTTTTTCAGATACACAGTACTGTTGCGCTTTATCTCCTTAACCACTTGGGATATGGTTACCTCGCGCGACAGCACAAAAAGGGCATGTACGTGGTCACTGGTACCACCCACAATGATGGTGGAACATCCAAGTTTGTTGATGGCAGTGCCGATATAGGCATGCAGATGTTGGGTATCCTCCCCGGATATTCTCGGGCTCGTCGATTTGACATGGAAGACGAGATGGATATATATTTTACTCAGTGATTGTGACATAGATAAAGATGATGATGTGCAAATATAGCCATTATTTCAATTCGCACGAAATGATGCGCCGTTTTTTTATAGTAAATCATGATAATTATGATAGCCGTACCGATTTCACCACCCATCCATGTGTTCATTGTGAATATGGTACAGTGATAAAGGGGCATACCCCCACCAGCGGCAGCAATGTGGGAGTTATTGTTGGTAGGAAGCCCGCAAGTAGCAGCAATGTGGGGAGTACCAATAAGCAGCAGCCCGCAAGTAGCAGCAATGTGAAGAATTATTGTAGGCAGGATTCCGCAAGCAGCAGCAACATGGGGAGTTCCCGTAAACAGCCACCCGCAAGCAGCAGCAATGTGAAGAATTATTGTTGACAGGAAGCCCACAAGCAGCAGCAACTCTGACGGAGTTGCGTTTCCCCAGCCCAGGGTTGCGGGCGAAGCACGCTACCCTGGGTATGCCCCCCACTAACCTGGCAACTCTGACGGAGTTGCGTTTAGCCGTAGGCGTTACCCGCAGCAGGATGATTGGCAGGAATGGGTAAACGGATAATATCAGATTGAGAATAACGCCTACGGCTAATCGCAACTTTTACAGAGTAGCTACACCTTATTATATATATACCCAGGGTAGAGGCGCTGCGCCCCTCAACCCTGGGCTATGAAATCGCAACTCCATTACCTTTCCGCTGCGCATTGCGCCGCGTCGGTGACCTTCGGTTCAGAGTTGCCAAGGGTGCGTCCCGTCCACCGTAAGCCCCATCCTAACCTTCCCCAAGGGGAAAAAGTATTCGTAACATTCTAAAAAACACAGCTATAAGGAGTTCCCGCCCCTTGGGGAGGGGCTGGGGAGGGGCTTCCAATGAGCTCCCGCCCCTTGGGGAGGGTTAGGGGAGGGGCTTCCAGCCAACTCTTGTCCTTTGTTGATGGAATGGGATAGGCTTTCAACTACCTCCCTTGCCCCCTTATATATATAAATAGGTGTAGGGGGAAAACGCAATTATTTTCTGATTATTCCCCGTGGTTCTGGAATTGCGCAAATTTTGCGCTAAAAATTACCTGCTGTAACGCAATTTTCACCTTAAAAAGTTTTTTGGTCTCATAATTAATTGTAAATTTGCATCAGCATCATCTTAATAATTGATAAAATATGAGTAAAAAATGTAGTTTAACATTGCTCTTTTTCTTGCTTTTCATGCCTTTGTCTCTTTTGGCACAAGAGATAACGGTCAAGGGAAAAGTCTCTGAGAAAGGTACTGGCGAACCCTTGCCGGGCGCAAGCGTAGTAGTCCAGAAATCCACAAAGGGTGTTATGACCGACGTTGATGGTGGCTATGAAATCAAAGTCAAGCCAACCGACAAACTTGTGTTCTCCTACGTTGGTATGGAGGACAAAGTCGTTACCGTGGGAAACCAAACAGTTATCAATGTAGAGCTTGCCCCCAAGGGCAACGAGCTTGACGAGGTAACGGTAGTAGCCTTCGGTAAGCAGAAAAAGGAGAGTATCGTGAGCTCTATCACCACGGTAAATGCCAAAGACCTGCGAGTGCCGTCGAGCAACCTTACCCAGTCTTTCGCCGGTAATATCGCCGGTATGATTTCTTACACACGTTCGGGCGAGCCTGGTCAGGACAACACCGACTTCTTCGTTCGTGGTGTGACAACCTTTGGTGAGGGTGGTTCCGACCCACTCATTCTTATCGATAACATCGAACTGACAGCTGCCGACCTTAACCGTCTGCGTCCCGATGATATCGAGAGCTTCTCTATCCTGAAAGACGCCTCTGCAGCTGCACTCTACGGTGCCCGCGGTGCTAACGGTGTAATCCTCGTTACCACCAAGCGTGGTGAAGAAGGTCCCGCCAAGATCTTCGGCCGTATCGAGCACTCTTTCCAGAGCCCTCTCCGCAAGGTGGAACTGGCTGACCCTGTAACCTATATGAAGTGTTACAACGACGCCTTGATTTCACGCGGTTCGCTGAATATAGACGACCTCGTCTATAGCCAGGACAAGATTGAGCAGACTGGTAAGCCCGGTGCCAACCGTCTTATCTATCCTGCCAACGACTGGTACAACATGCTGTTCAAGAACGTGTCTCACAGTACCCGTGCCGACGTTTCTATCCGCGGTGGTGGTAAGGTGGCTACCTATTATATCTCTGGTGCCTACACTCAGGATGGCGGTATGCTCAAGGTTGACCATCGCAACAGCTTCAACAACAATATCGACAGTAAGAAATACACGATGCGTGCCAATGTCGATGTCAACGTGACAAAGACTACCAAGGTCTCTCTTCGTCTGACTGGTAACTTCGACGATTATACCGGCCCGATGTCTACAGGTAATGACATGTTTGTCAACGTCATGCACGCCGACCCCGTTCTCTTCCCCGCTTACTATCCTATGGATGAAGAGCACAAGGGTATCAAGCACATCATGTTTGGTAACTACCTCGATGGTCGTTTCATCAACCCCTACGCCGAGATGGTACGCGGTTACAAGGACTACCAGCGTTCACAGATGATTGCTGCCTTGCAGCTCGACCAGGACTTGAGCTTCATAACCAAGGGTCTGAAGTTCACCACCCTGTTCAACCTCTCCCGTCTCTCTGACTTCGGCATCAAGCGCTTCTTCCAGCCTTATTGGTATACTCTCGGTGAGTATGACTCTTACACAGGCGAATACCATATTGCTCGTCTGAACGAGGATGGTACCGACTATCTTACCTATAATGAAGATGCCAAGAACGTGGTTAACACCATGTACTGGGAAAGCCGTCTGTACTGGAACCGCACCTTCGGCAAGCATTCTCTCGGTGCGCTTACCGTATTCACCACCCGTGAAGAGCGCAAAGCCAATGCTGGTACTCTCCAGCTCTCTCTGCCTTCACGCAACGTGAGCCTCGCTGGTCGTTTCACTTATGGTTATGATGACCGATACTTCGCTGAGTTCAACTTCGGTTACAACGGTTCAGAGCGTTTCTCCTCTGAGCATCGTTGGGGTTTCTTCCCATCTGTAGGTCTCGGCTGGATGGTATCTAACGAGAAGTTCTTCCAGCCTCTTACCGATGTCATCAGCAAACTGAAGCTCCGTGCTTCTTATGGTCTCGTGGGTAATGATAAGATTGGTTCTACCAAGAACCGTTTCTTCTATCTCTCAGAGATGTACATGACAGGCTATGGTTCTTTCTCTTTTGGAGAAAATCTTCAAACTTCAGCCACTGGCATCGGTTTCAAGCGCTATGCTAACTCTGCCATCACCTGGGAGCGCGCCAAGAAGCAGAACTACGCTGTAGAGCTCTCTCTCTTCGGTGACCTCGACATCATCGCCGAGTACTACCGTGAGAAGCGTACTGATATCTATATGACACGTGCCGATATTCCTTCTACGATGGGTCTGCAGACCTCTATCGGCGCCAATATCGGCGAGGCTACTGCCCACGGTGTGGATATCCAGGTAGAGTATCGCAAGAACTGGACTAAGGACCTCTGGACATCAGCCCGCGGTAACTTCACTTTTGCCCGCAGTAGATATGATGTATACGAGGAGCCTACTTATAAGGAAGGCTATCGCCAGCACGCTGGTCGCAGCATCAAGCAGAAGTGGGGTTATATCGCTGAGCGTCTGTTCGTCGATGACGAAGAGGCAGCCAACAGCCCCTCACAGGCAGCCTTCGGTTCACAGTATGGTGGTGGTGACATCAAGTACACCGACGTCAACAAGGACGGTGTTATCAACGAGGCTGATATGGTGCCAATCGGTAATCCTACTTCACCTGAATTCATCTACGGTTTCGGTTTCTCTGTAGGTTACAAGGGCTTCGACCTCTCTATGTTCTTCCAGGGTCTCGCCAATGAGTCATTCTGGATTAATGCAGGTGGTTACTCTACTACCAATGAAGAGACAAAGGGTGGTTTGGCTCCATTCTACAGAAACACCCAGTTGCTCAAGGCCATCGCCGATGACCACTGGAGCGAGAGCAATCGCAATCTCTACGCTTTCTGGCCCCGTCTGAGCACTTATCTCAACAACAACAATACCCAGCCCAGCACCTGGTGGATGCGCGACGGTTCGTTCATTCGTCTCAAGCAGATGGAATTTGGTTATACCGTTCCCCGCAATCTCACCAAGAAGTGGCACATGGAAAGCCTGCGTTTCTATGTATCAGGTACCAACCTCCTCAACTGGAGCAGCTTCAAGATGTGGGATCCCGAGCAGGGCTCTTCTGCACTGAACTATCCTCTGCAGCGCACTATCAATGTCGGTCTGAATGTTACATTCCAATAAATAGCAATCATTATGATAAAGATATTCAATAAAATCAAGATTTCGGTAATGGCTGCCGTTGTTGCTCTGATGGGTCTTACGGCGTGCAACGATTACCTTGATGTAGTACCCGATGGTGGCGACCCTACATTACCTGATGCGTTCGCCCTTCGTTCGGTAGCCTATCGTTACCTCGGTACTTGCTATAGCTATATGCCTGGCGACGGTACTGGAAGCGACCCTGCTATGCTGGGTAGCGACGAACTCGTGGACCTCTATCCCCGTACCACTGGCAAGTATTTCAGTACCAGTATGACCATGATTGCCCGTGGTTTTCAGAATAAGTCAAGTGTTTATGGTAATGACTGGACCTCTCTCTACACTGGTATCCGTGATTGTGACAACCTGATTGACAATGTTGATTTGGTGCCCGATATGAACGATGCAGAGAAGAAGCAGTGGAAGGCTGAGGCACGTTTCCTCAAGGCTTACTATCATTTCTGCCTCATCCGCAAGTGGGGTGCTATCCCTGTGGTTAAGCACAGTCTGCCTATGGACGCCAGTGTCGAAGATGTACGTGTATATCGCGACCCTATCGATACTTGCTTCAACTTCGTGCTCAGCGAGCTCGACAAGGCCATCCCTGACCTTGCAGAGTCATTCTCCAATACCGAGTATGGTCGCATCACCAAGTCTATTGGTTATGCTTTCAAGGCTCGTGTAGCCTGCTACGCCGCCAGCCCTCTCTTCAACGGCAACGACGACCAGAAGAACCTTGTCGACAAGCGTGGTGTGCAGCTCTTCCCCACCAAGACCGAAGAGCAGAAGCTCGAGCGTTGGCAGTATGCCGTTGACGCTTGTAAGACTGCCATCGACGAGTGCAAGAAGATTAACCTCAAGCTCTATGAGGGCGAGGATATCCTCTATCGTATGAACGATACGCTGAAGACCGACCTCATTCTCCGCGGCGCTATGTGCGAGAAGTGGAACTCTGAGCTCATCTGGGGTAACACCCAGTCCTGGACTAAAGAGCGCATATACTGGCAGGTTATGGGTTGTGTCAACCTTCAGTACGAGGAGAACCCACAGTTTACTGGTGCTATTACCGGTTATCGTTGCTTCGGTGTGCCATTGAAGGTGGCTGAAGAGTTCTATTCTAAGCATGGTGTACCAATCGCTGTTGACAAGGATCGTCAGGCAGGTTGGAATGAAATGGAAATCAAGCGTGGCGACGAGCAGAACCAGTTCTACCTCGAGCGTGGCTATGAGACCGTGAAGCTCAACTTCGACCGCGAGCCTCGTTTCTATGCCTTCTTGGGCTTCGACGGCGGCAAGTGGCTCGGCCAGCTTACCGATGCTGAGTACAACGACCTGACCTCTGACAAGGTGAAGAAGGTTAAGTGCCGCGTAGGACAGTATGCCGCTAAGGCAGGTTCCAACGTAGGTCCTGTGACAGGCTACTTCCCCAAGAAGACCTTCCCCTACAAGAACCGTGTCAATGCAGCCAATGGTACTACCAATATCTCTTCCACTTGGTTCCCTTATCCTATCATGCGTCTTGCTGACCTTTATTTGCTCTATGCCGAGGCTATCAACGAGCTTGAAGGTCCTAACGGTGCCCACAGTGGCGAGCTCTATTATTATCTCAATGCTGTGCGCGAGCGTGCTAAGATTCCAGATGTCAAGACCGCTTGGGATGACTACAGCACCAACCCCGGTTACTACAATACCCAGACCGGTATGCGCGCCATCATCCATCAGGAGCGTATGAACGAGCTCGCTTTCGAGAGCCAGCGTTTCTGGGATATCCGTCGTTGGAAGGAAGGTCCAACTGAGTACAACAAGAACATCTATGGTTTCAATATCGCAGGTGCTTCTGCCGAAGACTATTACAAGAAGACCCTCGTATTCGAGCAGCCTTTCTTGGTACGCGATTATTTCTGGCCCATCAGTACGTACAACATGGAGCACAACCCCAATTTGATACAGAACACTGGTTGGTAAACTAATATTAGACATTATACGATTATGAAGAAATTATTATTATCGTTCAGCATATTGCTCTTGTCTGCTATGGCTATCTCCAGCTGTAGCGACGGAGACAGAATAGACCAGCGCGGAGGCTTACCCTTGCCCCAGCAGCCCAAGATAGTAGACGTCAAGTCCGTTCCTGGTGGTGCCGTGCTGAAATTCCAGATTCCCGATGACCCATACATCAAGGGCATCGTGGCTACCTATGAGCGCAACGGCGCCATGGTAGAGTCTCGTATCTCCCGTTATCTCGACACCTTGATGGTGGAAGGCTATGCCGACCTCAAGGAGCACCCTGTAGAGGTACGCAGCTTCAACGCCGACGACGAGAAGTCAGAGGCACAGACCGTGAAGATTACTCCTCTCGAGGCACCTGTCAATACTGCCAGCTTTGAGTTCTTCGAGGCTTTCGGTGGTTTCAAGGTAAAGATTAAGAACAATCCTACCAAGGCTACTCTCGCTCTCGTGGTTCAGGCCGATACCCTGAATGCCGACCAGGACCTCACCTACGAGCAGCGCAAGTGGAAGGACGTTTCTACCCTTTTCATGTCGAGCGACTCGGTTATGCTCACACGCCGCAACATGTCGGCTGTGCCCACCGTGCTTTCTGCCTATCTGCGCGACAGCTACGGCAATACCTCTGAGCGCCAGCTTATCAAGATTACTCCTAAGGCTGAGATTGAGCTTGACAAGAGCAAGTTCAAGTATTACCCTGTTGCCGACGACAACTTCGTCAACGACCCCAATGGTGGTGGTGTTGCCGCTCTCTGGGACAAGGTGACTACCGGTACTGGTAAATTCTTCGTTGCCGCCAAGGGTTGTCCTATCCCCACATGGCTTACCATCGACCTCGGTGTAGGCGAAGAGGGTACCGTGCTTAGCCGTATCAAGACTTATCCACGTTCCGACTACGATGTATTCCAGGGTGGTAACATCCGTCAGTGGGAGTTCTGGGGTATCTATGACGATCCCAAGGAAGACCTTACCAAGAATCCTTGCGCGAAGACCGACCCCGACTACCAGCAGCGTCATGGCTTCAGCCGTGGTTGGGTCATGCTGACCAAGGGTGAGCAGTACAAGCCTTCTGGCTATGCTCCTGACGGCACTGTCGATGGATGGACTCCTGAGGACCGTGAGTATTATCTCTACAATACCGAGTATGAGGTAGACAATACCAATGAGCTTACTCCTAACGCTTACGACAAGATTCGCTACCTGCGTCTCGTAGTGATTAATACCTTCGCTACTTACCAGTATCCCGCTACATCGGGTGCATGGTTTATCGGAGAAATCACACCATGGGGACAGGTGAACAAATAATAACTCTTAAAACGTTAAAGCAATGAGAAAACTATTATATATATCGTTGATAGCCGCACTCGTAGGTAGCTTTACCTCTTGTAAGGATCAGGATGATATCTACAAGGAGTGGGTAGTACCTGGCGGCAGCATTTATCCCGAGAAGGCCAATGGACTCAGAGCTATTCTGGGTTCAGGCAGAGTTCAGCTCAAGTGGGCTGCTCCCAAAGACCCAGCCGTTAAGCGCGCTGTCATCACATGGGACAATGGCGAGAAGACACGTGAGATTAGTTATGCTGACTTTGAGGGACAGGACAGCATCCTTGTCGAGATTAACGACCTCAAGGAGCAGAGCCACTCTTTCACCATCACCAACTATGATGCCGAGAACCACGTTTCCATGACTTCCGAGAAGTCAGCATCGCCCTATGGCGCCATCTGGCTTTCTACCCATGCTGAGCGTACCATCAAGTCGGCCGAGATGAACGGCGCTGACGCCAACGTAGCCCTTGGCTTCGGTACCAACGAGATGGTGGCTACCAAGTTCCGTTACCTCAACGCCGACGGCGAATGGGTTATCACCGAGCCCGTGCCCAGTGCCCAGGCCAGCACAGTCTTTGCCAACGCCAAGGGTGGTGTGCGCTACCAGTACAGTTCTGGTTACTGCCCTGCCGAAGGTCTTGACACCATTTGGAATGACTGGAGCAAGAGTCCTACACCTATCGCCAGCCGTCTTGACACCTCTGACTGGGAAGTTACTGCCACAGGCTGGAACGCTGCGACACCTCCCAGCAAGGTATTCGACGGACTTGTTACTGCCGACATGACCAAGGCATACGTTTGGAACAACGGTGGCAAGTGGCCGGTAGTCCTCCAGATTGACATGAAGAAGACTTCATACGTTATCAACCGTATGGTTGTACACAACTTCTTGGCCGGTAACATGGGTAGGCGTCGTCTGTACAATGTGTCTTACTTCTTCGGCGACGAGCCTTTCAACCTTGAACCAGGTTCTGCTTACGCCGCTCCTTCTGGTAACCCATGGCCTATCGCTACTGAGCCTACTTTTGCCAAGGCTAAGTACTGGCGTGGCACCACCTTCTGGAATGGTGATGCTAAGCACAACGAGAACGCCAACGGTACTCAGTGTCGCTACATTGCCATGGTAATGCACAATAGCCGCGCAAGCTCTCAGATTGCTTGTCAGGAGATTGAGGTTTATGGCTATGACATGGAAGCCGAATAATACACCTTATTATATAATATAGATTAGGAGAGTCCCGATGACCATGAGTGTCATCGGGACTTTTTTGATGGCTGTCGCGCTGTCGATTTATCATTTGTTAGTGATAAATACTGTTAAGATGGCGGTTTTTACGCAGAAATGGAGTAATTTTGCCATCGCAAACAACAAATTTAACATTATACTGACAATGAAAAAGATTAGAGCCGCCGTAGTAGGTTACGGCAATATCGGTCATTACGCCGTGCAGGCCCTCGAAGCCGCCAAGGATTTCGAGATTGCCGGCATCGTGCGTCGTCAAGGCAACACAGACTGCCCATTGGAACTTACTCCTTACGAGGTAGTAGATGATATCTCCCTGCTCCACGATGTAGATGTGGCCATTCTCGCCACGCCTACACGCTCTTGCCCCGACTATTCAGCCAAGATTGTGGCTATGGGCATCAATACCGTCGACAGCTTCGACATCCACACCAGCATCCTCGACTATCGCCGCCAGCAGATGGAAAACTGCAAGAAGGCAGGCCGTGTCAGCGTCATCGCTGCCGGATGGGACCCAGGTTCCGACTCAGTGGTGCGCGTGCTCATAGAGAGTCTCGCCCCCAAGGGTCTCAGCTATACCAACTTCGGTCCTGGTATGAGTATGGGACACTCTGTCTGCGTTCGTGGCAAGAAGGGTGTCAAGGAAGCACTCTCTGTTACTATCCCATTGGGCGAGGGTATCCACCGCCGTATGGTTTACGTAGAGTTGGAAGAAGGTGCCAAGCTTGAGGATGTAACTGCAGAGATCAAGGCTGACCCATACTTCGCTCACGATGAGACTCACGTATTCGCCGTAGCATCTGTAGATGATGTAAAGGATATGGGTCATGGTGTGAACCTCGTTCGCAAGGGTGTATCTGGCAAGACTCAGAACCAGCGCTTCGAGTTCAACATGAGCATCAACAACCCAGCCCTCACCGCTCAGGTATTGGTTAACGTGGCTCGCGCTTCATTCCGTCTCCAGCCAGGTTGCTACACCATGCCAGAGATTCCTGTCATCGACATGTTGCCAGGTACCCGTGAGGAAGTCGTTGCAACACTCGTGTAAGACTTTGAACTTTGAGATTTGAACATTGAACTTTATGATTAGTTTTACTGGTTCAAAGTTCAAAGCTCAAAGTTCAAAGTAAAAAGGCTCGCAAGAAATCGAAACTTCTTGCGAGCCTTTTTTATTTATTTCTTTCTAGATATTATTTTAGCTATTGCTCATCCTCGTCTATCGAGCAGCCTGTATAAAAAATATTGTTTACATATACAAACTATACGAACACCCCACAATTACACCTATCCGCGATTAATATTTTCCGCATTTTACACCTATCCGCGATTAACTCCCTCAAAAAACGTTTTTTATTACAGTTTAGTATTCTGCTTCTTTGTGCCCTAAGCAACTCTTTCTTGATAAAAAAATCCATCCTGAAAAAGTATTTTATTGTACGAAGGATGCTATGCAAGAGGAAGACTATGAAAAAAGAGAGGCAGAAATCTGGAATAAAATCAGGGCTGATGAGAATCAAAATACTACGAGAGATTTAGAGGGAAATTGTGCGGAATTATGGAAAAAATATACACCGTATGTTAAGAGAGTAGAATTCCAGGCGGAAAGAGAATATAGACTTGTTTTTGACCGAATACATATACTAAATGGAAAAGAAACCAGAATTGATTATCGGAATAGTGGAAATGTGTTAAAGTCATATATGGATATTCAATGTAAGGATGGATGGCCTATTCATGAAATTATTGTTGGACCAGGCTTTAATCAGGATGCGGTATATAGGAGCATTTTGTTTTTCTTAAATAATGCTGCATTAAAAGTTAGACCATTGGATAATGATACGTTTTTGAAAAGGTGTGAAGAATATTTTACAGTATGTGGTAAAATGCCAGAAACGATAAGCAAAATATGGAAAAAAAAGAAAAGTGAACTTGAAGGTAAAAAGATTGAAGAGACATATATGTTATGGAATCTGGTTTATGAAGAAATGAAAGAAAAAATAAAAGAGAAAGATTTGGTATATTATAGCAAACTAAAAAATACAGTGCTTACATCAAAAGGAATTATTTTAAGTAAATCACGAATTCCATACATATATTAATGTTGACTTCCGGTAAAACGTAGAAAAAGCTGGCTCTACATTGAGGAGGAAGTCCTTTATTAAATATTAATCAAGCTGCAAACGAAGCAAC
>OQVT01002449.1_pt1 | contig 11956 bp, 10 predicted proteins | sample 1691561 | NCBI WGS metagenome assembly OQVT01 (sample SAMN03418260, study PRJEB22391) | human gut metagenome | biome: human-gut; feature: organic feature; material: feces | host: Homo sapiens | place: Tanzania | collected 2013-01 | reverse complement strand
ATCTTTTATATCATAGACGCTGCGGTCAATATCCGCAACGGGGGGGGGGGGTAAGAACATATATTTATGCCGGAAGACTTGATAAAGGAAAAGGGATACTAAAACTGATTAATGAATGGACCAATCTGCCTGGCACCTATGTACTTGAAGTTTATGGCGAGGGTGAGTGCGCAGCCGAGGTTCAAAAGTTCGCAGCTATATATCCGAACATTCATTTGAATGGATTCTGCCCACAAAAAGAATTATTCAATTCATTAAAATCCGCAGTCGCATTGATTACACCCTATATATGGTATGAGGGCTACCCTATGAACATTGCAGAATGTTTCTCTATGGCAGTTCCGGTTGTATCGACGAGGATTGGAAATGCCGGCGACTTGGTTTCAAAATCAAATGCAGGCACTCTATTTGATTTCGAGGTCAACGGCTCTTTTAGAAAAGCGTTGGATATGGTTTATGAACAGCAAACGAAATTTTCGTTTAATGCTTATAACTATTACTTGTGCAACCAGACACCTGCTTCAAACTATGAAAGACTAAATAAAATATATGATACATTGTAACAAGCTAAAGAATATCCCTACACGCGTAAATGTAATCGGTGTGCCGATTTCCGTTGTGAATATGGAGAGCTGTATTTTCTTTTTACTTTCCAATTGGGATGCTGTACATGGAAATTACGTCTGTGTTTCCAATGTACATACGACCGTTATGGCACATGATAATCCACAATATTATAAGGTGCAAGCGGAGTCTTTGCTGTCTGTACCGGATGGGAAGCCTCTTTCTGTAATTGGAAAAAAGAACTTTCCGGACATGGATCGCGTTACAGGTCCTGATTTAATGCGAAGGCTTTTTGAAGAGTCGAAGGAAAAGAAAATACGGCATTACTTTTACGGAACAACGCAGGAAAATATAAATGCGCTTCTTGAGAAGATCAAGAATGCGTATCCATGGGTTGAAGTTGCCGGATGTGAGCCTTCTGTGTTTCGTCCACTCAGTAAAGAAGAGGAGAATGCGCTCATAGCTAGAATCAATCAAACCCATCCGGATATTGTCTGGGTCGCCTTGGGCGCTCCACGCCAAGAAGAGTTCTGCTATAAAATGCAAGGAAAAATCAATGGTCTTATGATTGGCGTTGGTGGAGCATTTAATGTCGTCTCTGGCGTAATTGACGAAGCACCTCAATGGATGCAGGATATTAGCATGGAATGGTTTTATCGGTTCATAAAGGAGCCAAAAAGGCTGTTCAAAAGGTATTTTACTACTAATTCGAGATTTTTAATTCTTAATTTTCTGAATTTTCTGAGGAAATAAAATGACGCTGTTTTATATTTGCGTACTCGGTGTCGCACTGTTTGGGGGACCATTTGTCAAATTCTCTATTGCCGGGATTCAAATCTTTTATCTTGTATTGCTTTTTTTAATGGTTGCTTATATCAAATACCTCTATTCACATTGGGGAGTAATTCAACTCACGAAAATCAATAAGGCAATAATCGGATTTGAACTCTACGCACTAATGATGATAGCGATGTCCTTTGCTGGAACGAACAAATTATTTGCAGGTGATGACCTTTTCTTCGCCAAAGCATATATTCCGCGCCAAGCATATTATGTATTTGTCATACCGGCAATTCTCTTAATGGAAGACATGGACAACATAGATTATTTCAAGAAATTTTTGAGCAAAAATTATAATATCATCTTTTGGATCATATATATCGGAAGTATGATTTATTCTAAAAGATTTGCAATATCAGTTCCAACAGAGCTGATATTAGCCGGGTTGTTATTGTGGGGGAACGATATACGAAGAACCAAAAGTGGACTTTTACAAACGCTCCTTATTTTATTCTCGCCAATCGCAGTTGGCGGAGAAATGACCAATATGTTAATCCGAATGATTTATGTATTTTTATACTTCTATAGAGATAAGCGTAACGCGATAAAAATATTGAGCCTTGCATTTAAAACTATGATCGCGGGAATCTTTATTTTGCCTATAATGTCAGGTCTATTCACTAATATTTTCGATGCAAATTCATGGTGGAGATTACTGTATTGGAAAGATGAATTAGCACAATTGGTTCAAAGCTATGGTCTTGGAGTGGGCTATGGAACGTCCTACGCAACAGAGAACTTTGTTGGAAGGCTAGGAAGTGTTGTATCTGGACCATTTGCTGCAACAGCCGAATACAGTACCCTTGATAAACTTTTTATAACAGGTCCCCATAACTCATATGTTAGTATCGCCTTTAGGCTTGGAATTGTTGGCATTGTTCTCTTTTTGGTTATGATCTTCGATTTAATAGAAAAGATCTACGAAAAGAGCAATGATATTTCAAGATGCGCTATATTCATGCTTTTCTCATCTATTGTTTTGATTGGCGTTAATGTCGGACTTGAAAGCCCGTACTATCTCATTATGTTCGTTTTTTCGTTTGGGTTTTGTGCAAGTGAAGTATATAGCGAGTATGAATGACACTTAAAAGGGTATTGGATTTAATTTTATTATGAAAAAAGTAGCAAATAACATCATCATGCTTTATGGTATGTCAATCGCCAAAATCGTATTTCCTCTTTTGACATTGCCGTATCTGACCCGTGTGCTTTCCGTAGAAAGCTACGGCGTGGTTTCGTATGTAAAAGCTGTAATGCAGTATATGCAGTTGGTTGTAGATTTTGGCTTTATGCTGTCTGGCACAAAGGATATTGTAAACGCCAAAAACGACCACGAAAAATTAGAAAAAGAAGTAGGCGACATTCTCCTGGCCCGTGTCTTGTTGGCTGCGTCGGCTTTTGTTGTCCTGCTGGGAATGATTGCGGTGATTCCCCTGCTGCGTGCCAACATCGGATATACGTTGTTGGCATTTGTGACCGTGTTTTTGTCGGTGTTTCTGTTTGATTATTTCTTCCGTGGCATCGAAAAGATGCAGGTCATTACGCTGCGCTTTGTCGCCATGCGCGGCATCGCAACAGCATTGACTTTTGTTTTTGTCCACTCTGATGAAGATATTTTGTTTGTCCCCTTACTGGATGCATTTGGTTCGCTGGTAGCGGTTATCCTTGTGTTTGTTGAACTGAAGAAAGAAAACATTAAGATTCACTTTTCCGGTATAAGTACAGCGTGGAAAAAGCTAAAAAATTCGTTTGTTTATTTTGCATCCAACATGGCAACAACTGCATTTGGTGCATTGAATACGCTGCTGATCGGCGCATTTCTTCCGGCAACGGAAGTCGCATATTGGAGTGTCTGTATGCAGCTGATCGGTGCGGTGCAGACGATGTACACTCCCATTACGGACGGCATTTACCCGGAGATGATCAAGACAAAAAGCCGGAAGTTTATCAAGCGGCTTCTGATGATTTTTATGCCCATCGTGTTCGCGGGCAGTGCGTTCTCGATTGCGGTAGCTCCGTATGTACTTCAGATTGTTGGTGGTGAGCAGTATGTTGCAGCGACTCCCCTGTTCCGTGCGTTGGTGCCAGTACTGATTTTCAGCTTTCCGGGAATCGTGCTGGGCTGGCCGACATTGGGCGCACTAGACAAGGCTGCACAGGTAACAAAAACAACAATCCTGTCCGCCGTTGTTCAGGTGGCAAGCCTGCTTTTATTAATTGCGACCGGGCATTTTACTGTGATGTGGATTGCGGTATTCCGCTGCGTAACAGAGTTTGTACTTATGGCAAGCCGCGGATGGTATTGTTGGAAATATAGAGGAGAGTTTTGCTAAACGTTCATTTAGTAAAACTAAAAAGCTCAAATATATAATGCAAATCGTGGAGGCGGATTATGGCGTCAGAAAGAAGCGGCAGGAAACGCAATGGCAGAAATAAAACCTGACGCCATAAGAGGTATGTATGCGCTACTGAATTGATGTCTTTATTCGGCTCTGGGTTCAAGTATTGCATATTTGGCATTTCTGCTTTTAAACTATGCTTTTGTGTCCGCGGAAGTAGAAGATTTGGTTGAATTGAGTTGGCTTCTATTTTAGTATTATTGTCCTGAGGCAAAAGAATTCGACAATAAGACTGTAAAAGAAAAAATCACAAAAACAGGTTACTCATAAGAGCAGGCAGCTAATCTCTCGATTTAAACGAAAGTGGTGAAAATAATGGTATATGCTTTAATTCTTGCAGGCGGCGTTGGTTCCCGTGCAGGCGAGAAAATCCCAAAGCAATTTGTTGAGGTAGATGGAAAACCTGTTATCATTTATACGCTTGAAAAGTTCTCAAAATGCAAAATGATAGATCAAATTTATGTTGTGTGCTTGAAATCATGGAAGAAATCTTTGGAAAATTACATAAAACAATTTAAAATTGAAAAAGTTGCAGAAATCGTAGATGATGGCGAAAATGGTTTGCTCTCTGTTAAGAATGGATTGGATGCAATGAATCCCAGTGGAGAAAATTCTTTGGTTATGATTCATGATGGCGTTAGACCCTTTGTAGATGTAAAAAGCATTGAAGAAAATATAAAAATTGCCACAAAATACGGTGTCGCTGTCACAGCAGTGGACTTAGTGGAAACATTAGTTTATTGTGAGGACGAGGCATATTCTGAAAAAATGATTTCAAGAGACCATTTAAAAAGAGTAATGACTCCTCAAACATTTCGCTATGGAGACCTAAAGAAACTATATCAGACAGATCGGCTAGATGCGCAGGAGACACCTTCTACATTTGCCCTTTATATGAAATCAGGAAAGGCCATATATTGCTCAAAAGGAAGCGAAAAAAATATAAAATTGACGTATCCAGAAGATATTACGTATTTCAAAAAAATGTTTAGGGATTGATTATATGAAAAAAGAGTTATCGCTTGAAGAAAAAAAGAAAATATTAGTATCGATTTTATCGGAAGTACACAACTTTTGTGACGAAAACAATTTGAGCTATTTTTTAACAGGTGGCACTTTGATTGGTGCTGTACGTCACAAGGGGTTTATTCCGTGGGATGATGATATTGATATTTATATGCCGCGCAACGACTACGAAAAATTTTTGTGTAAGTTTAACAAAGAGAACGAACGTTATCAAGTGATTTCCATTAAAACAGATGGATATTATCTTCCATTTGGAAAAGTGATTGACACAAGAACAGTTTTAATAGAAAATGTTGACTCTGATTATAAAATGGGAATATATCTTGATATATTCCCGCTAGATAATTTGTCAAGTAATTATAATGCAGCACTTTCTTTGTATAAGTCTGTCTCATTTTACAGGAGACTTCTTGCGGTAAAAAATGCGATATCGGATTCAAAAAGAAAGCCTTATAAGAATTTTCTTCTTAAAGTTGGAAAAGTCGTTATAATGCCAATTTCCAGAAAGTGGATTTTGTCCCAAATTAATATGTTATCTCAAAAATATAAAGAAGATGCTTCATCACAATATATCGGAGCGATTTGTGCTGCTTTTTACGGTGAAAAAGAAATTTTAAAAAGTGAGTGGTTTACAGAAAGATGCTTGTTAGAATTTGAAGGCAGAAAATTCTGGGCACCCAAAGGTTATGATGCCTTTTTAACACAGCTGTATGGAGACTATATGCAGTTGCCCCCGGAAGAAAAAAGAGTGACACATCATGATAACAAAGCGTGGTTAATTGAAGATTGATAGAGGAGAATATAGAATGTCTGCATTTGATAACGCAACCCTTATGATCACTGGTGGTACTGGTTCTTTTGGTTCTACCGTTCTGAAGCACTTTCTGGATTCTGACTTGAAGGAAATTCGTATCTTCTCCCGTGACGAGAAGAAGCAAGACGATATGCGCCATGAACTTCAGGCCAAGCACCCGGAGAACGCCAAAAAGGTCAAATTCTACATCGGTGACGTCCGCAACCCCCAGTCTATCCGTGACGCTATGCCCGGTGTTGACTACATCTTCCACGCAGCCGCACTGAAGCAGGTTCCTTCCTGCGAGTTCTTCCCCATGCAGGCCGTCCAGACCAACATCATCGGCACGGATAACGTCCTGCACGCCGCTATTGACGCCGGTGTCAAGCGTGTCGTCTGCCTGTCCACCGATAAGGCAGCTTACCCCATCAACGCTATGGGTATCTCCAAGGCCATGATGGAGCACGTCATCTACGCCAACGCCCGTGTTGCTGCGGAACGTGGCGGCACCACCATCTGCTGCACCCGTTACGGCAACGTCATGTGCAGCCGTGGTTCCGTTATTCCTCTGTTCATCGATCAGATCAAGGCTGGCAGCCCTATCACCATCACCGATCCTAACATGACCCGCTTTTTGATGAATCTGGATGAGGCTGTGGATCTGGTGATGTTCGCTTTCCAGCACGCTAACCCCGGAGACCTGTTCATCCAGAAGGCTGATGCCTCTACCATCGGCGATCTGGCTAAGGCTGTTCAGCAGTTGTTCGGCGACACCGGTACGAACATCATCGGCACCCGTCACGGCGAGAAGCTGTTCGAGACTCTGATGACCCGTGAGGAGCGTCTGCGCAGTGAGGATATGGGGCATTACTTCCGTGTTGCTGCGGATAACCGTGACCTGAACTACGATAAATTTGTCGTCAACGGCGAGGTACATACCATGGCGGACGAGTCCTACACCAGCCACAACACTACCCGTTTGGATGTGGAAGGCACCGTTAAGAAGATCCTGACCACCGAGTATGTCCAGAATGCACTGAAGCGCATCTAAGGAAAAGCTACTGCTGGTTGGTGCCGGTGGCTTTGGGCGCATGGTAAAAAGGAGTACTGGTTGTCAATAGGGAGAATGATATGGAACACAACTTTACATGGAAAAACGATGGGCGCACCAAGGTTATGATTGGCTGCGGCACCCGTCCGGAGATCATCCGACTGGCTGCCGTTATCAAACGCTGCCGGGAATACTTTGACTGCTGCGTGGTCTATTACAACCAGAACTGGGACAGAAATCTTTCCACCGTTTTCTGGGAAGATTTCGAACTGAAAAACACCTTTGGAGAATACGGACCCGACATTCTGGTGCCCGTGGTGGGCGAGAATCTGGGCGTGACCTGTGGAAACATCATGGGACGCAGCTATGAGCTACTGTCCGAGTTGCAGCCGGAGGGCTATCTGGTACTGGGCGATACCAACTCCTGCCTGTCCGCCATCAGTGCAAAACGACTGCATATCCCGCTGTTTCACATGGAAGCCGGCAACCGCTGCAAGGACGAGTGCCTACCCGAGGAGACCAACCGCCGCATCGTGGATGTGATTTCCGACGTGAACCTGTGCTATTCTGAGTTCGCCCGGAAGTATCTGGCGGATACCGGTCTGCCCAAGGAGCGCACCTACCAGACCGGTTCTCCCATGGCAGAGGTACTGCACATGAATCTGGAGAAAATCCAGAAAAACGATGTGCTGGAGCGTCTGGGACTGGAGAAGGACAAGTACATTCTGCTGTCCGCTCACCGGGAGGAGAACATCGACTCTGAAAAGAACTTCCTGAGCCTGTTCACTGCCATCAATGCGCTGGCAGAAAAGTATGATATGCCAATCCTGTACTCCTGCCATCCCCGCAGCAAGCACCGTCTGGAAAAGAGTGGCTTCAAACTCGACCCCCGTGTCCGTGTCAATGAACCGCTGGGCTTCAACGATTACAACAAGCTGCAAATGAACGCTCTGGCAATCGTCTCCGACTCCGGTACTCTGCCGGAGGAGAGCAGCTTCTACCTGTCCATCGGTCATCCCATCGCCGCCGTGTGCATCCGCACCAGTACGGAACGCCCCGAGGCGCTGGAAGCCGGTGATTTTATTCTGGCTGGCATTACCACCCGGGAGCTTCTCAACGCCACCGATATGGTCATTAAGATGAAGCAGAAGGGTGTTCTGGGCAAGCCATGTCCCGACTATGTGGACGAGACCGTGTCCATGAAGGTGGTTCGCATCATTCAGGGGTATGTAAACGTGGTCAATAAGATGGTGTGGAGAAAATACTGATCCCCTAGCGCCATGTGTTCAGCCACACGGCTGTGCTGCTCGAATATGCTGCCTCTTCGTAGTGAGCAATAGGCAACAGAATTATCCGGCTAAAGCATATACACTAATACAGGTTCGCGTAATCAAGCATCTGCATTACCACACAGTCGTCAATTCGGTTTCCTTTATGGACAGCAAGAGGAATGATTTTGCACAAAGAAACGGCGGATTGAAGCTCGCCGCAGACTGTCAAGGGGTGTGCAAACACATCCATGTCTATCTATACACAAAAAATGTGCCGCCCTCTCGGGCGGCACATCGGACTATCCATGTATATCCGGCAAGGTAATGCGGTGATTGCGGTTTGGGCTGCGCTGTGTAAGCGGCGCTCAGCCCAGCGTCACGGTGATGGTGCCGATTTTGGTGCTGGTGGTGACAGTGCTGGCCAATGCACCGGTAAGAGTCAGTGCAGCCGTGTCGTTGGGAGCATTCGACACTTCTGTGCCGACGGCGGTTGCCAGATTGAGCGTTGCCTTATCAAAGCTGCCGCTGATGTCACCATAGCCGGTGGCTGCCGCGTAGCTGAACGTTGCCGTGACAGCCGCGTTGGAGTGGTTGGTCACTTTGATCTTGTTGCCGTCGGTATTGTTGACCGTCCAGACGCCGCCGTTAGCGCCGGTGGTTTCGTGGGTGGCAGGGTTCCAAACACCGGCTTCCTCCGTATAGGTAAACGCCATATCGCCCCAGACGATGTCCACGCTGTACACCTTGGTGCCTGCGCCGCCGGACGAACCTGCCACATAGGTTGCCGTTACATCGTGGGTGGCTGTGCCGTTTGCGGTGTTGATCGTACTTTTTGTGTCCGCGTAGGCAGACAGGGGTGCCAGAGAGAACACCATAGCAAGGGTAAGTACCAGAGCCAATTTCTTTTTCATCTTTGTTTTTCATCCTTCCTGAAATATTTTACGGGCATTGCCCTATGTCGTCCGTGCGGGGGTCAGCCCGTCACGGTGACGGTTACGGGGATTTCGGCGTCCAGCATAGCCCTGGCGCCGGTTTGCGGGTGGTAGAACGATACCTTCAGCGTGCCGCTGCAGCTGCCTGCCGTCAGGTCTTTTTCGGCGCCGTCCAAAAGCGGCAGTTGGGTGACCTGCTCGCCGGGTGTCAACAATTCAGAGCATGCCGCCTCACTCTCCCCGACAACCAGTCGAACCGATGCGTCCCAGCCGGATTTTTCGGGGTTGGCAAACAGCAGTGTGACCTGCCCGGCGGCTAAGTCGATACTTGCCGCATCGGAATAGGTCAGCGACACCGTTCCGCCGCCGGCGGGCGTCGATACCGAGGATTCCGGCGCGGGGGTGGTGTCCGTCTGCGGCTTTTTGCGGCAGAACAGCACACCAAGCAGCAGCAACAGCACGAGCAGCAGCAGGAGCAGCAGCCACCGTTTTTTGCGGTTTTTGTCTGTGTTTTCCATCACTAGTTCCTTTCCAGTTTGACCGTTACCGACCCGATTTTTGTGTTGTTCAGTGCCGTATTAGGGCGACCTGTCAGGCGCAGCCACACGGTTTGCGTCCTGTTTATCGGCAGGTCAATCGCACTGTAGATGGGGTATTCGTCGCTGGTGACAAAGCTGCCGCCGATGGCCGCGTTGGTTTTTGTGTATCGGAAGCTCACGCGGACTTCGGCTGCGCTGTCATTGCGCACGGTAATGATATCGTCGTTTGCTTGGTTTGGTTTCCAGCCGCCGCCGATGTCATAGGCGTGTGTGGCGGGGTTCCACGTCCCGTCGGTGTAGGTGTAGGCAAGCGCGCCCCATGTGACGGTGACGGTGTTGTAGCGTGTTTCCTCCTTGCCGCAGACTGTACAGGTGCGCCTTCCGGCGCTCCATGCGCCGAATCTGTGGCTGCAGGTCACTTGGACTTTCACCGTGGTTTCGGTTGGTTCGTAGTTGTCGGTGTCGTCCGGATAAAAAACAACGTCATAATAATTCGAACCGAGGGGCGGCTTGAAATTGGCGTCCTTCCACGCAAAGCGACCTGCCACATCGTTGGATCCGGAGTGGATTTTGTAGTTTTTGGCAACGCCGCCGGTCAGGGCGCTGGCAGCCAGGGTGTTGCCCACAGCCAAATCCAGCGCGGCAGCCTTTGGCGGTGTGCTGATTGTCGGCGTGGCCTTTGACACCGTTATACAAGCCACATTGCTTTTTTTGCTGGCTTGCAGACCGTTGTCCTTGCGTGTGGCCGTGACCAGCGCGTAATAGTAATGCACCCCTGCAGTTGGTTTTTTGGGGGAGGTGGGTTTTCCGTTTTCATCGGTGAGCTTCTTTCCGTTTTCGCCGTTTTGATCACATTCATACCAGGTCGTTTCCGTGGTGTGATCAGCACCCGGGCCGGTAACACTCACACGGCAAGAGAACTCTGCGCCATAGTCGCTGGTCTCAGCCATCGTCAATTCGACACTGTCAGGGGCCCGGGCCGGGGTCAAATGCCAATGGGCGTACAGGATATGGGTTTTGGCGGTGGTAACGGTGGTGTCACTGGTTATCTCGGTGCCGCCGGTGCTTTCGGTATACCAGCCGGCAAATTTGTAGCCCCCTGTGCGGGTGGGGGTGGGCAGGAAATTGTATTTGCTGCCGTAGGTTGCTGTGTAATTTTTTTTGTTGACTTGTCCGCTTGTTGTGTCGATCTTGCCGCCGTTGGCATCAAGGGCTACCAGATATTGATTGGCTGTCCAGTGGGCATACAGTGTGGTGGGCGGATCTTTGCCGACGGTGGTGGTTTCGGTTACTTTTGTGCCGCCGGTTTTTTCGGTATACCAGCCGGCAAAGCTGTAGCCTGTGCGGTTGGGTGTGGGCAGTGTGCCGTAGGGTTTGTTGATGGTCACCGCTGTGCTTTTCTGGCTGACCTTGCCGTCGTTGGGATCAAAAGTTACGAGGTAAGACGCGGGCGTGACCTTGCATGTGGCCGTTGCCTGATTTTTGTAGCTTTTGCCGAAGGTGCCCGCAATCCAGACGCCGAAATATTGGGTAATATCCTTTGTTTTGCTTGTGGTGTTGACAAAGTCGTAGCTTTTGGTTTCGGAAAGGTTTACGGTCGTGGTTGTCTTGCCGTCTTTCTCCATCTTTTGCTGAAGGATATTGGTATTTGCATCACTGCCGTCAATCGTCGTTTTTATCGTATCACGGCTTGGCGTACACGGATAAAATACCGTCGTCTTGTCGGCGGCGGAAGCATCCCCCAGATACACTACCTGAAAAGAAGCCTTCGCGCCCGCTTTTTTGCTTTCACGGATGTACTTCCCGTTCAGCACAAAATCAAACGTTACGGTGTAGGTCGTTCTGGCGGGGACTTTGACCGTGACGGGGATCTCCTTATAGCACAGCTTGAAGTTTTGGTTGTACCCGGTGTCGAGGCTGACGCTTATACCGCCGCCGGGCAGAGCGGTGGCGGTGCCGGAACCCGCGGCGCTTGCACTATAGGTCACGGTGTCGGGGTCCTTTTTGCTTACAGCGTATTGGTAGACATTACCCGTTGTCGAAAATGTTACGGGCAGGGCGGCGGCCGCCGAACTGCCCACCGCCGCAATAGCGCACAGTACGCACAGGCACAGCATAACACACAAAATCCGCATCCACCGCGTCAAGGTATTGAACCTCCACTTCCTTGCGCCGCGCAGGGTCTTGACAACGGCGCTGTATCTCGTATAATGACAGTATAACCCGTCCACCCCTGAACGAAGCAAGCACTTTTTTTAAGGAGATTTGCGCCATGCCAAAAGATCTGAAAAAACTGTTTCAAATTACCGAGGCCGCCCGCGCCTGCAGCCTGTCCCGCAGCACACTGCTGCGCTTAGAGGAAAAGGGGCTGCTGACGCCCGCCTACATCGCGCCGGACAGTGGACGCCGCTATTACGACAACCACAATGTGGCGCGCATTTTGCAGATCGAAAAGCTGAAAGCCATGGGGCTCAGCACCGAGGATATAGCCGCCTACTTTGCCAGCGGCGGCGAGACCGCTGCCTTGCTGACCACACTGGA
>OQVT01002448.1_pt1 | contig 11956 bp, 16 predicted proteins | sample 1691561 | NCBI WGS metagenome assembly OQVT01 (sample SAMN03418260, study PRJEB22391) | human gut metagenome | biome: human-gut; feature: organic feature; material: feces | host: Homo sapiens | place: Tanzania | collected 2013-01 | reverse complement strand
CTATTGACGAATAATATATATATCGTGATATATATTAAATTGGGAGGTGACAGTTATGGAGACTGCAAAGATTTTTGAAAATGGGAGAAGTCAGGCCGTGCGGCTTCCGAAGAAATTTCGCTTCAATACAGATGAAGTGATCGTCCAGCAGCTCGGTGACGCCGTGATCCTCGTGCCGATGGAGTCCATGTGGCAGACTTTTATGGACGGACTGAACAGCTTCACCGACAATATTTTTGAGGATGGCCGGGATCAGGGCCTCCAACAGGAGCGTGAAAATCTGTGACTTATATGCTGGACACAAATATTTGCATCTACGCGATGAAAAACAAACCCGAACACGTATTGCAGCGGCTGAAGAAAGAATTGAATAGCGGTGTCTGTATTTCATCCATCACGCTGGCCGAGCTGGAGTATGGGATGAAGCACAGCTCCAATCCCGCAAAAAATGAGCAGGCGCTGCTTCGTTTCCTGATTCCATTGAGCATCCTTCCTTTCGGAGCTGCAGCAGCTTCGGAATACGGCGAGATCCGATCCTATCTACAAGATAGAGGTACGCCGATTGGCCCATTAAATATGCTGATCGCCGCGCACGCCAGATCTGAAGATATGATTCTGGTCACAAACAACGTCCGAGAGTTCGAGCGCGTTCCTGATCTGGTCATTGAAAATTGGGTAGAGTAATCTCGCGCAACCGCGGACAGCCACATTGCGTAGCCCCACATTGTTCTCATTGCAAGCAAGAACTTGTGTGTGGTAAAATAACAAGATAGCTGTGCTTTTCGTGTAGAAAAGCACAGCTATCTTGTTATTTATCCTTGTTCTAATACAACCCTATGCCTGTATCTCTTCCGCTACTTTTCCATGTGAAATACGGAGCAGTTTTTTCTTCTACAATCTGCATGATAGTACCATCCGTATTTCTTGCTCCAGCTAATATTTTATATAACCAGATACTTCAATATCTGTACTTCCATTGTTTCTGATTCCAAAAGTATAGTTTCCTCTATCATTGATTGAAAATGTTATGTCTATTGTTCCATTTTTAACGGTTTCGTAATGGAAAATCCCATCTTCATCAATCAACCCAACATCCACACTCGTCGGATACGGTGTATACGATGCCTTAACTGTCACTGTTTCTCCAGCATCAAGCGGAAGTTTTGTATTCCCCTTTGCAACAAACCCAGGTTTAACCGTTGTCTTAAAGCTTCCGGATGCCCGGCGTGCCACATTCTGCGAAAGTCCATCAGCAGCACCCACATTTGCCGCAAGGCAGCCCAAAATTATAACGACCGTCATAGCAAGACATAATAAACGTTTTATTCTGATTCTCATAACATTCCTCCAAAACTACCAGTCGAAGTCAAACTCACTTTCTGGGGTTTCGCCTATATCATCAGATGTTAAATCATCCACTTGATGTTTTTCTTTTTGGAATTCAGCATTTTTTCTTATCAGAAGTACCGTAAGTAAAACTGCCACAATGATCACGCCAATGGCGACGCCTATCCATTTTGCACGTTTCCTGATTGGCCTTTCTATATAACTATCCGCATTCTTATTTGTGTCAGCGGTTTCCTCTCCTTCTGCTTCTACTCTTGACGTTTCAAGAAGTTCGCTTTCATCGTTACACAACCAATCCAACGACACGTCGTAGATTTTCGCCAGCGCCTTTAGCTTGTCCATTGACGGCGTAGTAACTCCACTTTCCCAGCGAGAAACCGCCTGTCTGGACACGTCAAGTTGGTTCGCCAACTCCATTTGCGAACTTCCCGCTTTATCCCTTAATACGATCAGTTTTTCTCTAAGAGTCATGCACTTTACGCTCCTGATTCTATATTCAAATCTCATCAGATGTAAACCACTCGTGGTTTACATCTAGGCAACTCTGAGTTGCCTCTTTCATTTTCTGACCTTTTCATATTCTGCAAGTGCTGCTTCTCGCTGATTCCGGTACTGTACCATCAAATCACTAAGCAGCTCACTGACACTGCGCCTTTCCACATAAGCAATTTTTTGAATGTCCTCATACAAACTCGGAAGAACAGACAGACTCACCCGTTTCCGCAGCTCCCGATCCTCCTTCGGCCGGCCGCGACCGGCACTACGCTGCTTCGTTTCCTCTGCCGGCTGCTGCTCAATGATGCTGCCAACAACAGACGCTCTGCGCCGGCTCTCACGCTCTTTCAAATTACCCATTTTCAATATCCTCCCGGTCGAAATTTCCGTTTATGATCATCTTTGCAATTTCCGTGTATTCTTTTGCGATTGCGCTGGTCGGTGCCTGCTCCACAACCGCCAAACCGTCGTAAATTCCTTTCTTGGCCACTGCAAGCCGCTTCACAACGCCAACAAGGTTATACTCTTCCTTCAGCAGCGCAAGAATATCTTTATCGTCCGATACCCGCGCATCGTAGAGCGTCGCAATCACGCCCAGCACCTTCAGATCCGGGTTAATCAGCTCCTGGATCTCCCGGATGCTGTCCTGCAGCTGCGTCAGTCCACGGTATGCCAGGTAGTCCGTCTTGACAGGGATCAGAACGCCGTCCGCGCAGGAAAGCGCATTGATTGTGAGAATCGAAAGCTGCGGCGGGCAATCGATCAGAATGTAATCATAGCTGTCCTTGATCGGCTTCAGCGCCCGGTCGAGGATCTTCTCCCGGCTCGCCCGCGAAAGCATCTCCATCTCCATCGGAGCCAGGTCAATAATCGACGTCACTATGTACAGCCGGTCATTGATTTTCTGTACGCACTCGCGGATCGGCGCGCCATCTTTCTTCAGAACGTCTACAATCGTCTTCGGAACCTCCAGCGGCTCCATGCCGACGCTGATCGTCAAGCTGGCCTGACTGTCCAGATCGATCAGCAGCACGTTCTTGCCCGCAGCAGCCAGCGCAGCACCCAAATTGTGCGTCGTGGTCGTCTTCGCCACGCCGCCCTTTTGATTTGCTATTGCGATTACTTTCATCGTAGCAACTCCTTATATTTTATTTAATTTATATATTTTATTTACATTATACCATTCAAAAAAATATTGTGTCAAACTCTTCTTAAAAAAATAGCTTGCATCAGACGAGAATTTCCGTCTGATGCAAGCTTCTACTAAACTTACTAACTATTAAATATTGCAGATGCAATCTGACTTCCGATTGTTCCACCAGAAAATCGAATCGCTTTAGCAATTATACACGCTCCAACAACAATGGAAATAGCTATGATCAATCTTCCTATCACTGCCTGGTATTCTCTCAATTTTCGTTCCTCTTATCCAATTAATAGTCAATATACCAAGCTCGAGAGAGCGTATTTTCGTTGAGTTCAATTCCCAAAATTGTGACGAACGGACAAGACAGCGTTACCGTAGTATAACATCTCTCTTGCGTAGCACACATTCTAATTCCAGGCTCCTCAATCCATGCATCACCATTTCCTGCGTTTTTCGGTTTAAAAATCCACGTGCGATCATTGGTCTGCATATCAAACTGTTTTGTAACTGTCTGCGCGTCAACAGTATAAGTCCAACTTGTAGATCCACCGCCTGTTATACCCTTTTTTTGCGCACTCAAGGAAATAGAATGTGTTGTTGACTCTCCATTCGATACAATATTTGCAGCTTCAAGTACTTCGTGGTTCGCTTTATTTGTTCCAAGATAAACACTCATTTTTGCACATTTATATCCAAAGTCTGGTGCAAATGTAGCCACTGTAATTACGTCAAAAATCCTGTTAGATCCGGATTTAAGGATTTTATACCAGTATGCAGTATACCCCATCGTTCCGATTCGGTTTCCCTGCGTATCATATACAACAGCGCTATCATTAGCATGTGCATCAAAGTCATCTGCTTGCATTCTCATCACGCTGTTCTTTACTTTATCCGGCTTTTTCTCTGTATTTTTTAATACAGCCTCAATTCCATCGTACACTTTATTTGTTTCTGGAATTACAAAATTTTCTTCTGCCACACTATTCGTAGTTGTATCAACGTAAAGTGCCGAAACATTGCTAAATGCATAATTTCCATTTGAATCTTTTGTTATTGCTGTAGCAAATTTAGAGTCTTGCACATCATCGCTACTAACTAACGCTGGTAAATTACATACTCTTTGAATCGCGCTATTACTCATATCCGTTAATACATAAAGCATTTCGGCTTTATTAAACAGATCCTTCACGTTTTCACCCTGCTCAAGCAATTCTTCTTCGGACAAAATAATAATTGTCGGATCAGCACTCTTCCCGTTTTCTCCGGCAATTTCCTCAAGGCGCACGATGTTGTACTCATTAATGATTTCTGTCTGCTTTTTGTTGGGTGCTGCAAATGCAGTGACTGCAACCGTGAAGATCATTAGCACTGCGAGGAAAAGACTTGCTACCTTTTTCATTGTTAACTCCTTTCATGCTACACTTGTTTTTCCCAAACGTTTTTGTGGTCAGATTTGAGGGACACTTCGCCGCGTAGAATACATTTATAATTTTGATGTTAATTCTGCAAATAGTAAACCACAGGAACATTACATCCTAGCAACAGACAGTTGCTTTTTCTATATTTTCGCGTTGCCCTTTTATTTTCCATCTATTTTTGATATAATTTTTGCGCTGCGACTCCTTCCAGCGGAAGGAGGTGAACGCCTTGTCGTACTTAATCGCCTTTGCTATCTCCGTACTGGCAGGCGTAGTTTCATACTACATCTGCAAGTGGCTGGATGGAGATAGTTGACTCCGCAGCACCCGGCCCAACGGTCTGGTCCACCGATAACGGACAAGAAGCCCTCCAGAAGCTGCAACTTCTGGAGGGCTTCGCTACGCCTTGTGTAGTTTTCTTAACCGCCTTTGCTCGGTCAACTGTAGTTTAGCAGATTCCGCTGATTTTGTCAACGGACGATCCTGTCGATTGGAGGTATTTCCGCATTGGATTATATAATTTATATATTATATGTACAGTATATAAATTATATAACATTTTCCGTTGTTTCTTCAAAACAGATCACTATGCGTTCCTGTTCTGGTTAAGCATAGAACAAGCTCATCATTCTTAATCTCATAAATCAGGAGCCAATCCGGGGTTATATGGCACTCCCGGCATCCGATATAGTCCCCGGACAGGTTATGATCCCGGTAGATTTCTGGCAGCGGCTTCTGTTCAGCCAAAATAGTGATTACTTCCTCCAGCAGCCGCACATCATAGCCTCTCCGAACAATCCGCTTGTAGTCTTTCTTGAAGGCCGTCTGATACCTAATCGTCAGCATTCAGATCCTCCATCAGGTCTTTTACGGAGGAAAAAGATCTGCTCATACCAATCCCATTCTCTGCATCCTCGATTGCTTTCCTTGTTACAGCATTCGGCACTTCGCCGCCAATCTCAAAAGGAATGCGATATTCACGCACCGCCTTCTTCGCAAAAATATTAATTGCGGCCGTCATCGTCATTCCCATATCTGCGCAAAATGCCTCAAACTGCATTTTTAAGTCGCTGTCCATCCGGATATTGATGTTTGTGCTTGCCATTATCGCAGCTCCTTTCTGTTCTTAACATTTTTATTGTATTCTATTTTATTTACATTGTCAATACGTCTGTTCCATTGCCTCCAACTTGGTCATAGACTTCACGACACCATGCCCGGCACGAACCTGAGTAAGACCGCGATCCAGCTTCCGCAGATACACGGAGTTTCTTTCAGCCTTCTCCATTTCACCGTACCATTCCTCGCTGATGATTACCACGTTCTTATCTTTCTTCCGCGTGTCAATTACAGTTTCGTCAATCATATTGTCTCACTCCTTGCATTGTTTCTTGTACTTTTCATTGTGCCACTTATTATGAAGACGCTGCACAGTCTCATCTCCATTTTTTGGGCAAATATGCCCCGCAAAAGCAATCAATAATTGATATAAAGTATATAAATTAAATAATATATATACTTTATATCACATAAATCCGCTATTTCTTTTTGGCTTAGTACTTGTTATACTATTTCCGTGCAAAGAAGAAGGATTGCGCTCCATGAGGATGTAATAGGAGGGAATCTGCATTTATGATTACACGCAAAGAAATTGACTTGGCTGCACCGCTAACAACGCCACAAATAGAAATGCTAACGGCTCTCGCAGTCTCTCAATCGACCGCAGATGTAGACTGTCCGGAATTAACGGCAGCACAACAAAAAAATTTCTATCGGCTCATCCGCAAAACGGATTCCCGCTTCATCTCAGGTGACACAGATACACCGAAAAAGTAGCGTCCTTTGCTAAAACAATCACCAAGCAACCTTGCCATAAATCTATATATCGTAAATATCTTATATAACGTATATGCTTTACACAAAGTATATACGTTATTTTGTTTCCCACCACTTTCGAATCGTCTTCGGGTCCAGCCCTGTTTCTTTATGGCAATCAGCTTTTCGCCCGTCCGGATGCTGTTCGCGCCACGCCAGGACTTTTTCCTGCGCCGTTCCGCTTCCGCACGGCCGACCTTCCGCAGCCTTCATTGGGATTCCAATCGCCTTCATATCTTCCTTACGCCTTCGCGCCAAATAGAGATGCTTTTCCTGCGTCAACCCGTTTCTTCTATTCCGCTCTATATGAACGTCCGTCAGAGCCTCTATATCGGAAATCGTAAAGTTGTAATATTCTCGGTCATATGCCTCCAGTGCGCTCTTGATATCATCCTCAGTCAGCGCATTTTCGTGCTGCACCATCTGAAGATCTTCAAACGCTGTCTGCATATCCTTCCGAAGCTGCGCCTTTGAAACGTCGCATTTGTAGGCATAGATCGCCATGCACATCAGGAAAAAGTAGCGATGCCCGCCTCGAATGGATAAGATCTGCCGCATCCACCAGTGATAAAGCGCATGGGGATCATCCCCATGAACCTTTCCTGCAATATCCCACTTCTTTGGATGCTTTTCACCTCGGACGATAACACGTTCATACCACTCCGGGTACGCTTCTCTGGCTTCAGCTCTCGTTATCTTGGAAGGTCGAAATGGTCTATTGACGTCTACACGATTTTCCGGTTTTGCGTAAGCATTCAAGTACTCCAGCGTCACCGGCTCGCCGGTCCGGAACGCCACAATCTGATTGCCATGCTTTTCATTGATACTGCCAACCATGCGGAAGCTCTGGTTTATCGACTGATACTGAATCTCTTTATTCTGCGACGTCGCACCATATTCCCACATCCGGAATGTAAGATCATACTTTAGGCTCTTCAGCTGGATTTTAATATTCGGGTATAGATCTATTGGCTCTCGGAAAAAATAGCAAACGTGCAGGCCGGTTCCGGACAGCACAATGTACGTTGGCATCGGCAAGCGGCGGATCCGCGTCGGATCGCCGCCAAAACGTAAAAATAGATTCCGCAGCTCCTTCAGGCCAACACCGTCCAAATCGAAGATCAGTGCATTCATCCGCTGCGCGTGCTCCAGCTTATTAGACCTTCCACGATAAGACAGCCCGCTGCACAACGTCAGCGGATTTTGTTCGATAAATTCCATGTAATCATTTTCCCACTGATCGGAGAACATGATTCTTCGGCGCATTCGCTTAAAACCATCAGACGTTTGCTCCCGATACAGATAAATTGCGTTGGGGTGAGAATAATCCATATGCTGCTCGTCAGAACGCTCGTTATTCGGGAACATTTCTCGGTAAAAATCACACCCACTGACCTCTGGAAACTGAGAACTCAAATACTCATAGCCTTCAGTATAATTCTGTGTCATACAGGATCCTCCTAGCAAAAGAAAAAGAAGCAAAAAGAAAAATCCGCTGCGGCGGGGCCGCCAAACCATCCGGTTTTGCCCACCGCCTTTCCCACAGGCTTACGCCTGCCGGTACGCCCACAGGATTCCCCACACCATAAAGGCGTGGAGAATCCTGATGGACGACCTTGGAAAAGACCGTGGACAAAACCTACTGCACTGTCGGAGGGGCTGCGCCCCCCGATCTAGCACCCAACAAATCGTTACAAGTTGCAGCCCCCTGCTTGCTTCCGAAAGAGAGAAATTTTTATATTTTCGCAATAAAAATCCCAGCTCTGCCCTAGCCCTAGAACCCCTATACGGGGGCTTAGATTATCAATAGGTTTATTCCCTATTTTCGACTGTTATTATAGCCTGTCCGATCCGCACTTTCAAGCCACCCGGACAGGCTATTTTTCTATCCATTTTTCGTTCCAGCCCGCATATCTGCGGGGACGATTCCAAGCGGTTTTGTGTGCTGAATGATATATTCCCAATAGCCAACTCTATAGTTTGCCCGAAGCTGCCGTGAGAATAGCGTATTGTGCGCTGCTTTGATTTCTTTCCAGTTTTCCGTTTCGATTAAATTCTCATAGCTGCTCCCGCTGCAAATCATCGTAATACCCACGTCGGCAAGCAAGCCATTTTTTCTGGCCAGAAGATCTTCCTCGATCAGCTGCCTTGCCTGGCTCTCTGTAAAATCGACCGAGTAAGGACTCTGAAGTACCGTCTCCCATACCTTTGCCGTCAGCAGCTTATTCCTGCCGGTTTTATACCGTATTTCTTTTTCGGAGGACATCACGACAACATACCCTGTATGTATCTTTTTCGGCCGCAGCCCTCTATCCGCATTTGCTCTTTCCCGCGAAATCCTGAGAAGGTTCGCATTGAGGGCGCGCTGGTCGGCGATTTCAGCCGTTTTCCGCTCCACCTGCTGTAGAAGGTCGTCTATCTGCGCTTGCACCCTCTGTGCGGCTCTGTCGGCCTCGTGTGCCGCCTCCTGTTTTACTCTGGATATCTCCCGCGCAGCGGCTCTTTCTGTTTCCTCTTTTTCGCGCTTGGCTCTATTGCGCTGATCAAGAAGTGTCTCATATTCCTGCTTTGTTTGAATCACATGGGAACACTCCTGGTCGTCCAGGCTGTCCACGGGTTTATACCCACCCGTCCACTGTTTTTTTACATACTCGATATCTCACTCGCCTCCCATCAAAGGCCACGGATATAGTTGTCCGCGACCACGCTAATTCTGTTATGCCCCAGCGCCTTGCTGCAGACCAGCATAGCAGCCTTGTCCAGCTTCTTGCCCGCTTCATCCTTGCGGCAAGTGTAGACGTCGCTCTGATATCTTTTTCCGGTCCCCTTATTCACCCGGTCAAATGGAATTTCGCTGATCTTTCTCGCATGAGCTTTGTAGATGGCAACTGCATAATCCGAGCGGTAACTGTGAATGTCCGCGCATTGGTGAATGAACTGCCAGACCTTTTCATCGGGCGGCGTGTTCTTCATCCGTTCGATGATCTGCGTCTGATTTTTCCCTATAATGGGGCTCACGCGCTCCCTACCGCCTTTCCCGTTCCGCACATGGATGAAATACTCGCCCTCAAACATTCTCGTGTCCTGCAGCATCTGAAGCCGCTTCGTGTCACCCGGCATCCGCTGCTGCTCTGGGATCTGTTCCAGCGCCGTGATCTGCGCTTCGATCTGTTCCCGTGTCACCAGATCCGTTCCCTTCAGATCTGCCAGCTCACTGCGCCGTAGCCCGGTTCCCCGGCAGAATTTTATCAGCTCATCGTTGTTGGCTTCCGAGAAGTGCCGATCCCGCTTGGCATCTCCCCTGCTCCGTTTGATTTCTGATCGGTTCCGCTTCGGCGGCTTGAAGTAGTCTTCATCGTCTGGTTTTATGCCATACAACTTCCCCATGGCTTTTGCCTCGGCCTGAATCGTCCAAGCCGATAGATCCTGGTCAACTCGCACCTGCAGCCACTCGTTGACATACCTTTTTGCTTTCTTCAGCGTCGTACATTCCGGGTATTTTTCCTTGACATACTTCAAGAAGTACTTTATGTGCTTCCAGTAGGTCTTGTATGTGTTGACCGAGAAGATCTTATCATCGGCTGTCCCGTTCAAGACTGCCTCGCGCTTGCTTTCGCCCAGCGCCAGCATAGATGTCAATTTTTCATACGCCTGCTGGTGCAGATCCTTCGAGTATGATTTGTTTTTTCGCCCCAAATGGTAGCCCCCTTTTCACTACGATATATAACTTACATAAGTTATATATCGTATATACTTTATTTCAATTATATCAATTATTTACATTATATCATCGTTCAAGCTAAGCCGCTTCACGTCAGTTTCCGAAGAAACCTCGACGATCAGCAAAGTACACTTTTTTAAGTCTTATGTGTGACTGTTTTGAAGATTTCTCTTCTACACTTTTTTCTTGCTTATGTGTGCAGCCTATTTATTAGCGTCTACGGCAGTTGAGGTTCTGTCGAATCCTTTTCCGAGGGATCAGCTCTCCAGTGCTTTCTACAGTACACTGGCAACGTTCAGTAGGTGGATGGTGAACAGATGCGTTCTGCTTACCTGTGCTTTCACAAAGATTACTCGCAGCAGGGTCCATGATGTGCTTTCCAATTCACAAAGGTTACTACGGCAAGCCCACACATCACAAAGGTGCATCATACCTTTTTAGCGGCTCTAAAATAAAAACTGCTAAACCCCCGGCAGCTACCGGGACGCTCTAGGCCTAATTACTATTTATACTCGCCCAGACGAGTTTTCTGTAAAATTCACTGAGCCTTTCCCGCCGCTCAGTATTTGCAGTAAATATCCGCTGCCTCATCAACGGAAGTTCCATCAAAAGCCGTATTGAACGCTTCCACGACCTTTCTAGTGTCTGCCTGATCCAGACCGACGATCTGTGCCGCCCGGAGAAAATAGCCCACACAGGCATCGTTACTCCAGATTTCAGTTGTTTCCATCATCGCATCGGTGAAGCTGGCTCCAGCCGAATCTTTCGGCGTCATTTTTGCTGATTCAACCTTTCGCATATAGTCCTTAATTGTCATTTGTTTTCCCTCCCAGCCAGTTCTAATTTACCGTCCTTTTCCGTTCAAGCCCATCTTACCATACTATGCTGATAAAGTCAACATAAACCGAGTATATACAGATATAACGGTTTACCCGTTCACGCCATTGCGCAAACGGGTAAACCGTTATTAGGCATCCAAGATGCCAAGAGTTCCCCAGCGCACAGCGCTGGGCGGGGTAAACCCCAAGCGTCTGCGGACGCCTCCCCTGCTCGGTGGCGACAGCGAACCGCCTTTCCTGTCTGCTGTCCGTTGTCGCCACCGAGCAATGCGCTGCATCGAGTATTCGCCGCGCCATCGAAAAAATTCCGATATGCCGCTACTTATACAACCAATCGCGCAGGTTTTGTATCTCCGTTTTGTTTCCTTGACAATAATTATTTAGTATGTATAATATAATTATGGACACACTAAGATTTGAGTGGGACCCCAACAAGAATGAGATCAACAAGAAGAAGCACGGCTTATCTTTCGAGGCAGCAAAGGAGGTCTTTTACGACGAGTTTGCCATTCTATTTGACGATCCGGATCACTCCATTGAAGAAGATCGCTTCCTCATTATCGGATCGATCAAATCGCAGAAAATTTGCATTGTAAGCCATTGCTACCGCGACAACGAAAACTGCATCCGTATTATCTCGGCACGGCAAGCAACCAAAACCGAGCAACGTATTTATCTTGATGGAATTTGAGGTGATAGTATGAGAGATGAATATAACATCAGTGAGCTGAACCCAAGAAAAAACCCCTACGCGAACCGGCTGAAAAAGCAGATCACCATCAACATCGACGGCGGCACCATCGACTACTTCAAGTCTCTGGCCGACGCAAAAGGCATCCCCTATCAGACCCTGATCAACCTCTATTTGAGAGACTGTGCCGATAACCACCGGCAGCTCCAATTGTCCTGGCAGTAATGCTTTTGCAAGACTGTTTTTTCATCCAACGAAACTACACAGCATTGTACAACAGGATGGCTGTACTTTTCATTGCAAAAAGTACAGCTATCCTGAAATTTTATTATTTTCCGCTAAGGCACATTTCACGCATACGCAGCAGCCTATTGACGAATAATATATATATCGTGATATATATTAAATTGGGAGGTGACAGTT
>OQVT01002447.1_pt1 | contig 11958 bp, 8 predicted proteins | sample 1691561 | NCBI WGS metagenome assembly OQVT01 (sample SAMN03418260, study PRJEB22391) | human gut metagenome | biome: human-gut; feature: organic feature; material: feces | host: Homo sapiens | place: Tanzania | collected 2013-01 | reverse complement strand
CGCGCTTGGCCAGATGGTGGTTGACGGTGACGATGTGGACGCCCTTGCCGGCCAGCGCGTTCAGATAGGCGGGGAGGGTGGCCACCAGCGTCTTGCCTTCGCCGGTCTTCATCTCGGCGATGCGTCCCTGATGCAGGACGATGCCGCCGATAAGCTGCACTCTGAACGGCTTCATGCCGAGGACACGCCACGCAGCCTCTCGCACTGCGGCAAACGCCTCGGGAAGCAAAGCGTCGAGATCCTCGCCGCCCTGATAGCGCTGCTTGAACTCCTCCGTCTTTGCCCGAAGCTCCTCGTCGCTCAGCGCCTGAAACTGCGGCTCGAGCGCCTCGATCTTGTCGACTATCGGGTATATTCTCTTAAGCTCACGGTCGGTGTGACTGCCGAATAATTTACCTAAAAAGCTCATTGTCATTGCCTTTCGTACTTTGAAATAATTATACATCGTGCATTATAGCATATAAATGTGAATAAAAAAAGAGAAATAAGCGACAAGTATGCAACAAATTCCGCAGTTTGTAAATGTGTCATCACATTTTGGGCAAATTGAACTGTTTTGCTTGATTTTTCATGCGGTGTATTGTATAATTTTGTTATAATACGAAAGGAGTTGTTTCTCGATGAATTGTCCGTATTGTCAACAGGAGATGGCCGCAGGCTATCTTCAAAGCTCGAGGATGCTCGTGTGGGACAGGAAGCTGCTCTCCGACGCAATAACCCCCGCATACGGCAGCGACGGTATGATCCTCACCAAACGCTTTCATCTTTCCAAAGCTTTGGAAGCCATTTTCAATGATAAATTTTCCCTGACCACCGATCAGCAACACAATCAATAATAAGCCAAAGAAAAGATAAATACACAGCTTCGCCAAAAAACTAATTCCTTTAAATCCATGCAAAACTGCATAGGTATATACTGCACAGGTAACCAACAAAATGATAATTGTAACGACTGTTCGGCTAATCGTGATACCAAATAGTTTTACAATAATTGCTGCCAAAAGCGGTGTTGCAACACTAAATGTCGTTGCAGTTCCGGCAAGCAGTGCAAATAATGCAAATAAGTCAATCACACGTCCCAACACACCATCCGCATGTTTCCCAATAACTGGTCGACATGCTTCAGAATATCTCTGACGATTTCTTTTTCTCACGTGTAACATAAAACCGAATACGACTGCAAGTACCAGATAAAATGCCCATGGAATAAAGCTCCAATGAAACAGTGGAAAAACGCCTGCCCATTCTGCCACAGAGCCAAGCTCTTCCATATGCGGATTAGTTGCGTACATTACCCATTCCGCAAATGAATAGAACAAAATGTCTGCTGCAAGCCCACAAGTAAACATCATGCTTCCCCATACAAAAAATGGATATTTCGGCTTCTCATTTGGCTCGCCTAATACGACATTCCCATACTTTGAAAAAGCTAAATAAACAGAAACCAGCAAAACTGCCAAACCAATTACCAAATAATAAATCCCGACTGTATCACCGAAAAAAAATCTCACCTTACTTATAATGTTATTGGACTCATTTGGAAACACAAATAATACACCCGCTAATAACATAATGCTAATAAAAGGAGCTAACGTGATGAGCCAGTCTATTCTTTTGCGTTCTAATTTATTCATTGATTTTTCCTCCATGTATCAGCTTTTTCAGCTGATAGTCATACTCAAACTGTTTTCCCTGTATTTCAAACTTAACTCCGGTTACCAGACCTTTTTCGTCTTTTGCCGGAACAAGCTGTTTAATTTCGCCTTCTTTTATCTGAAGTTCTTCCGAAATTTGTTTTAAAATTTCTGAACCCGAATTCGTTCGATAGCTCTCATCAAACGCTCTTAGCTCATCCAAGGAATCAAATTCATACACTTCATCCGCACTATATTTTCTGGTCTTCATAGAAAGCTCTGCGATGTGATCAATATAAATATCTTCCCATAATTTATTTCTGGTTTCCGGTCTGTTATACTCTGCTTCTAAGATTTCAAGAAAACGTTTACTAAATGGCTCTGCCCAGAAGGTATGTCCCATCATATACCAGGAATCTCTGCCTCCGACTTTAACTGAAGTAATCCTTCCGGTTTCATCTTCTGTGACGCACCACTCATTTGTCTCCCCATCTGCATAGAGCACCGAATAATAGCTGTCTTCTACTTCCGCTTCAAATGGATTTTTTGAAAAATAATTATCTGCACTGCACACATAAGTATTTCCAATCCATTCTCTTGCCGAATAAATCGAACCATTGTTATTTCTGGTCGCATACTCTGGATTTTCGATGAGTGTCACCTGACATTTCTCTTTTAAATATTCAAATTTTTCTTTTTTATATCCCGTGACAATTGCAATATCATGGATTCCGGCCTCTTTTAACTGGCGAATTTGGCGCTCGATTAGCACTTCACCTTTTACTGTAATCAAAGCCTTTGGCTTTTCATAAGAAAGAGGCGCAAATCGACTGGACAATCCTGCTGCCATAATAATTGCATTTTCTACTTTATAAGCCATTTTCTAATTCTTCCTTTACATATTTATAATACTCTTTCGCATAACGATACTGTCTTAAAGAATACTCTCCAAACTCTACGCCTTCATGCGATTTTACTTCACACCAGTTACTCCACAGCAGACCACACGCTGCAATATAACAGTAAATTTTCAATCGTTTTTCTTTTTTGCAGCCTTCTGTGTAATATGCATCAATCAAAGCGTCTGCCTGTTCTTTCCCATACATGGAATAAATGATAAACATCGCAAGATCCACATCTGTATCCTGCATTCCCGCATATTCCCAGTCAATTAATGCGATTCTGTCTTTGGTCATCAAAAAGTTATCCGGAACAGAATCAATATGACACAGGGAGATCTGCTTTTCCTGCTCATCAATATAGCTTTTTAATTCATATACCTGCGCTTTGGTTTTCTTGTAATCACGGTAGCAGGATGGAATTCCCTTCCACAACTTTTCATAAAATTCCAACCGTTCAAAAACATCAAAGGTATGTTCCACCTTTACCCCGCTTTCATGAAACTTACGAAGCACCGCCATACATGCTTTTACATCCTCCGGGTTTTCGGCATCACAGCATCTTGCATCTTCGATAAATTCTGTCAGTTTGTAACCATTTTCCGGATTGATATATCGAATGGAATCACAAATACCAAGCGGTTTGATTACCTGATAAACTTCGTATTCCTGCTTTCGGTTAATCAACATTTCTGTTCCTTCGCCCGGAATCCTCATGATAAACCGTTTGCCTCTGCACTTGAACATAAAAGAGCGATTTGTCATGCCTTTTTTTAGAACTTCAATCTCTTCTAATTCATTTGGCTCACATGCCAGAATTTCAGAAATCAAATGAATCACATCTGAGTCCAACTGTTTTGACGTGTCATCGAGTTCCCTTAACTGCTCATAAGTATTAATTTCATAAACACTTCTTGACGGCACGATTTTCGCTGATACATACATCTTACCTTTTTTCATCAGGGCACTTTCCCAGAATACATTTGCATAAGCTTTTTTCTTACTCATTTCTTTTATCTGGCTCTGAAGTTCTCCTGCTTCTTCTTCAAGGATGTACGCAATGCCTACCATTGCATTTCCGCTTTTTTCTGCATCTACCGAAACCAGTTCTAATTTTCGATTGACTCTGACATCGCTTTCGTCATCCACCAAATCTGTCACCATGTACCAGGAATACAGCTCTCTTTTGGAAAATGGATTTTTTTCACACCAGACATCGCATGGAATAATATACGTATTTGAAATCCTGTCTTTTGCAAGTGCCAGAGAATGAAGATTGTTGTACTGCGCATATTCACGATTGACAATTAAATTTACCTGAAACTCATCAATCAGATATTCATACTGCTCTTTCATAAACCCGACAATAATGTCAATCTGAAAAATTCCGGCTTCATGAAGCTGGCGAATTAACCGCTCAATCAACGGTTCTCCATTAACCTCGATTAACCCCTTTGGCACTTCCCGATTCATCGGCATCATCCGGATTCCATAACCTGCTGCCAAAATAATTGCATTTTTCGGAGCTTTCTTTTCAAACTCCGCTTCTGCTTTTTCTGTTAATTGATATTCTTTGGTAAGATACTCTTTCTGAATCAATTCATTTAGGGACTGATTGACTTTTCCAAGCGAATATCCTGTCTTTTCTGTTAAAATTCGCTGATTTTCATAACCGCTTTCTGCGATTTCGTTCATAATATCATATTCTTGTATATTCATGTAATCCACCTTTTTAATTTTCGTGAACATTTTGGCATTATATTACTCCCAATTCTTACTTTTGTCAAGAAAAAAACACCCTGCTTTTTTAGCAAGGTGCTTTTTTAAAGCAAGGTGTCTTTATTCTTTAACAGCTCTGAAATTAATTTTCATCTCTCTGCTCCCTTTATTTTCTCAAACCAGAATTTCTCTGTTCATCTTTCTGCCAGTGTTCATCATACCACAATTGGCTATTCCATCGCAAGAATCACTTTACCGGCATCCCTTGTGGCTGAAAGCTGGATGATCCTCTGATTCTCGGAGCCACGGAATTTTAATGAAATGTTTTTCTTTTCCAGAACAAATGGTCCATCCACCAGAATATCACAGTAAGATAACATTTCCTCTGTCACTTCACAGTTCGCCCTTCCTCCCGGCAGAAGATCCTCATAGAGGTATCCGGTGTAGATCCAGACGGTTTTATCCGGCAGTTCTTTGCGGATGCGCTTTAACAGATTTACCAGCACTCTCTGGTTCACAGGTTCCATCGGCTCTCCACCAAGCAGCGTGATGCCTGCCATATAGTCCGGCTCTAAATCGTGGATGATCTCATCTTCCGTCTCTTTTGTAAATGGTTTTCCATAAGAAAAATCCCAGGCTTCCTCATTGAAACAACCCTTGCAATGATGGGTGCAGCCGGATACAAACAGCGACACTCTTACGCCTGTTCCATTTTCGATCGAATAAGTTTTTATATTCGCATAATTCATTGTATGATTTCCTTTATGATAAGTTGAAACGAAGCGGGATAAATTCCCGCTCCGCCTGAATTTTTATATTACTTTATACTGTTGCTTTTACAGATGAAGGACACGCTCCTTGATCTCCTGTGTTCTTCCCTGATTCCAGAACTGTGTTCCGATATAACCGCAGGTACGTCTTGCAACAGACATTTTATTCTGATCGCGGTTTCCGCAATTCGGACACTCCCAGACTAATTTTCCATCTTTGTCATTCACAATTTTGATTTCTCCGGAGTAACCACATTCCTGACAATAATCACTCTTGGTGTTCAACTCTGCGTACATAATATTATCATAAATGTACTGCATAACAGAAAGAACAGCATCCAGATTGTTCTGCATGTTCGGAACTTCCACATAACTGATCGCTCCGCCCGGAGAAAGCTCCTGGAACTGGGATTCGAATTTCAACTTGTCGAATGCGCTCATTTCCTCCGTCACATGTACGTGATAGCTGTTTGTAATGTAGTTCTTATCTGTAACACCCGGAATGATTCCAAAACGTTTCTGTAAGCATTTTGCAAATTTATAAGTTGTTGACTCCAATGGTGTGCCATACAGGCTGAAATCAATGTTATGCTCTGCTTTCCATTTTGCACATGCATCGTTCAGATGACGCATGACTTCCAATGCAAATGGTGTGCCATCCGGATCTGTGTGGGAAACTCCCTTCATATATCTGGTACACTCACAAAGCCCTGCATATCCAAGGGAAATGGTAGAATATCCACCATATAATAACTTGTCAATGGTCTCACCCTTTTTCAGACGTGCCAACGCACCATTCTGCCAGAGGATTGGTGCCACATCCGAAGGAGTTCCCTTTAATCTTTCATGTCTTGCCATTAATGCTCTGTGGCAGAGTTCAAGTCTCTCATCCATAATTTCCCAGAACTTATTCATATCTCTTCCGGAAGAACATGCCACATCCACAAGGTTTAAGGTAACAACCCCCTGATTGAATCTTCCATAGAATTTGAATTTATCATTTTCGTCCTTATATACGGTCAAGAAAGAGCGGCATCCCATACAGGTATAACAGTTGCCCTGTTTGAGTTTTTTCATGATCTTCTCAGAGATATAATCCGGTACCATTCTCTTTGCAGTACACTCTGCTGCAAGTCTGGTCAGATACCAGTATTTGCTTCCCTCTCGGATATTGTCTTCCTCCAATACATAGATGAGTTTCGGGAACGCCGGTGTGATAAATACACCTTTTTCATTCTTAACACCCTGGATTCTCTGATGTAATACTTCCTCGATCACTGCTGCAAGGTCATCACGAAGCTGTCCTTCCGGAACTTCATCGAGATACATAAATACTGTCACAAATGGAGCCTGTCCATTGGTTGTCATAAGCGTGATCACCTGATACTGGATCATCTGAACACCACGGTTGATCTCCTCTTTGACACGCATCTCAGCGATCTTGTTTACCATCTCTTCTGTCGGCTCGATACCGGAAGCTGTCAGCTCCTCGCGGACAGTCTTGCGAAACTTCTGACGGCTCACATCCACAAATGGTGCCAGATGTGAGAGTGAAATACTCTGTCCGCCATACTGGGAACTTGCAATCTGTGCGATCGCCTGTGTTGCAATATTGCATGCAGTAGAAAAGCTCTTTGGGCGGTCGATCATCGTCTCACTGATCACTGTGCCGTTCTGGAGCATGTCCTCTAAATTTACAAGACAGCAGTTATGCATATGCTGTGCAAAATAATCTGCATCATGAAAATGGATAATTCCCTGCTCATGCGCTTCTACGATATCTCCATCTAATAAGAATCTTCTGGTAATATCCTTGCTCACCTCTCCTGCCATATAGTCACGCTGTACACTGTTGACAGTAGGGTTCTTATTGGAATTCTCCTGTTTTACTTCCTCATTGTTGCACTCTAATAAACTTAAGATCTGTTCATCGGTAGAGTTGGATTTACGAACCAGAGCTCTCTTATAACGATAAGTGATATAATTACGTGCCACATTGAATGCGCGCTGGTTCATGATCTGGTTTTCCACCATATCCTGAATCTCTTCCACACTTGGAGAACGTTTCATATTCTCACATGCCTTCTCCACATTGGCAAGGATCTCCTGAATCTTCTCCTCTGTCAGCTTTTCATAATCAATGACACTTTCATTTGCTTTGCGGATCGCTGCCTCGATCTTTTTAATGTCAAAGGTATCTTCCATTCCGCTTCGTTTGATAATTTTCATATCTTTGTTTTACTCTCCTATCTAATAAACAATTTTCACTATAGTTTCAATTGTAAAAAATTATTTGTCAGGGCAGTGTTCCAACGATTGCTGCCGAGATTTATTATATACAACATATTGTGTTCTTGTCAATATGTATAACTATATTATGTGGAGCATTATGTAAACAAAAAAGGCAGCGGACACCACGCAAACCCAGTATCCATGCTACCTTTATCTATTCTGTACAAAAATACATCAAATAAATCGTCACTTTTTTATGATAGAAGAAAAACACTATATATTGTGGTTTTTCTGCTCTTTTGCACCACTTTTACACTTTCTGCCACAACAGTCTTCCGTCACGCCGATATTTTCCATGATCCGGTCGAGATAATGCTTTAGCTGTTCTGTTTCTTCCTTATGAAAGCCTTTTGTGATGAGCTGCTCCATCTCCCGGATATCTGCATCCGACTTTGCAACCATATTTTTTGCTTTTTCTGTCAGGGAAATCTTTTTTAATCTCGCATCGCGGCTGACGGACTCACGCACGATCAGTCCTTTCCGCTCCATCAGCTGAAGCATGTTAGAAGCCGTTGCGCGGGACACTTTAAATTCCTGTTCAATGTCTTTCTGATAGATTTCCGTATCCGCATGGTCATTCAGGTAACCGAGCGTCCACCGCTGCATTCCTGTGACATCACCTTCATTCTCGATCCTTTTCGCTTCCATCTGCTTATGAATGCGGTTATGGATCAACCGCATTTTATATCCTACACTGTCTTCGTGTCTCATTTTCCTTCTTTTTCCCCTTCGAAAATTCATTGTTGACATTCACAGACGAATGCCGTATAAATATATAGTTAGCACACTAACAAATAAAAATCAACAATAACTTAGAAAAGGATGTGAAAATATGTTAAAAACTCTTGGAGCACAAATAAAAGAGTTTAAAAAGGACTCTTTTCTTACTCCGGTCTTCATGATCTTAGAAGTTCTCATGGAGACGGTCATTCCTCTCATGATGGCATCCATTATCGATAACGGTGTGGAAAAGGGCGATATCCATCATATCTACGTGATGGGCGGTCTGATGATCGTGACTGCCTGTGTCTCTCTTTTTGCAGGTGTGATGGGGGGAAAATACGGTGCGAGAGCCTCTACCGGTTTTGCCCGCAACTTAAGAAAGGCAATGTATGAAAATATCCAGACATTCTCTTTCTCCAACATTGACAAATTCAGCACCGCTGGGCTTGTCACAAGACTGACCACAGATGTCACCAACATCCAGATGGCTTATCAGATGATCCTGCGCATGTGCGTCCGCGCACCGATCACTCTGGTCTGTGCCATGATCATGGCTTTTTTTATTAATGCAAAACTTGCCTGTATCTACCTCGCAGCAGTGATCTTACTTGGTATCATACTTGCTTTTATCACAGTCAGGGCTCATAAATATTTTACCCAGGTATTTCCGAAATATGATGACTTAAACGCATCTGTCCAGGAAAATGTCTCTGCGATCCGCGTGGTAAAAGCCTACGTCCGTGAAGATTTTGAAAAGGACCGTTTCAAAAAAGCAAGTGAAAATATTTACAAAATGTTTGTCAAAGCAGAGGGCGTTATCGTATTTAATAATCCTGTCATGATGGCTGCAGTGTATACCTGCATCATCCTGATCAGCTGGATCGGTGCCAAAATGATCGTGGTAAATTCTCTTACCACCGGTGAATTGATGAGCCTTCTCACTTACTGCATGAACATTATGATGAGCCTCATGATGCTCTCCATGGTTTTTGTCATGATCACCATGAGTATCGCAAGTGCTGAGCGTATCTGTGAAGTATTAAATGAGAAGAGTGATATCACAAACCCGGAAAAACCGGATTATGAAGTAACCGACGGAAGCATCCGCTTTGACCATGTGACATTCCGATACAATAAAACCTCTGATACCCCTGTTTTGGACGATATCAATCTCTCCATCGCCTCAGGCGAGACCATCGGTATCATCGGCGGAACGGGAAGTTCAAAATCTTCCTTCGTCAACCTGATCAGCCGTCTGTATGATGTATCGGCTGGTGCCGTCTACGTTGGCGGTAAAGATGTCCGCTCCTACGACCTTGACACACTTCGTAACGAAGTGTCTGTGGTATTGCAGAACAACGTTCTTTTCTCCGGTTCCATCTATGACAATCTCCGCTGGGGAAACCCGGATGCAACCGATGAACAATGCCGGCATGCCTGCGATCTTGCCTGCGCTTCCGAATTTATCAACCGTTTTCCGGATGGCTATAACACGCACATTGAACAGGGTGGTTCCAATGTCTCCGGTGGACAGAAACAGCGTCTGTGTATCGCAAGAGCACTGTTAAAGAACCCGAAAATTTTAATTTTAGACGACAGTACCAGTGCGGTTGATACGGCAACCGATGCAAAAATCCGCAAGGCATTTGCCGAAGAGATCCCAAACACGACAAAACTTATCATTGCGCAGCGGATCTCCTCTGTCATGAATGCAGACCGCATCATTGTATTGAACAACGGCGTTGTGGACGGCTTCGGTTCCCATGAAGAACTCATGGAAACAAATGCGATTTACCGCGAAGTATATGAATCCCAGACACAGGGAAGCGGTGATTTTGATGAAGGAGGTGCAAAATAATGGCAGAAAAAAATCATGGACCTATGCGCGGCAATGCACGCGGACCAAGACCAAATGTTAAAGATCCTGGAAAACTACTGCTGCGCCTGCTCTCTTACATTTTTAAAAACTATGGCTTTGCATGTATCGTTGTCGTGATCTGCCTGTTTATCACTGTTTTTTCGAGTGTTCAGGGTACCTTATTTATGCAGACACTGATCGACGATTACATCATTCCATTAACAAAACAGGCTTCTCCTGATTTCACGGAACTCGCCCATGCGATCGGACGCGTTGCAGTTTTCTATGCATGTGGTGTGCTTGCTTCCTTTGCGCAGTCCAAAATTATGGTATATGTCACACAGGGAACACTCCGGAACTTAAGAAACGATATGTTCATCCATATGGAAGGACTCCCGATCCGTTACTTTGACACTCATCCACATGGTGATATTATGTCAACCTATACGAACGATATTGATACCCTGCGCCAGATGATCAGTCAGAGTATCCCGCAGGTTTTAAACAGTGCGGTTACGATTGTCAGCGTCCTTGGCGCCATGATTGTTTTAAACATCCCACTGACGATCATCACACTTTTTATGGTTGGAGTCATGCTCTATGCCACCAAAGTGGTAGGTGGCGCCAGTGCCAAGTACTTTATCGCCCAGCAGCGTGATATCGCCACGGTCAACGGTTATATCGAAGAGATGATGAATGGCCAGAAGGTAGTAAAGGTCTTTACCCATGAGGAAGAAAGTATTGCAGACTTCAACAAGCTGAATGACCAGTTATTTGAAAGTGCTGATAACGCGAACAAATTTGGTAATATCTTAATGCCGATCAATGCGCAGCTTGGAAATGTAAGTTATGTTCTGGTCGCCTTAGTCGGCGGCATCCTCGCCCTGGAAGGGGTAGGCGGTTTCACCCTCGGTAAACTGGCAAGCTTCCTCACATTCAATAAGAGCTTCAGCCAGCCGATCAACCAGTTAAGCATGCAGATCAACAATATCGTCATGGCGCTTGCAGGTTCCGAGCGAATCTTCAATCTGCTGGATGAAAAACCGGAAACGGACGATGGATACGTGACTTTAGTGCGTGCGAAAAAGGAAAATGGCCAGATTACAGAGTGCAGCGAGCGTACCGGAATGTGGGCTTGGAAGCATGTGCATCAGGCAGACGGTTCTGTCGACTACATTGAGTTAAAGGGTGATGTGGTATTTGATGATGTCGATTTTGGATACAATCCTGACAAAATGGTTCTGCACAACGTAGACCTTTTTGCCACTCCCGGACAGAAGATCGCTTTCGTTGGAAGTACCGGTGCCGGAAAAACAACGATCACAAATCTGATCAACCGGTTCTACGATATTCAGGATGGCAAGATCCGCTACGACGGCATTAACATTAATAAGATCAAAAAAGACGACCTGCGTCATTCCCTTGGGATCGTATTGCAGGATACGCATCTTTTCACCGCAACTGTAATGGAAAATATCCGTTACGGAAAACTGGATGCGACAGACGATGAAGTCATCGCTGCTGCAAAACTTGCAAATGCAGACACCTTCATCCATCAGCTTCCGGACGGCTACAACACATTGCTGACCGGAGACGGTGCAAACTTAAGCCAGGGACAGCGCCAGCTGCTTGCGATCGCCCGTGCCGCCATTGCTGATCCTCCTGTCCTGATCCTCGATGAGGCAACCTCCTCCATCGATACCAGAACGGAAAAGATCGTACAGGATGGTATGGATAAACTGATGCGCGGACGTACGACTTTTGTCATCGCACACCGTCTCTCCACTGTCCGCAACAGTGACTGTATCATGGTCTTAGAGCAGGGGCGCATCATTGAACGCGGCAGCCATGAGCAGTTGATGGAAGAACACGGAAAATACTATCAGCTTTATACCGGAAATCTGGCTGAGTAATATCTGACCGGAGTTTCATAACGTAATGTTGCAGATTTTGTGGTGCTTTTATAGGTTGTGAAAGGGCAGATATAAGCGCCCTCTCACAAGGCAGAATTTTATAGGTTTATGAAAAGAAAAACGGTACAGACGAAATATGATGTTCCTGTT
>OQVT01002441.1_pt1 | contig 11984 bp, 6 predicted proteins | sample 1691561 | NCBI WGS metagenome assembly OQVT01 (sample SAMN03418260, study PRJEB22391) | human gut metagenome | biome: human-gut; feature: organic feature; material: feces | host: Homo sapiens | place: Tanzania | collected 2013-01 | reverse complement strand
AAAGGCCGGCTGTGGAAGCGCTCCACAGCCGGCCTTTTGTTTCTTTATTATTAAAAAGGATGCTGATGGAAAGGAAATATGGAATAAATATAATAATTTTGTGGATATAGGGAATTTAGGTAGGACAAAAAAATCTGTTAGCAATCTTCGAATTAGGAAATAATGATAATCATTAAAAAACAACTAGTATGACAGAACAGAATCTTCATAATATAGTCAAGATGCGCATGGCTGTGTATAGGGCTGGTGTGAATGCTGGACTTTGGAAGGATGTTGATCAAGACGGTGCATCGGATATGATGAACTATATTTTCCCGAAGTCAGGCAATATCGCCTATTATAATTTGGTCATGGAGTTTATGCGCAAGGCACATGATGTGTTCTCTGGTAGTGCTTTTTATCTTTTTAAGCTCCCAGCACAAGTGGAGAAAATGATAATGGATTATCTAAAAAACACGAAAGTAGATTTGGTGTCTCTTGGTGAGGATGCTGATGCATATTTGCAAAGTATGGATACCATTGCAACTAATCATTGCTTTACGGATGTCAACATAGGCTCTTATCACCAAGAGGCGCTTGACAATCTTTTGCGCCTGTGCGCTTCACATTATAGATATTCGTTTCAGGAGAATGTAAAATCATTCCCATATATGCAATGACAAGAAATACGAAATATACATATACATTGGGAAAGGGGTGTGGACTGATAGAGGAAACGCTTACCTTGTTGTCCGTGTGTGATGAGCATACGACAAGGGATTCTCTTGTCCAGTGTGTACATGAGCAAAACTTGCTGAGTAAGTGTTCTGATATGCGCAGCATGGATATCGTAAAACGTGTGTTCTATCCACGTTTTATGAAACAGAATCCAAAAGTTGTCTTGTGGTTGCATGCCATCCGTCAAAAAGGATTGCTTTTGTCACAGTTCAAGCAGATTCTGATGCTTTATTGCGCTCGGGAGAATGCTGTGATATATGATTTTATCGTGAATGAACTGAACGACTTGCGAGCAAATCATGCACAAAAGTTGGAACGTGGACAAATCATAAAGTTTATCAAAGGCATTGTAGCAGAAGAAAAAGCAAACTGGAGTGAATATGTCCAAAAGAAACAGACTGGATATATAAATACTGTATTGGTTGATTTTGACATGGTGGCTTCCAATGGCGACATCTTGCCATACGAGATTTCTAATTTCGTTCAGCTTTATCTGATGCACGAGCTTCATTTCTCAGGCTTGTCAGATATGGCTATTTGGAATCATGAGGATTGGCAGCTTTTTGGACTTGACAAGTATGGCTTGTTGCAGCGCATCATGGACATGAATATCAAGGGGGGATATATTGCCCAATGTTCGGGCGAGTTGCTCACCATTTCGTGGAACTATCAAACTATGGAGGATTTTATCAATGCAGCGTTATGAGGCTAAGATAGAAAGGGCTTTGAATTACTTGAAGTCGCCAAGCAAGTTGTCGCCTACAGGCTACAGCCCCATCGTGTATATGGTGTATCAGCCGGAGGATGCCTTTGTGGTCAGAGGTTTGGTGGATTCGTTCTTGAAGCCCAAGGCTGAGTACAATGGCTTCCATGCTTTTGAGTTCTCGATGGGTGAGGTCATAGATAAGTTTATCAATACAAACGATTATTTGGATATTTGGACGGATCCAGACGTGGAGGAAGCTGAGTTATATAATAGCATCAAGCAATCCGTTGTGGCAGATAAGTATATAGAGAAAGCCTTGCTCGAAAAGCAAGAGGAGCTGTTGGCCAATGAAGAAAATCCGCTCTTGGTGATTAAGGATGTCGAGATGCTGCATCCTTTCTATATGATTGGCGCAGTGGAGAACAATATCTATAATCAGATTAAGATCCCCATGTTGGTGCTTTACCCAGGCGAGACGCAAGGCACGGCTCGCTCCTTCCTCGGCATCTACAACCAAGACGGCAATTATCGTTCCATCAACTTCTAAAGATTATCAGTTATGCACAAGATACAAGAATTATTCGACCCTTCCAAGCAACTCAACCGCAAGATAGAGAGTGTTGTCACCTTTGGTGCCAATACCACGGAAGACTTGGACCGTGAAATCAAGGAATATGTCGTCACAGACAAACTGCACAAGAACTACGAGGATGTGCTCATCGACTTGCAGTCGGCTTTCGACAATTCAAGTAAGGAGATTGGTATTTGGGTCTCTGGCTTCTATGGCTCAGGTAAGAGCTCCTTCGCCAAGTATTTGGGTTTGTCATTTGACAAGAGCTTGATGATAGATGGCGTGACCTTTGGCGACAAATTGCTGAGCCGCATTCACGACAGTGCGATTATAGCCTTGCATCATGCCATCATCAACCGCCATAATCCGCTGGTGGTCATGATAGACCTCAGCACACAGTCGGTTGCCGGTAATATCTCCACGGTGAGCGACATCGTGTATTATGAGACTTTGAAGCAGTTGAACATCACCAAGTGTACCGACCAGAAGGTGATGTGCTTCATCGACATGCTCCATCATGAAGGCAAATACGAGGAGTTTCGCCGCATCGTGAAGGAGGAGAAACATAAGGATTGGGAGGTGGAACAGTGCAACGACTTGGCTGCCAACATGATTGCGGCAAGTCTTGCGCCTCGTCTCTTGCCTGCCTATTTCCCAGATAGCGCCAGCTTCAAGAGCATAAAATTGAATAGTGCCTTGAACGAGAAGGAGCGCTTCAAGCGTCTTTATGAGTTGATCAAGGAGAAGACTGGCAAGGACAAGGTTATCTTTGTGCTCGATGAGGTGGGGCAGTATGTGGCTTCCAACGTGGAGCTGATTCTGAACGTGCAAGGAATGATGCAGATTTTCAAGGATGAGTTCCGTGGAAATGTATGGGTGATAGCTACAGCCCAGCAGACTTTGACGGAGGACAACCGTCAGGCACAGCTCAATTCCAATGAGTTGTTCCGTCTCAACGACCGTTTCCCTATCAAGGTGGACATCGAGGCCAACGACATCAAGGAGATTATCACCAAGCGCCTGTTGGGCAAGTCGCAGGAGGGCAAGGAGTTCCTGATGAAACTCTTCGCCCAGAACGAGGGCGTATTGAAGAACAATACCCACCTGGCTGTGCAACAGCGCAGTATCTACAATCAGGTGCTCACCGAGCAGTCGTTTGCCGACCTTTATCCGTTTCTCCCTGTGCATATCGACATCTTGCTTTCGCTCCTTCAGAAGTTGGCAAGCCGCACGGGCGGTGTCGGTCTCCGTTCCGTCATCCGTTTGATACGAGACATCTTGGTTGACAATCATTTGGCGGATGCCACCATCGGACAATTGGCTGGTCCGGAATACTTCTATGATGTGTTGCGAACCGACATGGAGAAGAATACGGCAAAGGAAATTGTCCTGGCAGCCGACAAGGCGATACGTATGTACACGGGCAATGAACTGGTGGTGCGCATCTGCAAGACCATTGCCGTGATGCAGTTGCTCGATGACTTCAACCTGTCTTTCGACAACATCTGTGCCCTGTTGAACAACCAAGTAGGCGAGACGCTCGACCGCAACCGTGTGCGTGAGCTTATCGACGAGATTTCTGGCTCCAACGAGCTTACCCTGCAGGAGGTGGAAGGCAAATACCAGTTTATGACCAATGCCATCCTGGGCATCCGTGAGGAACGTGGCAAGATTGTGCCTCGTGAGCAAGAGAAGGCGGAGGTGATGCAGGACATGCTGAAAGACCTCTTGACTCCTGCCCCTGCCGTCAACGTATATTCGAGCCTGACGATTATGGCGGGCGTGGAACTGACGGAGCGCAACCGTCCTTATACCATCTATAATACCACAAGCCTGAAACTGAATGTGCGCTTTGTCGCAGGTGCACAGTATGAGGAGGCTCGCCAGCAACTGCTGACCGAGAGTACCCGACAGGAGAATGCCCGTACGCTCTATTGGCTCTGCACGCTCAACAAGGACAAGGAGGCTCTGTTGCAAGAGATTGTGAAATGCCAAAACATTCGCAACCGCCATCAGAACGAGACCAACAAGGAGATACAGGCTTACCTGCGTGCCCAGGGCGACTTAGCTGATGAGAAAAAACAGCAGTTGCTCCGTGCGCTTCGTGAGGCTCAGGCCAACAGCGAGATTATCTTCCGAGGCTCGCCGCAGCAGGTGAATGCCGATAATTACAAGACGGTGGCCTTGAAGGGCATTGCGGAGAAAGTGTATGAGAAATATCCATTGGCTTCTGCCAACATGAAGAGCGATTGTGTCAGCAAGCTCGCCTCTTATGGCGATGTCTCCACGATGCCCGATTCGCTGAACCCATTCAAGATTGTCAAGAAGAATGATGGCACGATAGATGCCAGCCATCCTGCCTTGATGGAGATGAAGGACTTCGTGGCTTCTCGCACTGAGGTAACCGGACAGGAGCTGATGCATCACTTCGAGGGCATACCATACGGTTGGGCTAAGGATACCATCCGCTATTTGGTGGCATTGATGCTGAAGGCTGGTGTTGTCCAGCTCCGGGTGGCTGGCAAGGACATCACCGTGTTTGGCGACTCGGCGGTGACGGCGATGGGCAACAACAATGCCTTTGGCAAGATAAGCATCTCGCTCAATACTGACGGGGCTTTGACCGTGCCGGAATTGTTGCATGCCGCAACCATCCTGACGGGGGTGCTGGGATGCACTCGCACGGCGCCTGTCAAAGACCAGATTGCTCAGACGGCCAATAAGCGAATCAAGTACTTGATGCCTAAGTGGAATAAGTTGGTGCCGCAGTTTGAGCATCTCCATCTTGCCGGCTTGAAGATGCTCAACCAGGCCTTTGGCTATGCCAATCGCATCCTTGAAAGTGAGGGTGGAGAGGCTGCTTACCTGTTGGGCAAGGACAAGGAATGTGAGAAGGCTTTTCGATATGCGATGGAACTTGTCAAGTGTAACGAACAAGCTGGCTTCTTGGATCGTTTCCTTCACATGGAGAAACTGATGGACGAGGCTGATAATTTGGCACCAAATGGTATCCTTGATGGATTCCGCAAGCAGGTGAATGAGGTACGACAGGTGTATAATAGCTATGTGGCTAATCCTGATTTGCCTAACATCGTGTCGGACATCACCGAGCTCAGCTCACAGCTTGATGCTTATCTGCAGCAGGCTTGTCTTGAATTCCAGACACAGAGCAACGAACAGCTTAATAAAAAGCGTGTGGCTATATTGGCGAATCCCGAAATGGAGAAGTTGAAGGAAGAGCAACGTGCGCAGATAGAAACGCAGTTGGGTGAATTGACCATCGAGAGTCGTGGCAGTTCTATCGACAATTTGCGTGATATGCTGAATAAGTTTTCTGGATTCTATATGCCGATGGGCGCAGTGGAAGTTATTGAGGGGCGTGTCAAGACGATGGCTGCTGCCAACGCTCCTGCTGTTACGACGGTCACGTCATCAACTGCAGGTGAAAACACAGAAGGGAATGATGACAATCCTGGTAAGGGAACGCCTACGCATCTCCATTCTCCTTCGTATAGCTCAACTCAACTCTGTATCAAGCATAAGATTACTTCCCGTGCGGAATTGCAGGAGGTCATCGACCGACTCACACAGCTGTTGGATAAGGTGGGCGATAATTCGCCAATAGAGTTTATTTTCTAATTTTTAGCTATTCTGAAAGAATAAAACAATATGATTTCTCAAAACGGAAAGAAGATAATAGAGCGCTTTGTTTCGGCAGCCAAGAACCTGCTGATGCAGAACGTAACGGAAATGTTGCAGCAGTGGTATGGCATCTGGGCGGATGGCCATACCATTGGTGTGGAGCAGTTGCCAAGTCAGGATACTGACATTGTGCATACTGCCCGTATGCTGCGCGACCGCTTGCAGCATCTGATGGCTGCTCTGCCTGATACGGATACTGATGCCGATAAGGAGCGGCAGGCTGTAGGTCAGCTGGTGGCAGAACAGGCTTTTACCCAGCTTAACCGTTTTTGCGCTCTTCGCATGTGCGAGGAGCGTGACTTGATTATGGAGAGTATTCGTGGGGGCTATGAGTCGGCAGGATTCATGGCTTATGATAGTATTGCCCAAAGTGTGGGTGCAAGCCGTTATGAGCGTTACCGCTGTTATCTTTTGAGTGTGTTCGATGAACTGAGCATCGAACTGCCAGCAGTTTTCGACCGTTTTTCACCGTTTGGTCTTCTTTTCCCAGATGAGAGCACATTGATGAAACTCCTGGAACTCATCAACGACAGTCAGCTTTCTGCCTGGTTTGACGAGCAGAATGCTGTGACCGTGAATTTCTGGAAAGAGGACGAAACCTTGGGATGGATGTTCCAGGATTACAATTCCTTGGAGGAGCGCAGAAAGATGCGCGAAGCGAGCAACAAGCCTCGCAATAGCCGAGAGATGGCGGTGCGCAACCAGTTCTTTACGCCTGAATATGTGGTGCGTTTCCTTACCGACAATTCCTTGGGCCGTATCTGGTATGAGATGACCCGTGGTGAGAGCCGCATCGGTGAGGAGCAATGCCGATATATGATCCGTCGCCCTGGTGAGCCATTGGAAGAGCGCAAGCTGAAGGAGCCTACCGAGATTCTTTCGCTTGATCCTACCTGTGGTTCCATGCACTTTGGCCTTTATCTCTACGAGGTATATGAGTATATCTATATGGATGCCTGGGATAACCAGCCTTCATTGTTGCAGGAGTTTAGGGAGGTTCACACTCGTGAAACCTTCCACCGTGAGGTGCCTCGACTGATATTGGAGAATAACATCTATGGCTGCGAGATAGATCCTCGTGCCTTGCAGATTGCCGCTCTCAGCCTTTGGCTCCGTGCGCAGAAGAGTTATAGCCAGATGGAGCTTGATGCAGCTGAGCGTCCTTTGATAACCCGGAGCAACTTGGTGCTGGCAGAGGCGATGCCTGGCAATAAGCGCCTGCTCAAAGGTTTGATGGATGAGTTTGACAAGCCGATGCAGCGTCTGCTTACCACCATTTGGAACAAGATGAAATATGTGGGCGAGGCTGGTCTGCTCTTTAAGATGGAAAAGGAAATCAGCGATGATATCGAATACCTGCGCAAGAACTGGAGCAAGGTGAACCAAAACCGTAATGCCAATATCTTTGATTCTGAGGAGCGCCGTGCTGAGATTGCGGCTGCCAATGAGGCTCGTACAGAGTTGCGCCACCATAAGGATGAGTTTTTTGAGGAAATCGCAGAGCGTCTGCAAACTGCGTTGCAAGAACTTTCTTCCCGATTGAGTGAGGAAGAAGGTTACGAAAATGCGCTCTTTTCGGAAGATGCCACCCGTGGCTTTGCCTTTATCGAATTGTGCCAGAAACGATTCGATTGCATCGTTATGAACCCACCTTTCGGTGAGGGGAGTGAGCATACCAGTCAGTATATGAATGACAACTATCCTGCGTGGAGCAAGAACTTGGTGTGTGCTTTCTTCGATCGTATGCAGGAAATGCTGGATGATGAAGGCAAATTGGGCGCAATCTTCGACCGTACTGTAATGATTAAGTCGAGCTACGAGGCTTTCCGCCGTCGTAACCTTTGTGGTTTTATCACGGCTTGTGCTGATACTGGTTGGGGTGTATTGGATGCGAGTGTAGAGACTTCTACGTTGGTGCTGAATAAACTAAGCTCTGATGTAGAGGGCGTGTTTATGGATGTGCAGGACGTGAATTCAGAGGAAAAGGATGAGAATCTCTCTCTGTTGATAAGAACTTATAACAGAGGTGAGGATGCTAAGTGGATTTATGTGGCGAAGTCGGTGGAGTTTGATAATCTGCCGAATGTGATAATTGGCTATTATTTTGATAAGAAAATATTGGATGTTTTTGAATTAACATCAATAGAAAGAAATGGATATTATGCAATGCAAGGCATAGGTTTTGTTTCTTCAAGCCATTTTAGAGTGTATTATGAATTAGTTGATAGTCCAAATTATAAGCTTATGTATAATGGAAATCCATACAGCTTATTCTATACAACTTATACTGATATGACAAATTGGGAAAAGAATGGTTTGTATGTCAAAGAACATAAATCATACAGAAGTTCAAATTTGGAAAGTCAATTTTTGCCTGGAATTTGCTATGGAGAACGTGGTGATATATTAGATATGCATTTTTTAAAGAAAAATATGTTCTTTACAAAAGAGGGACTTTCAATTGTGAATATTTGTTTATCTGAGGCGAAGATTATAAACTCAATGTTTAATTCAATTTATGGTCAATATTTCTTAAATTTATATTCAGGACAGCATAAATGGACAGGATATACAAACCTCCTCCCTATGCCTGACTACGCCACTCGTCAATCCGACATCGAGCGTATCGTCAATGCCATCATTGACATCAAGCGCAAGTGGTTCAGCTTGGATGAAACCAACCTGGAATATCATGGTTTGATAGCCCAGATGCATATCGATACCACCATTGATGCTGCCTTGGATAAGATGCAGGAACAGTTGACTGCTGATTACGCCCGATATGAAGAACTCGTAAAAGAGAATGATGACCTGTGGATGGACTTGGCTGATATAGATAGAGATAGCGAATTCCGTCAGACCTTAAACGACTATAAGTCACGTCGTCCTTACGAGGAACTGCTCTCTATAGACGGAGTCAGCTGCCAGAATGTGATAGACAAAAAAGTAATGGCACAGGAAATCGTGATGGAATTGGTGGGTATGGCTTTCGGTAGATGGAACACGGCTTACGCCAAGGGCGAACAGGCTATTCCTGAGTTTGGCGATGTGTTTGATGCTCTGCCATTTATGCCAGTGGTCAGTCAGGGTGAGACTGCTTGCCCTGCTCAACTCGACATACCTACGGATGGCATCTTGACCAACAATAGCGACTCCTCTTTCTGTCTGGCAAGCCACGTAAGAGAGGTGATGCACTACCTCTGGGCAGACCGTGCCGACGATATGGAGTATGAACTCTGCCAGCTGATAGGCTGCAAGAGTCTGCAAGCCTACCTCGCATCGCCTACCGGGTTCTTTGACTATCACTTCAAACGCTATACCAAGAGCCGCCGTAAGGCACCGATCTACTGGCTTCTTGCCTCGGAAGACGGCACCGTGGATTACTGGGTGTATTATCCAAAGCTCAGCAAGAACACCTTGCCGCAGCTTATCATCCGTCTGCGTGAACAGCAGGAACAGTTGCGTACTCGTCTGAATGCCGCTCTTGCAGCCCACGATAAGACACAGGAGTCGCAGATTCGTGCCGAGCAGGAACAGGTGGAAGGCATGATGGACGAGCTGAACCGCATCCTTGCCGCAGGCTATGTGCCTAACCATGATGACGGAGTGCCGGTGACAGCCGCCCCATTGCTCCATCTTGCAGCCAGCCGCCCATGGCGAGTGGAATGCGAGAAGAACATGGAACTGCTGGAAAAAGGCGACTACGACTGGAGCCATCTTGCCATGAGCATGTATCCAGCCCGAGTAACCCAAAAGGCGAAGAAAGACTGGTGCATGGCGCTGACCCACGGTTTGGAACACATCTGTGAGAATAAACCGAAGGAAAAGAAGGCAAGAAAGAAAAAGGGAGACAACATAAACCCACAGCTTTCGTTATCATTTTAATGACATCAAAATATAAGAAAAAGGTATGACAGAGCAAGAGTTACAACAATATATCCGCCAACGCTATCCTGAAGAAAACGCAAGATGCGAATGGAAGGAAATGAAAAATCTGAAGAACTCCTTCAATGGCAAGGAGGGCAATGATGTACTTTCCTACGTGTCGGCTATCGCCAACATGGAGGGAGGGGAACTTGTGATTGGTGTCAAAGACCAGACCTTGGATATCGTTGGCACAGATTTGTCAGCATTGACATTCAATTGCTTTGCTGCAACCCCATTGACTGCGACGTTCAAGTTGGTAGAGCAATGTGTGAACCTTTCTTCTGAAGGTCTTCGTGTTGAGGAATTTATAACAGAGGATACTCAAAAAACGGTTTGGATTATTCATATTCCTAAGCATCAGCCACGCCGCCCTGTCTATGCACATAGAAAGGCATGGCAACGTATTGCCGATTCTCTGGTAGAGATGACGCAAGAGCGTATGCAAAGAATTCTTTCAGAACCAAGTGCTGTCTTTGGCGATTGGACTGCTAATATTATAGAAGATGCCACCATCGACGACCTCGACCCTGATGCGATTCGTATGGCAAGAGAAAAATATACGGAAAGGCATGAGATAAGAGCTAAGGAAATCGAGAGCTGGGATGATGCAACCTTTTTGAACAAGGCAAAGATTACAAGAGCCGGAAAGATAACCAATGCAGCTATCATACTTTTGGGTAGAGAGGAATCTGAACATTTCTTGTCGCCAGCCGTATGTGTCATTCGTTGGAAACTGCTTGCAAAAGAGGATAAAAACAAGGATTTTCATAATTTCCATGTTCCTATGATTAAATCAGTGGAAGAGATAACAACAGGATATATTAGGAACAATAACTATGTATATACAGTTAGTGGTAATATTTTCCCGGAGAATATGATGCGCTATGATGTATTTACATTGCGTGAGCCCATTTGCAATGCCATTGGGCACCAAGATTATGGAATGGGTGCAAGAATAGAGCTGTTGGAATACGAAGATGAAAAGTTAGTTATCCAAAATTATGGGCAATTTATACCTAATTCCGTAGAAGATGTTGTGGAAAAAGATTGTCCTGATTCAAGATATCGTAATCCTTTCTTGATGGAAGCAATGTGTAACATTGGAATGGCAGAAACTGAAGGTGGGGGTATAAGAAAGCTATTTGTACAGCAAAGAAAAAGATTCTTCCCAATGCCAATATATGATTTGTCTGGTCAGAAGGTTCGATGTGAGATTCAAGGCAAGGTGTTGAATGAGAATTTTGCAAAAATTCTTGTGAATAATCCTACTTTGTCATTGCCAGAGATTATTATGCTTGATAAGGTGCAAAAAAGGGAATATAGTAGCTTGACTGATGATGCAGTAGCACTATTGAGACAAAAGAAATTTGTTGAGGGTAGAAGACATAATTTGTATTTATCTTTCAAAATTGTCGAAAGTTCAAAACATATAGGTTTAAAGGCCTCTTATATCAAGAATAAGAGTTTTGATGATGCGTATTATAAAAAGCTGATAGAGGATTACCTCTTGAAATTTGGCTCTGCTTCAAGAACTGATTTGGATGAACTCTTATTGGACAAATTACCTGATGTGCTTGATGAGACACAAAAATATAATAAGGTGACAAATCTTCTTGCTTCTTTAAGAAGAGCAGGAAAGATACATGTTATTGGTAGGAAATGGCTCTTATGCAATTAGTATAATAAGGTGAAAGTTTACAAGAAAATTGGTTGTATTTACAAGAGAGTAAATGTAAGCTCTTGAAAGCCAGTGGCGTAAAATATTATGATTTTGCGGGAAATGAACTGGATGATGCCGGATTTTTCAAGCTGCTGAAAGACAGCGGTATTAACTACGTACGTATCCGTGTATGGAATAACCCTTACGATGCATCCGGAAACGGCTACGGCGGTGGCAATAATGATCTGCAGAAAGCGGTGGACATGGGTAAACTGGCTACAGATGCAGGTATGCGTGTCCTGATCGATTTTCACTATTCCGATTTCTGGGCTGATCCGGATAAACAGCAGGCTCCCAAAGCATGGCAGAGCCTGACACTGGATGAGAAGCTTGTCAAAGTAACAGAGTTTACCTCAGACAGCCTCCGGACATTATTAAAAAGCGGTGTAGATGTTGGGATGGTACAGGTTGGCAATGAGACCAACAATGGAATCGCAGGAGAGAGCGATTGGTCAGATGGGATGCTTGCGGTATTTGCGGCAGGATGTGATGCAGTACATAAAGTGGCAGATGAAAATAAACATCCCATCAAAGCGGTACTGCATTTTGCCAATCCGGAGAGTGGAAATTATCAGACCTATGCGGCGAACCTTGCAAAAGCTGATGTGAATTATGACGTATTTGCCTCTTCCTATTATCCT